>Ga0101944_10003593_pt1 | contig 21194 bp, 20 predicted proteins | sample DewCreD2012metaG_FD_75245 | JGI IMG/M metagenome (GOLD analysis project Ga0101944, IMG submission 75245) | Hot spring sediment bacterial and archeal communities from British Columbia, Canada, to study Microbial Dark Matter (Phase II) - Dewar... ... | reverse complement strand
CCCCCCGGCGCTGACGGTCTGGTGTTTCTCCCACACCTGAGCGGCGCTGGCAGCCCCCACTGGGACGATGCCGCCCGGGCCACCTTCCACGGCCTTAGCCTGGCCACCACCCGCGCCCACCTGACGCGCGCGGTGCTGGAGGGCGTCGCGTTTCAGATCCGTGCCAATCTGGAGGTCACCCAGGCGCTGGCCGGCGTTGTCAACCAGATGATCGTCTTCGGCGGTGGCGCGCGCAGTCCGTTGTGGACCGCGATCATTGGCGATGTGGTCAATCTGCCGGTCGCCACAACCCCGACCGTCGAGACGGCGGCACTCGGCGCGGCCATGCTGGCAGGTGTGGGCAGCCAGGTGTTTGCCTCGCCGGCCGAGGCACGGCACGCCCTGGTTCACGTCGGTCCCTCCCGCGCCCCGGTGGCCGGGAATGCCACCTTCTATGATGCCGCCTATCTCAACTACCGCCAGATAGAGGAGCGATTACTATGCCGATAGACTTCATGCTGAACAGCTCCCCGGAGTTGGCCCGCAAGATCGAGCAGGGTGCTGTGGTCCTGTTGCCGATCGGGCAGGTGGAGCAACACGGGCCGCACCTGCCAGTCGGCACCGATACCTACATCGCCGAAGGGGTGGCACGGCGCGTGGCCGAACGGCTGGACGGCGAAATCCCCATCCTGCTGCTGCCGGCCGTGTGGTCCACCTACTCGGTGGATGCACTCGGCCAGTGGCCTGGCCTGATCAAGGTGCGCACTCGCACCGTCATAGACCTCGCCCACGACATCGTGGCGTCATTGCTGCGCATGGGCTTCCGCAAGGTGCTCTTACTGAACGGCCACGGCAACAATCCGGGTTTGCTCGACACAGCCCTGCGCGAACTGGCCGATGAGTTCGCAGCCGCACCGGTCCTCGCCAACGTATGGTCCTTCAGCGCCGAAGCGTTCGCTCAGGTGCGTCGCTCCGAGCCCGGCGGCGCCATCCACGCCGGCGAGTACGAGACATCCCTGATGCTGGCTATGGGTTATCCGGTGGACATGAGCCAGGCGCCATCGGGGGAGTCCTTCCGGTTCACATCCCCATTCCGCGCGCGCGACACCTTCGCCGGCAAGAACTTGGTCACGTGGTCAACGTGGAAGCTGCAGCAGAGCCGAACCGGCGTCTACGGCGACCCCACCGTCGCTTCGGTCGAGACGGGCCAGATTGTGCTCGAGGCAACCGTCCAGAAACTCGTCGAGTTCGTGCGCGAGTACTACGCATGGCAACCCGAAGCTGGCGGGTGAGCCGGCAACGGAGCGTGCATGGATACCGCTCGCTGGCTCGTGACCAGGTTTCGGGCCGGGTTGGCCGCCGACAATTGCCCGAGGAATGATCATGACGACACACCCGCAGGGCAGATCCCACGAGGCTGAGTCAAACCGGGCACGCCTTGAGCGCACCGTGGCCGGCGAGATCGTCGAACAACCGGTCTTTGCCGTGTACGACTGGTTCGTGCGCAACCGACCAATAGACTGGGAACGTCTGTTCCGGCTGGGACTGGGGCAGATCAACCACGCTGACCTGGTGCAGCACCGGCGGCCACACCTGGAGATCGTCGAGACGACACGCCAGGTGGACGGCCGTTTGCGCCGGGATGTGCGCTGGATTACTGACGTCGGCGAACTGCACGAATGGTATCTGAGCGACGCCAGCCCTGCACACTTCTTGCAGGAATGGCGCCAGGAGTATCTGATCAAGACGCCGCACGACTACCGCATCATGCAGCGTGCCTGGGAAGACACCATCATCACGGCCAGCGATGAGGCGTTTGAGGCCTCGGAGCGCCAGGTCGGCGACAACGGCATTACCATCGGCCAGATGGATCGCACCCCCTTCCAGAAAGTGCAGATTGATTACGCCGGACTGGAGCGGTTCTCCTACGACATCGCCGATCGCGAGCCGGCGCTGCTCGAGCTCCTGGAGTGCCTGAACGCCCTGAAGCTCGACGAATTCCGGGCCATCCGGGCCTCCCGCGCGCGGCACATCAAGCTCTGGGAGAACCTTTCGATCGAGACGATGGGCCCCCGCCTGTACCGCCAGTATCTGGTGCCGATGTACCGCCAGATCTTCGAGATCCTTGCTGGCAGCGATCAGCGGCTGCAGGTTCACTACGACGGCCAGCTGGCCGTCATCGCCGACGACATTGCTGACCTCCCGTTTGACGGGCTCGACTCGTTGACACCACCGCCTGAGGGTGACATGACGACCGCGCAGGCGCGCCAGCGCTGGCCGGACAAGTTCTTCTGGCTGCACCCGTCGTTGACGTGGTACAGCCTGCCCCCGGAAGCGTTTGCGGCGCGCCTGCGTGAGATGGTGCGCGCCGCCGGGCCGCGCCGCTTCTGCCTGATGATCAGCGAGGAAGTGCCGCCCAACTGGGAGGTGATGGTGCCGCTGGCACTCAAGACGCTGAAGCACGCGGCCTGACCGCCGGGTCGCGGACCGGCGGGAGCGTGTGCCCACCAACAATGAATGAAAATGGTGGCACAGACCTCACCCCCTAACCCCCTCTGCGCCCCCGAAACTACCGGGGACTGCGCAAGCGGAGAGGGGGAACGCTCCCCCTCTCCACGGATGTGGAGAGGGGGCCGGGGGGTGAGGTGAGACACGCGCACATATTTTCACAGGACTTGTCCATTGCGGTGTCGCCACCACGACGCAAGAAAATAGACAGCCGCCGGGCCGAGCTGGTGCTCCCGGGACAGCACCGGGACTACGTCGGCGCTCCCAGGTCGGCCAAGCATTGCCTGCCGACGGCTGCTCTGTTGAGACGCTATTTTCTAGGGAGTCACGACAATGGAAAAAAAGCCGCTTCTGGGGCTGTGCCCAATCGGAAAGTTTGTGTTCAGCAACGAGGATGCGATCCGCCAGAAACGACGGGTGCAGGAGAAACTGTCCGCCTGGGGTGTCCGCTACGTAGACCTGGATGGCGTGTTGGAGGACGGACTCGTTAAAGACCAGGGCCACGTTGACACGGCCGTCGAGCACTTTCGTCGCGCCGGCGTGGATTGCCTCTTCATGCCCCACTGCAACTTCGGCACCGAGGGCGCGGTCGGGATGATTGCGAAGAAACTGGGCGTGCCGACGCTCCTCTGGGGTCCGCGCGACAGCGCGCCCGAGCCGGACGGCACGCGGTTGCGCGACACACTGTGCGGTCTGTTTGCCTCCAGCAAGGTACTGGTCAAGCTGGGCGTGCCCTTCGCCTACATCGAGAACTGCCATCCCGATGATCCGGCACTCGCGCGTGGCGTGGACACCTTCCTGCGCGCAGCCAACGCCGCCAACGCGCTGCGCCGCGGCGTGCGCATCGGCCTGATCGGGCAGCGCATAGACTTCTTCTGGACGACGATTGTCAACGAGAGCGAGCTGCTCCAGCAGTTCAACGTCGAGGTGCTACCCTTTGACATGGTGGACTTCATCAAAGCCGCCCACGACCGGGCCCGGCGCAACCGCGCGATCTACGCGCAGGAAGTGAGCGACCTGCGCGCCCGCTACATCGTGGAAGGTCTGGAGGATGATGCGTTCATCAATGTGCTGGCGGTGCGCGACCAGATTCTGGCACTGGCCGGCGATCACGGCCTGGACGGTGTGGCGTTCCAGACATTTATGTCGGTGATTGACGCGATGGGTGCCTACTGCATCTACGCCGAGAGCCAGGCCGCCGAGCGTTTTCCCTTTGCGCTCGAGAGCGACATCCATGGCGTCGTCAGCGGCATCCTCCTGCACCGCGCGATGTATCAGGACCAGCCCGTCTTCCTGGCCGAATTCACCACGCGCCATCCCACCAATGACAATGGTGTCCTCATCTGGCACGCCGGCGCGCCGGTATCTATGTGCCATCCCGATGAGACGGTGCGCCTTGGCCATCACTGGATTCTACCCAGCCCCCTGTCGGGCATGCTCCACTTCCGGATGCAGGACGGGCCAATCACCGTGGCGCGCTTTGATGGCGAATTCGGTGACTACCGGCTGGCGGTCGGCGAGGGTCACACCATTGACGGCCCGCACACACTCAACAACTACGTGTGGATGGAGGTGAACGACTGGCCACACTGGGAGCGCACCCTGATCGAGGGACCGTTCATCCACCACTGCGCCATGGGCTACGGGCACTATGCCGCCGCGCTGGAGATGGCATGTCGGTTCATCCCCGGACTGAAAGCGGTGCGACTGGACAAGGACTCTTAGACTGATTCCAGGATGCGAACCACTTCGCTCAGGATGACAGGTGGGGGAGTGCGACTCCCCACAGCCTGTCATTCTGAACGGAGCGTGGTGCTCAAGCGGGTCAACCGGCACCCCCTGGGAGCACCTCAATAACGACTGATTCCTCATCGTCAGACAAGCGCAGTGAAGAATCTCATTTCCTCCGTCACGGCCGCCCGCTCCGATGAGGGCGACAACACGCTGAGCGCAAAGCCTGTGCATGAGAAGCACTATTGTCGTTTCAGCCCCCTGCGGCAATTTGACGAAATGCCCCGTCTGAACGAGAATCGCACCCGAAGTGACCGGTCGTTCTCGCGCCAACACCTCGTCGGCCCACGGCGGGTGACACCGAGCACATCACAACTGGCAATCTGAAAGGTTCAAAGGAGACACAATCATGGACAGGAAGGTCAACGTAGCCATTGTCGGTCTGGGATTTGGCGCCGAATTCATCCCCATCTACCAGAACCACCCCCACGCCAACATGTACGCAATCTGCCAGCGCACCCGGAGTCGGCTGGACCAGGTGGGCGATGCATTCGGCGTCAAGGTGCGCTACACTGACTACGCTGAGCTGCTCAAGGATCCGAACGTTGACGCGGTGCACATCAACACGCCGATCGCGGATCACGCACCGATGAGCCTGGCCGCCCTGAAGGCTGGCAAGCACGTCGCGTCCACCGTGCCAATGGCCACCTCGGTGGAGGAATGCCGCCAGATCATCGAGGCACAGCGCGCGTCGGGCAAGAAGTACATGATGATGGAGACCGTCATCTACTCGCGCGAGTTCCTGTACGTCAAGGAGCTCTACACGACCGGGAAACTGGGCCGAATCCAGTATCTGCGCGCCACCCATCAGCAAGAAATGCTCGGCTGGCCGGGCTACTGGGAGGGGTTCCCACCCATGCACTATGCCACGCATGTCGTCAGCCCCTGTCTGGCCCTGGCCGGCCGGGACGCCGAGTCGGTGACATGCTTCGGCTCAGGACGAATCCAGGAGCACCTTATCCCCAAGTACAACTCGCCCTTTGCCATCGAGACAGCTCACATCAAGATGAAGGACAGTGACCTGGTGGCTGAGGTGATGCGGTCTCTGTTCAACACCGCGCGCCAGTATCGCGAGAGCTTCGATGTGTATGGCAGCAAGATGTCCTTCGAATGGCCGCTGATCGAGCACACCCATCCGGTCGTGCACATCGGCGAGACACCGCATGAAGTCAGCGTGCTGGACTACGCCCATCTGTTGCCCGAGCCGATCCAGCGCTTCACCACCCGGGGGGTGTACGGCGGCGAGCAGCAGCACCTGTCGTTCATTCAGGGCTCGGGTCACGGCGGTTCGCACCCGCATCTGGTGCACGAGTTCATCAGCGCCATCGTTGAGGATCGCGAGCCCTTCCCCAACGCCCGCCAGGCAGCCAACTGGACATGTGTCGGCATCCTGGCACACGAGTCCGCCCTGTGCGGCGGCGAGAAGATGAACCTGCCCGAGTTCACGCTGTCATCGTGACAGCTTCCGATGCAAGACTCAGACTCCCGGAGCTTTCAGGACTTCGGGAGTCTGAGGTCTTCTGTACGACCGGGGGTTGGCTTGCCAGGCATCGTGGCTGGCGTATAATGCAGAGGGTGCAATCGCGGACCCGTGCCGCGACCGTCGGGGAGCGGCCCGCGACGAATGCCGCTTGCTTACGCGCGCGGCACGGTTAGCGTCGGTAAGGAGGCCGATAATGATCAAGGAGTTCAAGGAGTTCGCCCTGCGGGGTAACGTGCTCGATATGGCGGTCGGCATCATCATCGGCGCCGCCTTCGGCACCATTGTCAACTCGCTGGTCAATGACGTGATTATGCCCCCGATCGGCCTGATCCTGGGAGGCGTGGACTTCAGCAACATCTTCATCCAGCTGCGGGATGGAACGCCCGGCGGCCCATATGCCTCGCTCGCCGACGCCCAGGCGGCCGGCGCCGTCACGATGAACATCGGCGTCTTCGTGAACGCGGTCATCAGCTTCCTGATCGTCGCCTTCGTCCTGTTCCTTCTGATCCGCACTGTCAACCAGCTGAAGCGTCAGGAAGCACCGCCCCCACCCAGCACCAAAGAGTGTCCGTATTGCCTGTCGCCCATTCCCGTCAAGGCCACCCGCTGCGCGTATTGCACGTCGGATGTGGCCTGAGGCCAGCATGCCTATGGCGAGTGCAAACGTCCTCATCCTCAACGGCAGCCCCAGGCAGAACGGCAACTGTGCCGTGCTGGTGGAGAAGGTGGCTGCGGGCGCCTGCGCCGTGGGCGCGACGGTGGAGGCATTTCGTCTGGCCGACCTGGACATCCGGCCCTGCGACGCCTGCGGCAGCTGTCAGGAGACCGGCGGCGGCACGTGCGTCATCAGCGACGACATGCAGTCGCTCTATCCCCGTCTGCGTCACGCCAGCGCGATCGTCATCGCCAGCCCGATCTACTGGTTCAGCGTGACAGCGCAGACCAAGCTGTTCATTGACCGTTGCTACGCCCTGCAGGGCGCGGCCGGCAATGTTCTGAGCGGCAAGCGCTTCGGGATTCTGTTGACCTACGGGGATGAAGACCCCTACGCGTCGGGCGCCGTCAATGCGATCCGCATGTTCCAGGACATAATCCATTACCTGAATGCCGACCTGGCCGGTCTGGTCTACGGCAGTGCGAACGCCGCCGGCGAGATACGCAACCTCCCGGCCGTCCTCGAGAAGGCTCGCCAACTGGGTGAGCAGCTGGGAAACTGACGTGACATCCGTACCGCCTCAAAACCGCATGCCACAGGACCGGGGAGGAATGGGCGCGTCACGAGTGATATCAGCGCTGTAAAGGAGGCTGCCATGCTCTGGATCGCCATCATCGTTGTCGTCGTGATCGTCGTGTTGCTGCTGTGGTGGTGGCTGGGCCGCTGCCCGGAGGCAGGGGAGAAGACTCGCCCGGCGGCGCGTCCGTCGGCCGAGATTCTGCCGCCGGCGCCCGCCTGGCGCGGCGAAGCCACAGCCGCTGGACCCGTTGCGCCGGGTGGTGTCACCAAGACGCCGACACCGGAGATGGCGGCTGAGGCAGCGCCAGCAGCCGAGGCAGCCACCGTCGTGGTGGAAGAGACAGCCGCGCCGCTCGCCGCCGAACCAGTGACGGTGGAGGCCGAGCCAGCCGCCCCGGTGGTGGCCGCCGAGGCAACGCAGCCGCCAGCCCCGGACGACCTGAAGGTCATCGAAGGCATCGGCCCCAAGATATCGGCCATGCTCAACGCCGAAGGCATCTACACGTTTGCCCAGCTGGCGGCGACCGATGTCGAACGACTGCGGGCAATTATGCAGGCTGCCAACCTCCGCATCGCCGATCCGACCACCTGGCCGCAGCAGGCCGCTCTGGCGGCCGCCGGCCGATGGGACGAGCTCAAAGCGTTGCAGGAGAGTCTGAAGGGCGGGCGCAGGGCATAGGGCCGCGGCGAGTGTTCATCAGACCGCCAAGGTCAGTGGAAGGTGGACGTGGGCGCCCTGTCCGGGCGCCCCGGTCACCCGTCAGGCAGCGCCTATGATCGCCGGCAGGTCACGCAGCCGACTCAGATCGGCGTCCACCGGCACCCGGTCGGCCACGCCCAGCACAACCCGGCCATCCAGCCGGGCCGCCCGCGCCGCCTCCGTCACCGCCGCGCGAAAGTCACTTTCCGGCTGCGTCGCCAGCAGGTAATCCTGCGGAATGCCGCCCCAGAGGACAACCGACGCGCCGGCTTTCTCACGGGCGAGGTCGAAAGGCGTGTCGCTCTGCGGCGGACCGGACACGCCCTCGATGCCATCCACACCGGCTGCGGCGAGCAGCGGCAGCAGGTGTCTGCCGACACCTCCCAGGTGCACGATCAGGCGCTTGCCGTGCGCGTGCATCGCTTCGGCCGTCCGGTGGTAACTGTCGGCCATATGCTGGCGAAAGGCTGTCGGCGGAATGAACTGGCCGTCCAGATTGTCCGGCGCCAGCGCCAGCGCACCCGGCAGCCGCGCCAGATCGTCAACCAGACCCCGATAGCGCTCCTCCAGCACCGCCAGAAGATCGAGGATTGCCTCGCGCTCATCGCCCCTCAGCAGCATCAGGCCATCACTCCACCCCAGCAGCGTGTGCAGCAGCTCCGAAAAGGGCGTCCTGGGCAGCTCGATGGCCGCAATGGTGTCATCGGCTGCATCCGGCGGCCATAGATCAGCCGCCACAGTGTAGGTGCGTGCCTCGACCAGGTGTCGGGCGGCTGGCAGATCAGCGGCGCTCTTGACAGGGTACTCCGCCTGCCACCAGTCGCCGTCCGGTCCGAGTGACCAGCGCGCCGTCAGCTCGCCCGCCGCTGTCACGTACCGCACACTGCGCTCGCCCGCGTGCTCGACGGTGATCTCCTCGACGCCGGGCGTGTCCAGTCGCCACGGTTGCACCGGCCACCACAGCGGCGTGCCCAGTTCGCGGGCGATCCGGGCGGGTGTGTGTGCCTGCCACGCCCCGGGCAGCGTGCCCCGTCCGCTGTGCCAGTCCAGCCACAGCGTGAGATCGGCCACGTAGGGCACGGCCGGATGCGGCCGACCGTCGAAACAGGTCAGAAAGTCGGATAAGGCGCTCATGCAGGCCCTCCTTTCCCGACAGTCTCAGCACCTGTCATCGGCGGCGCCACAGATGGTGCCGACCGTCATACTCCCAGCCGGGCGCGCTCAACTGCAGCGGATGGTGCGCCCAGCCGGCCGCCACACGCTGCGTCGTCTCTTCCCAGGACCGCACGCCGCTCAACGTATCGGCGGCCTCCACATTGCACGCCCCCACCGCCACGGCCGCCGTCACCGCCTCCGGCAGCGTCATATCGCGCAAGAGGGCCGACACGAAGCCGGCGATCGTCGAGTCGCCAGAGCCGGCCGTGCCCACTACATCCACCTGAAAGCACGGAATCCACAACTCCTGGTCGGCCCAGGCGGCCAGGTCTGTCGGGCGCGCGCGTCCCATCCCGGCCAACACCGCCTCGCCTGCGGTGCGCACGTAGAAACCGCGGTGACCGAGCTTCAGACCGATGATCTTGCCGCCCCAGTCAAGCAGCTCGCCGCTCAGGCTCGACAGTATCTCAGGCGTGATCAACGGCAGAATCTCGCCCGCAGCGCCGGCCTTCTGACGCAGGTCATCGTACGTCTCGCGGCGCACCATGAACAGCATCTCCTCGATGCTGGGCAGGAACACATCCACATACGGCATCGTGGCACGCAGGATCCTGCGCCAGTCCGCGCGACCGGCCTCCGACGCCGGGTCGGGCACCGTCATGTCCAGCGAGGTGGTGACGCCGGTCTGTTTAGCGCGTCGCATCACATCGGTCAGCTGCGCCCCGTCGGCGACGTACATCAGGCGCATGATCGGCGGATAGCCGAAGTGAAACAGCGCCGCCGACGTCAGGGTGTCGTAGCGCACATCATCGGCGCCGAAGGTGTCGTTGGCGCCGGGATGGTGCAGGAAGAAACGGTCCTTATCGGGCGGACTGATGACGATGGTGTAGGATGTCGCCACCGTGCTGTCCACCACCATCCCCTCCGCCAGCCGGGGATCATACGAGCTGACGAGACGGAGCACGATCTGTCCGAACGGATCGTCGCCCACCTTACCCATCAGCTGGGTGGGAATACCCAGCTTGTGCAGCGCCAGGCCGGTGTTAGACACCGGGCCCCCGGTCGAGAGAATCACCGGCCCGATGATCGAAAGACTGCTCGGACGAACCAGATCGGCCAGAGTCCGCTTCTCGGAGCCCACCGTCAGAGTGGGAATGACATCCAGGCACAGATGCCCGGCGACGACCGCAGCGCGAGAGGTCACGGCATGTCTCCTTTCGAGTGTGATTTGGAGTGTGGAGATGAAGACATCACGGTGTGTAGAAACCCAGGTGCCGGCTGGATGGAGATGGATCGGATAACGTGGCGTCTCGGTCCCATGGCGCGGCCCACTATAGCATAGAACCACCCCGGCGACAAACCCGATGCGTGCGGTGACGATATAGATGGCGTTCTGTTTTCGTCTGCCACAACTTGTTGTATAATGAGTCCGTTATGGTACAGCAGCGACGGAGGGAAGCGCGAGGGACTGCGGGCGAGTGGGGCAAGCTGTCCAGCCACGGTGGTCTGGTGATGGTGCTGTCTCTGCTCCTGCTGTACGTCGCCAGCGCCGGCAGCGCCCCATCGGCAGCCGTGGTGACCTCGACGAGGCTGATTCTGGAGCCGACCGAACCGGCGTCCTGGCAACAGCTGTTGCACAGCGGCAGTGTGCTCCAGAGCCGGGTCCGGACGCAGTTTCCGAACAACGATGTGTCGCTCCGGTGGGTGGTGCAGGACGGACGGTTGGTCGTGACATTGCCGGCGGATGTGCCGCCCGACTGGCTGGGCCGCGAAGCCGGAGAACGCGGCGAATTCGAGCTGGTGGACGGTGGCACCCAGTTCCTGCCGCTGGGGCGGCGCGTGCAAAGCGGCCCACGGCCTCAGCCGGAGATGGGCATCTACGAGGTGGTACTGTCGTCGAATCATATCGTCAGCGCCACGGCAACGATGCAGAACGGGCAGCCGGCGGTGGAGTTCATACTTACGCCGGAAGGAGACGCCCGGCTGGCCGCACACACAGACCGCCAACGTGGCTATTACCTGTGCATCCTGGTGGATGAGGAAGTGGTGAACTGCCCCATCCTGCGCACCCCATTGGCTGATCGGCGCGGGGTGATGGAGCTGACCGGCACGGCAAGCCTGGCCCAGGCCCGCCGGTTGGCGATGCTGATGCTGTCCGGCCCGCTGCCGGTCAGCCTGCACGCGGTCGGGGCGACCACGAATTAGTAGCGCCTGGGTTGACGCTGGGAACGACTATCGAAAGGAATGTTGAGCGAATGTTGACGCTGATCGCGTTTGTGGTCGTGTTGGGAATACTGGTATTTGTGCACGAGCTGGGCCATTTCCTGGTCGCCAAGCGCGCCGGAATCCAGGTGGACGAGTTCGCGTTCGGTTATCCACCCCGCCTGTTGCGATTGTGGCAGCAGAAGGGCTCGATCGTGCTGGGCGGCCGCCGGCTGGTGATCGGCAGGCGCACCCGCGTCAGCCGCGACATCGAAGCCGGGCGGCGGGTGGTCTATTCCAGCCAGCCGACGGCGAACGGCGAGGACGTGATCACCTCCATCGAGCCGGTGCCGGATGATCTGTCCGATGCCCAGGCGGTGGAACGCTTCGGTCGGGCGCCGGTTGTGGTCGAGGATATCCAGCGCGGGACGGAGTATACCATCAACCTGATCCCGTTCGGCGGCTATGTCCGGATGTTGGGTGAGGAAGATCCGCGAGCGCCACGCAGCTTCGCCAGCAAGAGCAAACGTATCCGCGTCGCTGTGCTGGTGGCCGGGGCGGCCATGAACATCGTGCTGGCCGTGGTGGTCTTCTCGGCGATGTTCATGCTGGGGGCACCCGAACCGGTTGCGATGGACAATGTGGTGGTGCTGGGGGTGGCCGAAGGGTCTCCCGCCGCCAAGGCAGGGCTGCGCACGGGGGACCTGATCGAGTCTATGGACGGAATCGCCATCCGCTCGACCGAGGAGCTGATTGCACTCACCAGCGAACGGCTGGGACGCACCGTCGAACTGGGCATTAAGCGGGGACAGGAGACGCTGACGGTCACCCTGGTGCCGCGGCCTGATCCACCCCCCGGTGAGGGAGCCATGGGCGTCAGCATCCAGGCGGCCATCTCAAAGGTTGACATCACCTATTACCCACCGGGCGAGGCAATTATCCTGGGCGTCAAGCAAACCATCAACACGATCGCGTTGACTTTCAGCGTGCCGCTGCTGATCGTGCGTGGCATCCTGCCGGCTGAGGCCGTGCGACCGATTGGCCCGTACGGGATCTACCAGCAGACGGCGTCGGCGGTCAATGCAACTGTCCAGATGGGATGGTGGTATCCGGTGCTGAGCCTGGTGGGACTGATCAGCACTGCCCTGGCGATCACCAACCTTCTTCCCCTGCCGGCGCTGGACGGGGGACGCATTCTGTTCATCCTCATCGAAGCCGTGCGCGGTCGCCGGGTCAGTCCGGCACGGGAGGGACTCGTCCACTTCGTCGGCCTGGCTGTGTTGGTGGGCCTGATGTTGATCATCAGCTACTTTGACATCATACAGCCGATTACAGCCATGGACTGGACGAGTCTGTTCTGACCGGGTGAGCTATGGCAAAGCAATGTCCCCGGTGTCAGTCGCCCGTCCATCGTGAGTGGACGCTGTGCCCCCAGTGTGGCTACGTCCGGCCGTCGCGCACCGGGAACATCCGCTGCGCGACGTGTGGGCAGCTTAATAGCGGCACCCACCGCACCTGCGCCAGCTGCGGCGCCGACCTGAAACCGAGTGCCTTCGCCTTCTTGTTGCCTTTGTGGCCGTACCTGAAGTGGACCGCATTGGTGTTGGTGATCGTGGCGGCAGGGGCAGGGCTGTTTCGCATCCGAGCCGATCTGGAGAGTGGCGCCGAGCAGGTGGTGACCTTCTTTATGCCAACACCCACCGCCACAGTGACGCCAACCGCAACCGCAACCGCCACGCCGACGGCGACCAGCACGCCAACGGTCACTCCCACACCAACCGCCACCGACACGCCGATGCCGACGGCGACCAGCACCGCGACGCCAACCGCGACGCCGGTGATCGCCCTGCCCGCGACGGCGACGCCGACCGCTACGACCACGCCAACCGCCACCCCCACGGCCAGCCCGACGCCGCGATTCAAGGCACCGATCCTGCTGGGCCCGCCCGACGGCCAGATCTTCATCGGTCGCAACCAGATGGTGGTGCTGGCCTGGCAGTCGGCCGGTGCACTGCGCGCCGACGAGTGGTACGCAGTGCGGCTGTCGTGGTCCGAAAACGGCGTGTTCTCCCAGCGCGGAGGCGACAATGTGAAGGACACCGCTTGGCGCGTGCCGGCGGACGCATTTCATCTGAAGGCCGATCAGGAGACCGGGCGCGCCTACGAGTGGTACGTCTACGTAGAACGGGTTACCGAGGGCGCTGACGGTCAGCGGGTCGGCGAATCGCTCAGTCCACCCAGTGAGAAACGCACGTTCTTCTGGCAGTAGAAGCAAGGTGAAGCAGTCAGTATGAAGTACGAAGAGGCATTGCGACATGTGAGCCAGCCGGGCGGACCGCTGCACGGCAGCTATCTGTACGCCCTGTCGGGTATGACCGCGGCGCAGCTGGACCTGTTCCGCGATCATTGGGCCGAGATGACAACCGAACGTCGGCGTCAGGTCATTCAGCAACTGGTCGAACTGACCGAGGCCAGTTTCGAGGTCAATTTCGATCCCATATTCATTCTGGCGATGACCGACGAAGACAGTGTCGTGCGGACGGCCGGCATCGAAGGCTTATGGGAGAATGAAGACCTCCGCCTCATCGCGCCACTGATGTATCTCATGGAGTCGGACGAATCCGCGAGTGTGCGCGCCGCGGCAGCAACCGCGCTGGGACGGTACGTGTTGCTGGGCGAGCTCGAGAAGATTGACCAGATCAGTGCCGCGGTGATTGAGGAAAGACTGCGTCATGTGATTGACAATCCCGACGAAGTGGTCGAGGTGCGTCGGCGTGCTGTGGAGTCGATTGCGTATTCGAGCCACGCCGAGGTGCGCCGGATCATCAAAGAAGCCTATCACAGCGATGACGAGAAGATGCAGATCAGCGCGCTGTTCGCGATGGGCCGTAGCGCTGATCCCTCGTGGCGACACGTGCTGCTGGAGGAGCTGCAAAACGAGAATCCTGAGTTCCGCTTCGAGGCGGCGCGTGCCTGCGGCGAGCTGGAGCTGACCCGCGCCGTATCACGGCTGGGACGGATGGCCCTCAGCGACCCCGATGCAGAGGTTCAGCAGGCCGCCGTGTGGGCGCTGGGCACCATCGGCGGTTCCGAGGCACGGCGCATTCTGGAGCAATGTTGCGAGAGCGACAGTGAAGCCCTCAGTGAGGCAGCCAGCGCCGCCCTCGACGAAATAGATATGTCGGGAGAGGCGACCATGATCCGCCTCTATGACGAGGACGAGTTCGATGAAGATGACCTGGGCGAGTACCTGGAGGCGTTCGCGGACGTGGACGACTACGACTGGAGCGAGGACGAAGACGACCTTTAGCCAGGCGCCGGGCGGCGTCTGGCCGTCACGGCCGGGAGTTCAGGGGACGATCCGCTCCGTCGCCAGCATAAACAGGCAGCCCAGCACCACCATGTTGGTCCACAACAACATGGCCAACAGGAGAACGTAGCGTCGCGTCTGGGAACGCGGCGACTCCAAGATCGGCGCCGCCTCAAACGTGCCCGGTGTCCGACCGAGCGCGACCATCGGCGTCTCCATCGTCGCCACAGGCTCAGAGGGCGCCGCTTCCACCTCCTGTCGCGGACGCAGGTTACGCAGCCAGGGTGGCCTGTTCTGAGGTTCGTCCTTCACGGTATCACACCTCCTCCGCTACCCGGTGACCGGCCGGCGACACACTGCCTGTGGCTAGCATAACATAAAAACGAACGTTGTCAAGTGCGATCTGTCACGCCGGTCGGAATCCAAGCCGGCGCAGGTCGTCATCGCGGCGACGCCAGTTCGGCCACACCTTGACCCACAGGTCCAGGTACACTCGCCGTCCCAGCAACGCCTCGATTTCGCTGCGCGCAGCCTGGCCGATCGCCTTCAAGGTCCTGCCCCCCTGCCCGACCACGATGCGCTTCTGCGACTCGCGCTCGACGTACAGCGTCGCCCCGATGTACACCATGTCGCCGGCGCGTTCCTTGAACTCGGTGGTAACGACAGCGAGAGCGTGAGGCACCTCTTGATGCAGATGATTGAGCGCCGCCTCGCGCACCATCTCGGCCACGATGAAACGCTCCGGCTGATCGGTGATCTGGTCGGGCGGGTAGAGCGGCGGGCCAGGCGGCAGATGATCTATCACGACCTGCAACAGATCATCGCGGTTGTCGCCGCGTGTGGCCGAGATCAACCGGTGCGCAACGTGCGGAACGAGTGACAGGTAAGTGTCCGCCTCTGGACAGCCACCCGGACACCGGTCAATCTTATTGAGAGCGATGATCACCGGCTGGCCGCGCCCCGCACGGGCGATCGTTTCGGCAACCAGACGATCCTCACTTGTGGGCGGCACGCTGACGTCAACCACAAAGAGAACAACGTCCGCATCTGTGATCGTGCGTCCGGCTGCCGCGACCATCATCTCTCCCAGACGATGGATGGGCTTGTGAATGCCCGGCGTGTCCATAAAGATGATCTGCGCCCGCTCGTCGGTCAGTATCCCCAGCAGACGACGACGCGTCGTCTGCGGCTTGGAGCTCACAATCGCGATCTTCTGGCCGAGCCAGGCGTTCATCAACGAGCTCTTGCCGACGTTGGGACGCCCCACCACCGCCACATAGCCGCACCGAAAGTCGTCCGGCACGGAAAACTCGAAATCGGATCCGTTCACAGCTCCCACACCTCTTGGCAAACACCGGAGCTCACAGTATACCACATGCTGATCAGCCGCGTAAGAGGCGACGAGGCTCGACAGCAGTCAGGGACGGCACCTCCCATGTTGTGAGGCTGGCACAACCACCGTCCAGCGGTCTTCGATGCGCTTGACATCTGATTCGTTTATGTTAGGATTGCCGGTATGAAGCGGCTGGGTCTTCTGGGTCTGGTGGCGATCGTCCTGATGGTGCTGACAGCCTGTCAGAACGGCGCCCGACAGGTAATCATTGAGGTAGACCACACTCGGCGCCCGGTGACCACCGATGGACGCACCGTGCGCGATGCGCTGGTGGCGGGCGGCGTTGAACTGGGGCCACTGGACCGGGTGCGGCCCGACCTCTATGTGGAGACGACGCCGGGAATGGTCATCGTTGTCACGCGTGTTGAAGAACGCTTCGAGACCGAGCGAGTGACGGTGCCGTTCGCGCGCAAGACCGTGGTCAACGAGGCGCTGCCCGCCGGCGAATCCCGGTTGGTGCAACTCGGCGTCAACGGTGAGAATGAGATCACCTACCGGGTCGTGCTGGAGAATGGCACTGTCGTCGAACGGACCGAGGTCAGTCAGGTTCCGATCCGACCGGCTGTGGATGAGATTGTGGCAGTGGGCGCTCAGACCAACCTGCAGTCGGTGCCCATCTCGGGGACGGTCGCCTATCTGGCCGCCGGCAATGCCTGGCTCATGCGTGACAACAGCAGCGCACGCCGCCCCATCACGACCGAGGGCGATCTGGATGGCCGCGTGTTCGACCTGTCACCCGACGGCCGTCTGTTGCTCTACTCACGCCGTCTGGAGGGAGACATCGAGACCCCCATCAACCAGCTGTGGCTGGCGAACACGACGATCGTGGGCGAGCAACCGATCTCCCTCCCGCTGCGAGGCATCCTGTATGCGCAATGGTCCGCCGACGGCAGCCGCATCGCTTACAGCACCGCCGAGCGGACCACGGCGCCGCCCGGCTGGCGCGCCAACAACGATCTGTGGATCGCGACACCCCGCGGGTCCGTGATCACCGGAGCAACCCAGGTCATCAGCGCCAACACCGCCGGCACATACGCCTGGTGGGGCACAACCTATAGCTGGTCACCCGACGGCAGTGCGTTTGCCTACGCCCGCGCAGACCAGGTGGGCGTTGTTGACGCCGTGAGCGGTACGGTCACGGTGCTGGCCGAGTTCACGCCATACGACACGTATAGCGAATGGGTGTGGACACCCGGGCTGAGTTGGTCACCTGACGGTCAATTCCTCGCCGCCGTACTACACGAAAGAACGCCCGCCACGGCCGATTATCCTCAGGACAGTCCCGCCTTCGATATGTGGATGCTGGCCCGAGACGGATCCATGAAGGCGCGGCTCGTGGCCGGCGCCGGTATGTGGAGCGCGCCAGTCTGGGGCACCACCGGCCTGGTGTACGGCCAGGCGGTCGATCCCCTCCACTCGCTCGACAGCCGCTATGCCCTCATGCTGCGTGACCACGATGGCAGCAATCCGCGCCGCCTCTTTCCTGTATCCGGCGAGCCCGGCGTCGTCGCCCCACCGGAGGTAGCCTGGTCCCCCGACGGCAAGGCGCTGATCTTTGTCTACAACGGTAACCTGTATCTGAGCGACCTCAGAGGCGGAACACCTCGCCAGCTGACAGCTAACGGGCAGAACAGCCGGCCCCGCTGGCAGGCGCGACCGGGTTCATGACATAAAATACTACTTTAGGATTATTGGCTTCGCCACGATATTACTTTACAATAACTATCGAGGTACGCCCCAACGGACGTGCGCGGTGTGCCATCCATTCGGAGAAAGGAGGTGAAACGCCATGTTGTACCTTCCGCGTGAGAAGGGCCAGGGGTTGGTGGAGTACGCGCTCATCCTGGTGCTGGTGGCCATCGTCGTCATCGCCATCCTGCTGCTCCTCGGCCCGGTCGTCGGCAATGTGTTCAGCAACATCGTGGGCAACCTGTAAGTGACTGTAACCCGTTCATTCAGACCGCTGTGATCCTAACTTGATTCGGAGACCCCGCCCGCGCGGCGGGGTTTCCCGTCATGGCCGCTATTTGTGCCTGACCACCCAGGTGGTCTATAATCAGGCTGCGTCTCAGTTTACAGTCAAGTGAGGCTGATCTTGGACTCCCAAGAAAATAGCGTCCCAAGAGAGCAGCTGTCCGCAGGCAATGGTTACCCGCCCTGGGAGCGCCGAGCCCCAGCTCGGCCATCCCCTGGGATTTTCATTCATTGTTGGTGTGCAGCCGCTCATGGGGACTCCCGTGAAAATAACCGATTGCAGGCAGCGAGTAGCCAGCAACAGGCCTGGGAACGCCGACGCAGTCCCGGTGCTGTCCCGGGAGCCCCAGCTCGGCCATCCCCTGGGATTTTCATTCATTGTTGGTGTGCACACGCTCATGGGGACTCCCGTGAAAATAGCCGCGCGTGGTTCGCTTCACCCGCCGGCCCCCCATCCGATGCAGCACCTCACCCCGCGGCCCCCTCTCCACACGGTGGAGAGGGGGAGCGTTCCCCCTCTCCGCGAGCGGAGAGGGGGTTAGGGGGTGAGGTCTGCACCGGCATTTTCATTCATTGTTGGTGTGCACACACTCACGGAAACTCCCGTGAGAATAGCTCTCGCCATTCAGCAAACCTCCCGGCCCGACACGGCATGGGCGCAGCCGATCCGACGTCACATCGCCGCCGACCAGCCCGATGGCTCACCGGTGTGCATCCCTCGCACCGCGACTCGCTGCGCCCCTACGCCACGCCGCAGGGCACCGCTGTTCTTATTCATTGTTGGTAAGCTCCCGGTCATGGAGACTCCCGGGATGACACGGCAACAAGTGAAGGAGACATGGTACCGATGTTGCTCAGGTTAAACTGGTTGCGAATACCGGCACGGCAACGTTGGCTGGCGAATTCAGGCGCCACACGGACGCGGACGGTTGCGGCAACCGCCGCCACCGCGCTGATGGCGTTGAGCGTGTGCCTGTCCGGCTGCGGTGGCGCGGCCACACCGACTCTGGCGGCCACGCCACCCCCCACCAGTGCGCCCACCGTAACCACGGACACCCCCGAGTCAGCGGCCACGCCATCCAACACGCCCGGCGGCCAGACCGAAGATGGACGCCGGCTGATTGCGCGTGTAAATGGACAGCCGATCTTTCTGGATGTGTATGAGAAACAGGTGACGCAGACTGAACGGGCCTTGAGCGAACAGGGCATTCTGGCTCAGGGCGCCGCCGGCGACGCCCAGCGCACCCAGGTTCGCGAAAACGTTCTTAAGGGCCTGATTGACCAGGCGCTGATCGAGCAGGCAGCCGCCCGGATGGGCATCACGGTCACAGCCGACGAGCTCAACCAGTCGCTGCAGGTGTTCACGGGCGCTGACGGTGGATCGCTCGACGACTGGCTGGCGGCGAACGGCATGACCATGGACGAATTGGTGGCGATGCAATCCGCCCAGCTCCTGGCGGGCAAGGTCATCGCGGCGGTCTCGGCGGCCGTGCCGACGAGCGCCGAACAGGTGCACGCCCGTCACATCTTTGTCGCCGAAGCGGCCAAGGCGCAGACGCTCGCCGAACGCCTGAAGGCGGGAGAGAACTTTGCCGCGCTGGCCCAGCAGGAGTCGGAAGACACCAGCACGGCCGCCAACGGCGGTGATCTCGGATGGTTTCCGCGCGACGTGCCGATGATGCCGCCGGTGCTGGTGGAGACGGCTTTTGCACTGCAAATTGGTGAGGTGTCGGAACCGGTGCAGAGCGAGGCCGGCTACCACATCGTGCGCGTGGACGCGCGCGAACCAAGCCGGCCACTGTCGCCGGAGTTGCTATTGTATGCGCAGCAATCCGCCTTTGAGAAGTGGCTGGCCGAGCAGCGCTCCAAAGCCACCATCGAACGCTATCAGGTCGGCTGACGACCATTCTATGCGCAAGTCAGTATTGGTCATCCTGGCTGGCGTGACCGGCCTGCTGGTCATTGTCGGCGTTGTGTCGCTGGCCGTATATTTCTCGATGCGGCCGCAGCCGTTTCAGGTGCCACCCTGGAGTGACCCGCTGACGATGGTCAACAACCGCGGCATTGATCCGGCCCTGGCCGTCGCAGGGCTGGGCGGCGTCAGTGATCGGGAGCTGGTGGCACAGGCATTGACGGAGGGGCGGGCGGACACTGCGTTCGCCATTCTGGTGTTCAGCCCCTCGATATCGGATCGCGAAAGTGCCGGGGACTTCATTCTCCTGGCCGATCGTTACCAGAAGAACAATCAGCGCGACCGGGCCGCCTATTGTTTTCGACTGGCGGGCACGATCGCCACCCTGAGCCCGGAACTGCCCGACAGCGTCCGGGCGGACACGTTCATTCTCGCCGGCGAGGGTCTGGCCAGACTGGGCGAGTTCGGTCTGGCGCAGCTGTACCTGGATCAGGCCTACAACGTGGCCACCGTCAGTCCCTATGTGCAGCCGGCCATTCGTCGCATGCTCTTTCAGCGCCTGCACAAAGGCTATCAGGCCATCGGCGACCGCGAACGTGCGCGCGCCAGCCTGGACCTGAGTGCTGAACCGTTCACGGCGGTAGTGGTAGCTGAACCGCCACCCGTCCTGCCGGTGGCCGAGGTGCCACCGATGCCGCTGGAAGTCCAGCAGGCGGAGGCGGCGCGCTGGCAGGCAGCCCAGAAACTGACTCAGCAGCTGGTCGAGCGTGGCGGTCGCGCGTCGGAGAACGCCATCCGCGACGTGACCGTGGCGCTCCTGAACGAGGATCAACTGCGCCTGCCCGCCTATGACGCCCAGTTGACGGCAGCGACCCAGGTCGCGGCCCAGGTGAGCATTGTCCAGGCACGCATCAACTGGTTGGTGACGAAGCTACGGATCGCACGCGGAGGCTACGGGATGAGCCTGGTGCCCGAATGGGAGGCCCAGGCGGAGCAAGTGCGAGCCGACCTGACCAAGGCATATGAACTGCTGTTTGCCCTCTACGCCGAGCAGATTGTGGCGATGCCGGATGCCAGCCAGATCGAGGTGGCGTCCGAAGAGGTGTTGCGACGCGAAATCCTGGCCGGAACCCTGGGACGCTACCCGAACTATCCGGAGCAGCAGCGTGTCAAGCAGCTGATGGAAGCGACGGCACGCCTGGTGCAGTCGCGCCCGGGGGCAGAGATGAGAGTGGTTGTGCTGCCGTATGGCGGTGTCGACTCGTTCGTGCTGGTTGACGATGCCAGCTTCACGGCGATCACTCAGAAGTGATCCACCCAACTGACGAGGAGGGCCTTTCCGCCGAGAGGAGGTTCCGATGTTCAGCCGGATCAGCGATCGTGCGATAAATCTGCTCATCTTCGTGGTGGCGGTTATGATCGTGACAACCGCTCTGGTTTACGCCATCCTGTTCGTCACCTTCACACCGGAGCATCCGCTCGTGTTGGGCCTCAGCGCGGCTGAACCACCGCCGCCCCCCACGCCGGTGGTCATCGCGACCCCGACGCCGGAG
>Ga0101944_10003592_pt1 | contig 21197 bp, 17 predicted proteins | sample DewCreD2012metaG_FD_75245 | JGI IMG/M metagenome (GOLD analysis project Ga0101944, IMG submission 75245) | Hot spring sediment bacterial and archeal communities from British Columbia, Canada, to study Microbial Dark Matter (Phase II) - Dewar... ... | reverse complement strand
AGACCTGTACCTGAGGAAAAGCTGTTTGTTTAGTGTTCCAATTTAATGCTGAGATGTTTTCATCCAATGATGATGGATTGCTGTCCGAAATTCTTATTGATTGTTTTTTTTTTTTGATGAAAAAAGAACCATTCTTTTTTTAAAAACCAAATAAGGCAATGATGAGAAAGGAAAAATCAGGAAAACCTAAGAGACGTTTAAGAGTAGGCGTAATTTTTGGAGGGAGATCAGCAGAGCATGAGGTATCATTAGTTTCTGCGTCTTCAATAATAAATTCTCTTGATAAAGAAAAGTATGAAATAATCCCTGTTGGTATTACACCTCAGGGTAAATGGTTTAGTGATAGAAATATTTTATGTTATTTACAAGACAAATGTTTTAATAAAATTAAATTTCATACTGTTTTGCCTCCTGATCCGACTGTCGGAGGTATTCTAATATGGGACGGATCATCGAAGATTTTCAAAAAAATTAAATTAGATGTAGTGTTCCCGGTTTTGCATGGTACTTTCGGCGAGGATGGGACGGTGCAGGGTTTGATGGAACTTGCAGATCTTCCTTATGTGGGTGCAGATGTTCTTGCGTCTGCAATCGGTATGGATAAAGTTGTTACAAAACAGCTATGCGAACAGAATGGTATTCCTGTTGTCCCTTATGTCTGGTTTTATTCGAGAGAATATCGTAAGAATGCTGGTACAATAAAATCATTTATTGAAAAAAAATTAAAATATCCTCTTTTTATAAAACCTGCTAATTCGGGTTCAAGTGTTGGAATAACAAAAGTACATAACCGGAAGGAATTACATCCCGCTATTTTAATTGCAGGTAGGTATGATACAAAAATACTTGTGGAGGAAAGTGTAGAAAATGCAAGAGAGATTGAAGTCAGTGTACTTGGTAATGAATTTCCCCGCTCATCGATTCCAGGTGAAATTATATCTTCCAACGAATTTTATGATTATGATGCAAAATATGTTGATGGTTTATCAAAAACGATCATACCGGCTCAACTCTCAGAATCATTAATAAAGAAAATTCAAAAATATTCATTAGAAGCATTCAAATGTACTGGTTGCAGCGGGATGGCGCGGGTTGATTTTCTCGTTTCAAGGTCAAAAGGGCGTCTATATTTTAATGAAATTAATACCATACCTGGATTTACCATGATAAGCATGTATCCGAAGTTATGGGAAGCCACAGGACTTTCATTTTCTCAATTGCTTGACGAATTAATCAAATTGGCCATTGAAAAACACAAAGAAAAGAGTCGTTTATGCAGAAATTTTAAACCAAAACAGGATTGGTACAGATAGTTTAAAAAAGATTTGATTTCTACAAAAATATATATTACATTTTTGCCATGGAAGATCAGTATTATCGTAAATCTAAATCGAAAATAAAATTCGGTTTTACAAAATTAATGAGGAGAAAAAGTTTTGTTATCTCATTATTGATACTGATTCCGGTATTTTCTTTCATGTTTTTTAGTAAAAGAGGTGTTCTGGAGAGGATTTCTCTTGAAATAGAGAAAAAAGAAAAATTAAATGAATTACAGATAGAGCAAAAAAAACATGAAGATCTTCAAAAGCAATTGAAGGCTCTTGAAACTGATCCAAAGGCGATTGAGAAGGCTGCGAGGGAAAGGTATAAACTTAAACGTCAAGGTGAAACCCTCTATACAGTAGATAGAGAGAAAAATAAGTAGTATTGAAATTTCAATTTGTACACAGGTTGTACAAAATCTTCATTTCATCAAGATTCATACCTGATGATTTCAATGGATTTATTTAATAAATCAGATATAGAAAATTCGAGAATGAAAAGTCTCGTACCGCTGGCTGAAAGGATGCGTCCTGAAACACTGGATCAATGTGTCGGACAGGAACATCTGATTGGAGAGGGGAAACCGCTTCGTACCTTTATAGAGAAAGACGAAATACCTTCATTGATATTCTGGGGGCCGCCGGGTTGCGGTAAAACGACGCTGGCAAGAATAATTGCACATCAGACACATTCCGAATTTTTCCAGTTAAATGCAGTCTCGTCAGGAGTACAGGATGTTCGAAAAATTCTTGACCGTGCAAAAGCAAATCGCACACGTTTTCAGCGGAAAACAATCCTTTTCATAGATGAAATTCATAGATTCAACAAAGCACAACAGGATGCCCTTCTGCATAGCGTGGAGGAGGGGGATATTATTTTAATTGGCGCTACAACTGAAAATCCGTCTTTTGAAGTAATATCGCCACTCCTCTCACGTTGCATGGTTTATGTTCTTAAACCGCTTTCAAATAGTGATTTACACAAAATCATAGATAACGCTCTCCAGACCGACAGAATTTTAAAATTAAAAAAAATTACAATAGGAGTGAAAGAAAGAGATTTATTAATATTACTTGCCGGTGGGGATGCGCGAATAGTTTTAAATGGTCTTGAAACCGCTCTTAGTTTATCAAAAGAAAAAAAGAAAGATGAATTTGTTATTACATGTCAGGATATTGAGTCTGCATTCCAGAGGAGGAATATAAGATACGATAAAGGCGGAGAAGAACATTACAATTGTATTTCCGCTTTTATCAAAAGTATGAGAGGTTCGGATCCGGATGCAGCCGTATATTGGCTTTCAAGATTAATTGAAGGTGGAGAAGATCCGAAATTTATCGCAAGGAGAATGATTATACTGGCATCGGAGGATATCGGGAATGCCGATCCGTTTGCACTTGTCCTGGCAACAAATTGCTTTACAGCAGTTGACTATGTGGGAATGCCTGAGTCCAGAATAATTTTATCTCAGGTCGCAATATATCTTGCCTCCGCACCTAAAAGTAATGCTTCTTATCTTGCAATTGAAGAAGGTTTGAAAGATGTGCGTGAAAAAGAACATTATGAGGTCCCTCTCCATTTACGCAATGCTCCCACCAATTTGATGAAAGAACTTGATTACGGTAAAAATTATTCGTATAGCCATGATTTGCCTGATCATTTTGTTGATCAGGAGTATCTTCCAGAAGAATTAAAATCAGCAATCTACTATCGACCCTCAAATCAGGGGAAGGAGGAGGAAATAAGAAAAAGACTTAATAAATTGTGGAGTAAAAAACAGAGATGAAAGGTTCAGAAAAGTTTGTTATCGGTGTTGATATAGGGGCAACCAGTATTAAAACCGGCATTGTCGGGATGAACGGATCTATATTAAACCAGGTGTCTTTTCCAACACTGGCCGACCGCGGTCCGGCTCTGGTCATCGAACAGATAATAAAATCAATACGTAACTCGTTGGCGAGTTATTCGTTAGAAGATTGTATGGGGATCGGTATCGGTGCGCCGGGCGTTGTTTCAAATGAAGATGGAAAGGTCAGGAATCCACCAAATTTTTCTGATTGGGATAGTGTGGATGTTGCCAAAGAGATAAAGAAAATTTATCCCAGGCGGGTTCTTGTTGAAAATGATGCAAACTGTGCTGCTCTGGCGGAGGCAAGGTTTGGTGCGGGTGTGGATTTTAAAGATTTTCTCTTTGTTATATGGGGTACGGGAATAGGAGGAGGCATAATTCTTGATCATAAACTTTTTCGGGGTAAAGATGGTGGTGCCGGAGAAATTGGTCACGTTTCTATTGATTATGAAGGTGAACAATGTAACTGTGGGGGAATTGGATGCATTGAAAGTTATGTTGGTCAGAGATACCTCTCAAAACGAACCAAAGAAATATTGCTTAAGTTGAACAAGAATGAAAGAAAAATAATTGAGGATCTTGTCGGAGGTGATTTTGATAAAATTGAACCGGCAATTTTATCACGCGCGGCGGAAATGGGGGATCCAACAAGTATAAGCGTTTTAGAAAATGCAGGTAAATTAATGGGGGTTGCATTCGCTTCAGTTTTAAATGTTCTTGATCTTGAAGTGGTGATTATAGGCGGCGGAGTTTCTGCTGTCCCCGACTTTGTTTATACTTCTATTCTTGATTCCATCCGTGCAAGAGTTTTAAAACCGCATAGAGCAGGTATTAAAGTAATCCGTGCGAAACTTGGCAATAATGCCGGAATAATTGGGGCTGCAAGTCTGGTTTTGTAAACAAATGAATCATACTCTCAAGATAGTACTATTTTTAATTCTTTACGCTCCCCCCCTGATGGGTGGGTTTCTGAATTTCACCGACACAATTTATACCCGTCCTGATTCAACAGTTAAGGATTCTTTAATCTCTCCAAAAGATACTTCCAGCGTAAGTGGTGTTGATACCGTAATTTTTTATTCTTGTTTTGATTCTATTGTTTATTCCATTAATGATAAACTGATGTCAATGTATCGAAAGGGTGATATCAAATATCAAGCAATGGAACTTCAGGCAGAAAGGATTGATATCAACTGGGCAACATCAACACTCACCGCTTTTGGTCATAGCGATTCAACCGACTCCACCGGGAAGAGTCGGAGAGGCATGCCCGTAATGAAAGATAGAGGGGAAGTCTATTACGGTGAGGAACTTGGTTATAATTTCAAAACAAAACTGGGAAGAATCAGAGTTGCCAATACTGAAATGGATAAAGGTTATTATTATGGCGATAAAATTAAAAAAATAGGTCAAAATGTTCTTTTTGTCCAGGATGGAAGATACACAACCTGCGATTCGACCTCACCTCACTATTATTTTTATAGCCCAAGGATGAAAGTCCTGTTACAGGATAAAGTAATTGCTGAACCAATATACATGTATATCGCGGATGTTCCTGTCTTCTGGTTTCCAGTGGCGGTATTTCCGAGCAAAGGGGGGCGGCGTTCTGGAATTATTCCACCCGCAATTGCTGAAGATGCGACTCATGGAAGAATGCTCCGACATATTGGTTATTACTGGGCGATTAGTGATTATATGGACTGGAGTGCACGTGCGGATCTGTATACTAAGGGAAGCTGGGCGTTGTTTTCAGACTATCGCTATTCTCTTCGTTATTATTTTTCAGGAAGTCTGTCAGGTCAATACAGAAAAATGATTGAAGGCGAGTCGGGCGACCCGAGGAGCCGGAAGGAAGTATCATATAATATCCATGCCACGCACAGACAGGAAATTGACCCTACAACCAGGTTTGATGTGGATTTTACATTTGCCAGTAACAATTCCTATCAAAACACAATCGATTTAAATCAGGCTTTGCGGCAGGAGATTTATTCAAACGCGACAATTTCTAAATCTTGGGAAGAAACTCCAAATAGTATGAGTATTAATGTATCAAGAAGACAGAATCTTATTAACGAAAATGTTTCGGAAGTGCTTCCTTCGATAAGTTTTAATCACAGTCAAAGTTACCCCTTTCGTTTCGGTAAAAAATCGTTTGAGGATCCATCCAAACTTGCCTGGTATGAAATGATAGGAATAAGTTATAATGCAAATTTCTCAAATACAAAAAATAAAATAAAGGAAAACGTGAGAGGAATAAGGACAGTCGTGGATGGCGTTGATACCCTGACAACTGTTGATGCTTTTGCACAAAACCGGCTTCAGCGCTTAATGCAGGGGATTAATTTTAATATTTCACCAAAATTAGGATACATTACTATTGCACCATCTTTGAGTTACCATGATGAACGTTCGATAAATTATTTTGATGATCCTGATACTTCTGATGGAGCATTAATCTATAAACATAAGCGTACATGGTACCGTTACGGGAGTGTGTCCACAGGTGTTTCTGCAAGTACAAAATTATATGGTATTTTCCAGCCCAATATTCTGGGAATTCAGGCATTCAGGCATACCCTGTCACCAACCCTTTCGCTCTCGTATTCGAAGCAGATTATTGGAGAAAATTTGGCTCCAAAACAGATGGTTATGAATTTCGGGGTGGGTAATAATTTTGAAATGAAGACCATCCCTGCAAAAGAAGATGCGGAACCGGAGAAAATACAGCTGTTAAATTTGAGCGCTGGTATTTCATATAATTTTTCTGCAGATAGTTTAAATTTTTCACCCATCAATGTAAGTTACAGAACCAACATTGCACAGGTGCTCGATATAGGTGGTGGTGCCGGTTTTGATCTTTATAAATTAGAGCAACGCTCCCCTAATTATTATCAGCGGGTAAACCGGTTTTTAATAAACGAAGAAGGCAGACTTGCAAGAATGACCAACTTTTCTATAAGTCTGTCAACTCAAATTTCCGGAGAAAGAAGCGCTTCCAAGGATACTTCAAGTGAAGAGGAGTCGGAAGATCTTTCGCAAATGTGGGATTCAAGAGATGAAGAGCCGGATTTCAATTTACCCTGGCGTTTGCAATTGTCATGGGATTATTCTGAAAATAAAGTTCCACCAAAATCCAGATCATCCAATATGAGAGGTAGTGCCGAAATTAGTTTAACAAAGAACTGGAAGGTATCAGTAAGCGGTGGCTATGATGTGGTGAGGGGAGAAATTCTGGTTCCGCAAATAGTAATCAGTCGTGATTTACATTGCTGGTTTATGAATTTCTCCTGGGTACCGATCGGGCAATGGAGACATTATCAATTTCAAATTCGCCTTAAGGCACCTCAATTGCAGGATATAAAAATTACAAAACAGGGAAGTCCAAAGGGGATTTATTGATGTTCCCCTTATTTATTTCAGGCTGATACTTTTCGTTCTTTTGTTATGTAAGTGGGTTCTTTTTTCTGCAATATTGTTTCTTTGGTAATGATACAACGTGTTACGTTCTGGCGTGAGGGGAGGTGGTACATAATGTCCAGCATTGTTTCCTCCATGATTGATCTAAGGGCTCTTGCTCCCGTTCGGCGTTCAATCGCTTTTTGCACAATTGCTTCAAGGGCTTCCTGTTCGAATACCAGTTCAACATTTTCTAACTGGAATAATTTCTGATATTGTTTAACGAGAGCATTTTTAGGCTGTGTAAGGATATTCAGAAGTGCTTTGTCATCAAGTGAATGGAGTGAAGCGACGACATGAAGTCTGCCTATAAATTCTGGTATCAGTCCGAATTTAAGTAAATCGTCCGGTTCGACTAACGGGAGGTACTCATCTGCCATCACCTCTTTTTTACTTTTTATATTTGCACCGAAACCAATGGGATTTTGACTCACACGTCTTGCAATAATTTTTTCCAATCCTTCAAAAGCGCCTCCGCAAATGAAAAGTATATTTTTTGTATTTATATGTATGAGGCTCTGTTCGGGGTGTTTACGGCCACCCTTAGGTGGTACACCTGCGATTGTGCCTTCGAGTATTTTTAATAGTGCCTGCTGTACACCTTCGCCTGAGACGTCGCGTGTGATGGAGGTATTATCGCTTTTGCGGGCAATTTTATCTATTTCGTCTATATAGACAATTCCTCTTTCAGCCCTTTCGACGTTATAATCTGTATTTTGCAATAGATGAACCAGCACGGTTTCTACGTCGTCACCTACATAGCCAGCTTCCGTCAATGTTGTTGCATCGGCGATTGCAAATGGTACTTCAAGAATGCGTGCCAGAGTTTGTGCAAGAAGAGTTTTGCCAGTCCCTGTGGGCCCCAGTAACAATATATTACTCTTTTCAATTTCTATATCATCAACTGCAGTAAAACTTTGTTTTGAATCGATTCGTTTATAATGATTGTACACTGCCACAGCAAGTGTCTTTTTTGCATGTTCCTGACCTATTACGTAATCATCCAGAGATTTTTTGATTTCTGCCGGTGTGGGAAGATTTCGCAATCCGGTTTTTTTGTTTGTAATTGAAGCAAGATTACTCCTTAAAATATCAACGGAACTTGCAACGCAGGAATCACAGATGTATGCATGCGGACCTGCAATTATACTTTGTACCTGATCGGCGGTTCTTCCGCAGAAGGAACATCGTATGGTTGTCTCGTTTTTTGATCGTTGAGGCATAAAATTACTTTTCTTTCTTTTCTACCTTTGCTTTTTTAAACAATATGTTGTCTATCAGTCCGTATGTTTTTGCTTCCTCTGAAGACATATAATAATCACGGTCGGTATCTTTTTCAACCTGACTTACAGAACGGTTGCAATGGTTTGCGATTATTTCATTTATTCTTTTCTTCATTCTTAATATTTCTTCCGCCTGGATACTGATATCTGTTGCGGTTCCCTGAACGCCGCCCCACGGCTGATGAATCATTATTCTGGAGTTTGGCAGAGCGGTACGTTTTCCTTTTGTTCCGCCTGCAAGTAAGACTGCAGCCATGCTTGCGGCCATACCAATGCAAATTGTGGAAATATCGGGTCTTATATATTGCATGGTATCGTAAATTGCAAGACCCGCAGATACTGATCCTCCTGGGCTGTTAATATATAAATTAATATTCTTATCGGGATCTTCCGATTCCAGAAAAAGGAGCTGTGCTATGACCAAACTTGCAATCGTGTCGTCTATGGGTGTGCCGATAAAAACAATCCTTTCCTTCAATAAACGTGAGAAAATATCGTATGCACGTTCACCTCTACCCGTCTGCTCCACCACAATTGGTACTAATTGATTATATATTAATTTTTTGCTCATAATTTTATCCTGATTTGAATTCTTAATGTACCTAGATATTATAATCTTCTGTTTGTTTTTCCGTTATTTTTGAGTTTTGTTTCAGAAAAGATATTAGTTTTTCCGTCAATATCTGTTCCTTGACAGAGTGAGAGTTTTTATAAAATTGAATAAGCCGTTCTTTCTCAATATTGTATTTTACCGATTCTTTCCCGGCAAGAGTGTTAAAGTCGTCGTCACTTACACTGATATTTTCATTTTCAATAATTTTTTCCCTGATAAGGAACCATTTTGCTTGAAATACTGCATAACTCTTATTTTTCTCTCTGTATTCTTCTTCATTGAAATCAGAGGGTAATTTTTTATCAGGGTAGCGATTCTTCAAATCCTCGATATAGCTATCGAGAATATTTTTCACCAGTGATTCCGGGACAATAAATTCATGGTTACGTACAATTTCACTGATAATGTTCTCAGTTAATTTTTTCTCACTCTCTCCGTTCCAGAAATCTTCTATTTCTTTCCGTAGTTGTGTCCGGAATTCATCTTTATTTGTAATTTTATTTTTTGATAATTTTATTACAAGTTCATCATTATATTCGGGTATGTTAACTTTTTCAATTTTTTTAACAGTTATCTCTATATTGTTTATTTCCTTCTTGTCTTTTTCAATTCGTTCAATTTTTACCCGTTTCACCTCGCCTTTTTTTGTATTCAATAGAGCAGTTTTCATTTCGGGATAGATTGTTTCATTGGCGAGATAAATTCTTATATCTGTGTCTTTGTTCCCGATGATTGGATTGCCAGATTCATCAATTTGTTGTAAGTCGGCTGTAATTACATGTTCCTCATCAGGTGCAGAATCAACCTCTTGAAGTGTACTTTGTGATTTTCTCAATCTGAGAATTTCGTCATCTACTTCTTTATCCGTTACTACATGATTTATTTTTTCGAATTTGAGCCCCTTGTATTTTTTTAATTCAAAATTGGGTTTTATTTCATATTTCACTTTGAATTTTAAAAATTGACCACGCTTGTAATCAATATCGGTGAGTGTCGGTTCATTGATCGGTTTTATGTTTCTTTCATCGATTGCAGTTTTAAAAATATCGCTTGCCACTGTATCCAGTGAATTATACTCGATAGATTCACCGAATAATGTTTTTATTATATGTAGAGGTGCCTTTCCTTTACGGAACCCCTTGATTTCAGCTTTTTGAGCGTATTCTTTGTAGGCTTTTTCAAAATAGGGCGTTAATTCTTCAATTCCTATCTCAAAATGAATTTCTTTTTCTACTTCATTCACATCTGTAACTGATACGTCCATTTAAAAAAACCTCTCTATAATTTTTATTAGCAAATAAACAGTGGATAATTTTTTCAAATTTTGTGCCTCTCGCTTCCTGTGGGCACGGGGGGATTTGAACCCCCACAGGTTTCCCTACTAGCTCCTAAGGCTAGCGCGTCTGCCAGTTCCGCCACATGCCCGCGAAGTTTGCCTGATTGAGAAAATAATATTGAAAATATTTCACTTTTTATTCAATATAACGTTTTTTTATTGGAAGTTCAAACGGGGGTGAAAAGCGTAGAGTGGAGAGCATAGAACCTAGTACAAAGAGATTAGAGGAGATAGGGATTGAATGGGGGGATATTAGTTGTGATAGTGGGGCGTAAAATGAGTAGTGGAAGACATCTCAAGCCGTGAGCACGGAACTGAGAGCGATGGAATTTTTTTCATTGCTCATCGCTTAATGCTCATGGCTGTGTTCTCAACCTATATTAAGACAGAATGATTATTTTTGCGATTACTTTTCTGCCATCACGCGCTTGATGCATGCGAGGAGTGTTTTAATTTCGTAAGGTTTTGTTAAAAAATCGTTGGCTCCCATAAGCAGACTATCTCTTGCAATTTTTAACTCGTCCACACCTGTAAGCATTATGACTTTATCAGATAAATTTTCCTTTTTAATTATTTTCAATACTTCAAGTCCGTCTATCCCTGGCATCCGGATATCTAAAATTGTTATTTCAACTCTTTTATCCCTCAATTTCTGTAAGGCGATTTCACCACTTTCTGCTGTATCAATGTTGAAATTGTATTGCTCAAGTTCCGATTTTAATAAGGACCGAAGGGTTTCTTCGTCGTCAACGATTAAGATGTTTGTCATATTTCTTTTTATTTTGCCTTTCTAAAAATTAAGTAAATATAGTATAGTTAATATGGAAAATCAAGCATGGGGTGAAGAAAAAAAGAGCCGACAAACATTTGCCGGCTCTTTGGTTTTTTGACCATGTTTGCATTGCAAATGGCGCAATTTACAATGCGGGGACCACCAGGGAGATTCTTTGGGTTAAATTTCTTTTACTAACTGATATATACTCAATAATAATTTTTACATTGTGATATAAGCAACACAATTCTCAATTTACCTGTTAAAGGGTAGGTGTTTTACCTGAAAAGTTGTTTATCGCTATTTTTGATGGAAAAATTTCACTATTCTTGATAGCCGGTTTTAATGGTCACAGAATACCAGAAAATTTTGAACCATAGATTAAAGTAGATTTAGTGATGCAGTTGCCAGACTCAGTACAAGGAAAAATCCGCACATATCTGTTATTGTTGTAAGAATGGGACCTGATGCAAGAGCAGGGTCGAGTCGTAACCTTCTCAAAAATAATGGCATTGAACCACCTAAAATTACCGATAAAAGTGTGTTGATTGCGAGCGCACATCCAACGACAAGACTGAGGTAAATGTTCCCTTTCCAGATATAAGCAACAAATCCTAATAAAATACCTAAAATAATTCCATTAAAAATACCGAGCCATGATTCTTTCCATAAGATTCTTGAAAATTCGCTTGGTTTTATCAAACCGAGAGCAAGTTCTCGTATACTGACTGCAATTGCCTGGTTGCCTGAGTTTCCACTCATATCAGAAACAATTGGAAGAAAAACTGCCAGAGCAATTACCGCCTGTAAGGTGTCCTGATATAGCGCAATGACACTTGCAGCGATTATATTCAGTGCAATATTCGGTATTAACCATGATAACCTCCTTACTGCTCTTTGTTGAAGTGGCATTGACCGGAATTCTTCCCCTCCGATGATACCGCTTATTTTCAGGAATGAGTTTTTCGTTTGTTTTCCCCATTCCTCCATTACTGCCGAGCGCTCTACCACACCGACAAGTTTATTCATTGAATCAACAACCGGTATTCCGATAAAGGCATATTCTTCAAAAACCTGGAATAGTCGATTTAAATGATCACTCACTTCTACAAATATTGGATCACTAATCATCAGTGTTGCTAGCTGTTTGTCGCGTGGAGCAAGCAGTAAATCACGTAACCGCATTACTCCTTTTAAATGATTTTGTGTATCGGTGATATACACATATTGAATCTGATAATCGGAATATATATGACTATGTTTTTCCATATCTGTCAATACTTCAGCAATTGTGTATGTTTCAGGATAGGATAAATAATCAGTTATCATCAATCCGCCTGCTGTATCGTCAGGATACTGCAATAGTTCTCTTGCCTGCTTAGCGTCTTCGTAAGTCATTTCATCAAGAATAGCCTCTGCATTTGATTCAGAGACGTCGGCAAGCAGATCGGCCTGCTCATCAGCATCCAGACGATCGACTATTGCTGCTGCTGTGGTTGGTGATATTTCTTCTATAAGATCTGCCGCTTGTTCATCGGGAAGGTCGCGTAAAACATCGGCGGCTTCTTCTGCAGGCAATAGTGTCAGAAGGCGGGTTCTTGATTCTTCATCCAGACGAGAGACCGCCCGTGCTGTTTCCGCGGGAGTGAGGCTATCTAAATATTCCTCAATCTGTTTAGATTCTCCTTGATCGATGAGAATGGCTAAATATTCCCATGACTGAGTTTTATCTGAGGTTTTCATATTACTATCCTTAGACAGTACTGATAATAATTTTTTTATTTTAGTCGTATTATAATAAACATACACAAAATCTATTAAAAAAGCCCATATATTTTAGGGATCAATTGTTGATAGATTTAATATTCAAAGATGATGATCATTGGTTTTTTGGAAATAATCTCAGCGATAATCCTCACAAAAAGATTTTTCTTCCTCTCTAAGTTATATTTTTAGGTATATATCATATTCCACAGATGTGAAAAGTCTGTGTATATCAATGAAATATTATTGAATTTGTGAAGAATATTCAGTATTCTAATATATAGAGCATAATGTAATGTAAGGAGGATTTGTAGTGGTAGGGGAACATGATTCATTGTTAATGGTTTGATAGTTATGTTTGAAATTAAGTGGAGAGCATAATTTAATCAATATGGGGGTAATCTTATGACAATAGCACGCATTTTTTTAATATTCATAATGATTTTTCTTTCCTTTGTATCTGGATGCAAAGAGGAAGCGGTCAAAACAGCCGAAGATCAACAATTGCAAAATATTGTTGGACAATTAACAAGTCATACAGATTGCAAGTCATATCAAAAGTCTGTTTCAATTACCGATACGCCAGACACATTTAGTTGTATTGAATATCTTTATGATGCAAAAAGTCATAAATTAAACTTGAAACATATTAATGCCGGTTTTAATTGTTGTCCGGATAGTTTGTATTGTATTATCAGTTTGCGTAACGATACAATATTTTTTGAAGAATATGAAAAGATGCCTGGTTGTCATTGTGATTGTTTATTCGATCTTAACATTGAAATTTCCGGTATTGTCGCGAAGAGATATTTTCTTAAGTTTATTGAGCCATATTGCGGAGATCAGGAAAGGTTAGAGTTCGAGGTTGATTTAACTACTGCACAACAAGGAAACTATTGTGTCAAAAGGACTCGCTATCCGTGGGGATCGGGTGTGTGATTTCAGATTATTTTGATTGAAAGCAGAATTGTGATTTACTATTTAATTTTTCATTTTGATTTTAATGCACAATCAAAAGATGCGGTATCATAATAAAGTCTTGCCAATGGGCCGGTGATAAAAGAAACATAGGTGGTAAATATGATGAGGGATTGAATGGGCTAAAAGTTTAAGTGGTGACTAATCGCGTAAAGATGTACAGCAACAACGTTCTAAGTGGCGATAAGCTGGGAGAATTGAATATTTAAATTCAAAGTTGTATTTTTAATAGAGACATGATTATCCTTCGGGCCCGTAGCTCAATTGGATACCCGCCCGCCCGATGAAAATACTAGTTGGCGGTCGGGCGGGGAGCAACAGCCTTCTGATCTGTCGGAAGTTGGGAGAATTGAATATTAAAATTCAAAGTTGTATTTTTAATAGAGACATGATTATCCTTCGGGCCCGTAGCTCAATTGGATAGAGCAACAGCCTTCTAAGCTGTAGGTTACGCGTTCGATTCGCGTCGGGCCTACTTAGCAATTAAAAGCGCAGTAATATACTGCGTTTTTTTATCTTTTTAAGGGAAATCCTTGATTATCGTGTAAATTTTGAGTATCTTGTAAGTCCAAATCTATGGTGTCCATAGTTCAGTTTGGTTAGAACGCCAGGTTGTGGCCCTGGAGGTCGTGGGTTCGAGTCCCACTGGACACCCGCTCGATTAAAAAATGTTAAAATTCTTTTTATTTCAACGAATATAAATCGGGCAATTGCGTAAAACCTATTTATATAAATGGTAAAAAATTATATGCCCCCATCGTCTAGAGGCCTAGGACACGAGCTTTTCAAGCTTGTAACACGAGTTCGAATCTCGTTGGGGGCACGATATTATGTAATAAACAGTCACCTCTAATGAAAGCTATAATACCCGTAGCAGGGATAGGTACCCGGCTTAGACCACATACATATACACAACCGAAAGTCCTTATTAATGTGGGAGGTAAACCTATCATAGGACATATCCTCGATAAGATAATTGCCGATGGTTTTACTGAAGCAACAATTGTTGTTGGACATCTTGGTGACATGATCCGCGATTACATTGTTACTAATTATAAAATAAAAACTAATTTCGTGAATCAAGATGAGCAACGCGGTCTCGCTCATGCGGTTAGTATTGCGATGGATGCAGATAAATCGGAACCAGCACTTATTATTCTCGGAGATACTATTTTTGATGTGAATCTGAAACCGGTTGTGAGTGGTGAATTCAGTTCCATAGGTGTGAAAAGTGTTGAAGATCCACGCAGATTTGGTGTTGTAGAAATTAATGATGGCATTGTTACAAGTTTGGTTGAGAAACCCGAAAATCCAAAAACCAATCTCGCGATTGTTGGATTGTACTGGATAAAAAATATGTCATTACTTCATGAATGTATAAATGATTTAATGAAGATGGATAAGAGGACGAAGGGTGAATATCAATTGACCGACGCTCTGCAATTAATGGTCAATCGGGGTGAAAAAATTACAACCTTCCAGGTTGATGGGTGGTATGATTGTGGCAAACCGGAAACTATACTTGCAACAAACCGCGTTTTACTTGAACGGAAATCTCATTATCGTGAGAAGAAAGGTGTATGTTTCGAGCCGCCAATATTCGTTGAAGATGATGTAAATATCAGAAATTCGATAATCGGTCCGTATGTAACAGTCTCTAAAGGAGTCAAAATCAGTAATTCAATAATAAAGAATTCTATCATCGGCGAAGAAGCAATTGTGGAAAATATAATAATTGAGAATTCACTTATTGGGAATCGAGCGGTGATACAAGGTTCGGTGAAACAAATTAATATCGGTGATTCGTCGGAGTATCATTCATAAAAAGGAATAATTATGGCATATCTTTTTACATCTGAGTCTGTATCAGAAGGACATCCGGATAAAGTTTGTGATCAAATCTCAGATGCAGTACTTGATTCATTACTTGAACAGGATCCAAAATCACGGGTCGCATGCGAATGTTTTGTTACAACCGGACTAGTACTTGTGGGTGGTGAGGTAACAACAAGGGGGTATGTTGATGTTCAGAGAGTTGTACGTGATGTGGTTAAGGATATAGGATATACAGAGGCAGGTGTTGGTTTTGATGCAGATTCATGTGCCGTGCTATCCACATTGCACTCACAATCGCCTGATATAGCAAAAGGTGTCGATACAGGTGGAGCCGGTGATCAGGGAATGATGTTCGGATATGCCTGCACCGAAACTCCTGAACTGATGCCAATGCCCATTATGTATGCTCATAAAATTGTTAAAGAACTTGCCCGCATAAGAAAGCGACGCGGAGATATCATGCCCTACATAAGACCCGATGCAAAATCTCAGGTTACTATAGAATACGAGGGGAAAAAACCGATCCGTGTCCACACAATTGTAATTTCAACTCAACATATACGTAATATATCCCAAAACAGAATACGTGAAGATGTCATCGAGCACGTAATTAAAAAAGTAATACCGGAAGAGATGCTTGATAAAAAAACAAAATATTTTGTGAATCCCACCGGTGTTTTCGAGACCGGAGGCCCTCACGGTGATAGTGGTTTAACGGGAAGGAAAATCGTGGTTGATACATACGGCGGACGTGCACCACATGGCGGGGGTGCTTTTTCGGGTAAAGATCCGACCAAAGTTGATAGAAGCGCTGCTTATGCTACGCGACACCTCGCAAAAAATATTGTCGCGGCAGAACTTGCAAGCGAATGCTTGATTCAGGTCTCATACGCAATAGGTGTTAAAGAACCGCTCTCACTTCATGTCCAGACATTTGGAACGGGAGTCATCTCCGATGATCAACTTGAAATTTTCCTGAAAAATAACATTGTAGAAGGTGCACCATTTGATATGACACCAAGGGGGATTATTAAAAGACTCGATTTACTTCGGCCAATTTACAAATTGACTTCCAATTATGGTCATTTTGGTCGGAATGAAAAAGAGTTCACCTGGGAAAAAACCGATCTGGTAAAAGAACTTAAGAAGATCGTAAAATAAATAGATCTTAAATTAATAAAGAATTCTCAAATAAATAAATTCATTTTATAATTTTACAAACATATGAATTCAAAAAAAGGAAAATTCAAAGTAAGAAATCTTGCACTTGCTGCTGAAGGTCGTAAACTGATAGCATGGGCAGAATCGCGAATGCCCGTTCTTATGGCATTGCGTGAGAAATATCGTATTACAAAACCGCTGAAGGGATACAGAATTGCAGGTTGCCTGCATGTTACAAAAGAGACGGCGGTTCTTGTCAAAACATTCGTTGAAGCAGGGGCGCAGGTAAGTTGGAGCGGATGTAATCCGCTTTCAACAAATGATGCTGTTGCTGCAGCACTCGCTGCCGACGGGATTAGCATTTTTGCATGGCATGGGATGTCAGTAAAGGATTTTTATTGGTGCATTGAACAAACTTTAAAAATACATCCTAACCTGACGCTTGACGATGGAGCGGATCTTATTTTCACAATTCATAATAAACATCCCGAGTTTGCAAAAAAATATGTTATCGGCGGTACGGAGGAAACCACCACCGGGGTTCACAGACTTCGTGCAATGGCGAAGGCGGGAGCACTTAAGTATCCTGTGGTTGCAGTAAATGATGCTGAAACAAAATGGGATTTTGATAATGTTTATGGTACAGGTCAATCAACCATAGACGGAATACTTCGGTCGACAAGTATATTATTGGCAGGGAAAAATTTTGTAGTAGCCGGTTATGGGCATTGCGGTAAGGGAGTGGCAATGAGAGCAAAAGGGCTCGGTGCTAATGTTATAGTTACGGAAGTAAAACCAACCGCCGCGCTTAAAGCAACACTGGACGGCATGAGAGTGATGAAGATGGATGAAGCAGCGAAAATCGGGGATATATTTGTTACGGCTACAGGAGTTAAGGATGTAATTATAAGCAGACATTTTAAACTGATGAAGGATGGTGCTGTAGTTTGTAATACCGGTCATTATGATTGCGAGGTAAATCTTAAACATCTGGCAAAACTTGCAAAATCAGTTAAGGAAATAAGACAGAATAATGAAGAATATGTATTGAAGAATGGAAGAAGAATATATGTACTTGCCAAAGGTAGACTCGTGAATCTTGCCGCGGCAGAAGGGCACCCTTCAGAAGTTATGGATATGTCGTTTGCCAATCAGTTTATGTCTCAATTATGGTTGGTTGGGCTTCATAAACATGGTAAACGCCTTGATAACAGGGTATATGATATTCCTGTTGAGCAGGATCAGGAAATTGCAGTAGTAAAATTAGGAACGATGGGATTAAGGATTGACAAACTGACAGAAGAACAGAAACGTTACATAGAGGATTACTCTGAAGGTACGTAATCTGTTTAATTTTATTCCAGTTGGAGACATTTTTAGGAATCTAAATTGCGGTCAGGAGTACATATAACCGGCAGACACATGATGGCGTGCTTCCCGACGATTCAGGATTTCGGTATAAATCCCTAAAATTACCAGAATAGATATATGTGCTCTGATCGCGTTCATACGATTAAATGTTATTCTGGTAATTTTCTTAAACAAACCCTTTGTTTTAAAAGTAATAACGTTCTCACCGCTTTCCTTATTTATTTCAATGGAGGTTTTGGTAATATTGGTTTTGATATGATATTTTTTCCCATCCGGAAAATCGACAAATATTTTACTTGTCCAGGGATTTATCCGACATTCCAATGAACTGGCAGGATTATTTTCATGTGCTAATTTAATTTTTTTTGTAAATGTCCCCTCGCATGTCAGAATCCATTTTCCTTCTGCAGTTATTATCTCAGTAAGTGAATTTAATGCTTTTGGTATATTTACTTTTGCCAGAACTTCATCGCCAAACCTGAGTTCATAATCCCTCTTCATTATTTTCGGTTGAATAAATTCAAGAGGGTGGTCCAATACGTTTTCGATGTTACGCATGTGTGTTGTGTTTTAAATTTATTTATTATTTGTTGTTATAACTCATTTAGTTTTTATTTTTTTCTGTTGTTACATTGGATGTTGTTTTCCACCTGCCGTTTTTCCGCAGAGAATCAATCAGTACGAATTCAATTTGTGCATTTATACTGCGTAACTCATCCGCAGCCCATTTTTCCAGGGCATTGTATGCTTTGGTGTCTATGCGGAGGAGGAATTTTTTCTTTTCACTCACTGGTAAAGTGTTCCGGTATTAATTATTGGTTGTGCTTCTGATTCTGATACCAGGGCAACCAGGAGATTATTTACCATCGTTGCTTTTTTATCTTCGTCCAGCGTTACAACCTTTTGTTCACTTAATGCTTGAAGTGCATGTTGAACCATTCCTACAGCGCCTTCCACGATTTTTTGACGTGCTGCAATGATCGCCTGTGCCTGCTGACGTCTGAGCATGACCTGTGCAATTTCCGGTGCGTAAGCAAGATGACTGATTCGCGATTCTGTTACTTCGACACCTGCAACTTCAAGTCTGGTTTGTACCTGATGTTTGAGTCGGTCTGCTATTTCATTCGGATTTCCGCGCAGGGAAGATCTTTCCTCGTCGGCGACGTCGTACGGGTATTCGGAGGCTAGAGCGCGTATTGCAGTTTCACTCTGGATTGCAACAAAATTTTCATAATGCTCCACATCAAATAATGCTTTTGCAGAGTCTATTACCCGCCAGACAACAACTGCGGCTATTTCAATGGGATTTCCGTGAAGGTCGTTTACTTTTATTTTGTCACTATTAAAATTGCGTATTCTGAGAGATACATGTTTCTTTACTGCGAAAGGATTTGCCCACCAGAATCCATCATCACGCACAGAACCGATGTATTTTCCGAAGAGGATTAATACTCGTGCTTCATTTGGCTGGACAATGAAGAATCCTATCATCATTATTATTGTCACTATAAACAATATGATTTCATGTACCAGATACGATATATCTTCATTTGAAATCATCCAGTAGACTAGATAGATATTTAATGCAACAAGAATAAAAAATACAAAAAGTGCTAAATATCCATTTATCCTTTGTGCAGGTTTTTCAGTCAAAGTTTTCATGCAAAATCTCCTTTTTTTATGCTATCAATATGATAGCAAAATGATATCACAAAGTCAAGTAAAATCGTACAAAATTTTATGGAATGTCAGAATCTCTGTAAATTATTTAAATAAAATAAGATATGAAGGAAAAAGTAGATTGTTATTCAATTTCAAAGGATCAATTTCTGAATATCAATCAATTGCATCCAGTGCTTTTTTCAATTCCGCAAGGTCTGTGATTGGTAATTTACATGTGAAATTTTCGCAAATGTATGCTGTGCATTTATTAGTCAATTCTTGAAAATTATCGATGAAAGGTATATGATCACTGAAATATTTTTTTGCGCTTTCGTCATTTATATTTATGATAATATAAAATGGAAAAAAGTGGGAGTTGATTTCATTTATAAAATTTTTACAATCAGTTCCGACTAATATAATATGTTCTGGCGCCATCTGGCTCCATTGATATCCTATCAGCATCTGTACCATTCCTGCCGGATTTTCTGTTAGATTGATGCCGAACGATTCTATAGTATTTATTGCAATGTTGTAGAGTTCTGGGTTTTTTAGAATTCTGGAAAGTCGGATAAGATTAATCACGCTTACTGAATTTCCGCTTGGTTCCGCGCCATCATAATATTCTTTGGTCCTCAATATTAATGAGTTATCATCGGCAGTTGTATCATAAAATCCTCCATGGGTAGTATCAAGTAAAATATCAATCTGTTTCTCTGTCATTTTTTCCGCAAGTTTTATATAGTTTATATCAAATGATGCTTCATAGAGGTCAATGAGTCCCTGAATAAAAAATGCATAATCCTGCAAAGTCCCCTGGTAGTCCGTTTTACCATCACGGTATCTGTGATATAGAATTCCTGTCGTTCGATCGTACAATATTTCGAGAATGAACCTGACCGCATTTTCTGCTTTTTGAAGATATTCTATCCTTTCTGTAATTTTATATCCTTTTGTGAATGCTGTTATCATCAATCCATTCCAGGAGGTAAGAATTTTATCATCCATCATAGGTGGAATTCTTTTTTCTCGGGCTTCCCTTAGTTTTATTTTTGCTTCACTTAATATGTTTACAATATTATCCGGTGTTCGGGAAAAATGTTTTGCAGTCTGATCTATTGTATGGGATTGGTACAGGACATTTTTTCCATAGAATATGTTCAGAGGATCATGAATTGCATTCCCGAGGTCTTCGATACCATAAAAGAAACAAAAAATTTCCGATGTATTGTTTCCGAGTATTTTTAATATTTCTTCTTTAGTCCATAAGTAAAATCCGCCTTCCTCCTTCTCATCAGGATTTGCAGGATTTGTGACACTTTCTGCATCCTCTGCGGTATAAAATCCGCCCGATGGGTGAGATAGTTTTCTACTCACATAATCAAGTGTTTGCTCTGCGATATCCAGATAAAATTTTTCTTTTGTTATTTGATATGCTTCCAGGTAGTTTACGATCAATTGTGCCTGGTCGTACAGCATTTTTTCAAAATGCGGGATTCGCCATTGATTATCCACTGAATATCTATGAAAGCCGCCGTCTAACTGATCATAAATTCCCCCTTTCGCGATTGCCTGGAGTGTTGATAGGGTCATTGTGAGTGCATTATTATTACCCGTTTTTTTATAATATCTGAGAAGAAAATTAAAGATTACGGGGCGGGGGAATTTCGGTGCAGTGCCGAAACCTCCGAATTCTTTGTCATAGTTTCGTTCGAAATTTTTAAATGTTTCATCAATTAATGATGATGAGAATCGATCTGCTTTCAAGGGGAGAGGGATTGATTGGAGGT
>Ga0101944_10003591_pt1 | contig 21199 bp, 19 predicted proteins | sample DewCreD2012metaG_FD_75245 | JGI IMG/M metagenome (GOLD analysis project Ga0101944, IMG submission 75245) | Hot spring sediment bacterial and archeal communities from British Columbia, Canada, to study Microbial Dark Matter (Phase II) - Dewar... ... | reverse complement strand
CTGGACAGTCCAAGATGAATTCCTCTTTACTTATGAAGACCTGCTATTATATGAAGAAGAGTTTGTCAAAAAACTAAAAGATTGGCTTGTGTTTTATAATCAAAAAAGACCCCACCAATCATTAGGCTATTTAACACCTTATCAATATCAAGAAAAAAGAGGCTTTGTCTCAAAAGTATGTAACTAGGACACTAGCTTGACTTTTACCTCTTTTTAGACTATAATTCCGTCAGTCCTGAACAAACCATGTTACAGGACTTTTTTGTTGAGCGGGCTAACTAAACCCGCCTCTATGAAACAAAAAATCAACCAAACCAAAAACCGACTCAATCAAAAACTTAATTTCTTTATTGTCCAAACTTTTAAAACCGTTATCAAACCCTTTAGTCGGTTCTTTCGCAAGATCTTTGAACTTGCCAATATTCAAGGAGCTTTTGGCGTGTTTATTTTTCTCTCCGTCATTTCCCTGGTCGTTTTGCCCACCTCTCTTTCAGCCATTCAAACCGCGATTGACACTCGTTATACCAAAAACCAAGTCGCTCTAGACGAAATAATCAAAACCGAAAAAACCTTAAGGTTGCCGCTTGCCAGCTATATTATTACTCAAAAATTCCATATTTTACACCCTGGAATCGATTTTGCCGCCCCCAAAGGCGCTCCCATCTATCCTGTCATGGATGGAAAAATCATCAGCGTTGGTTATTCTCGTTTTGGCTACGGAAACCATGTCGTCGTTCAACATAAAAACGGCTTAACTTCTCTTTACGCTCATTTATCCAAAATCGAAGTTAAACCAGGAGAAACCGTTACTAAACAAGCCATTATTGGTCTTGTTGGTTCAACCGGCTGGTCAACCGGACCGCATCTTCATTTTGAAATCCGTCAAGAAGGAATAGCGCTTAATCCCAAGGGCTTTTTCGAAGCTTATTATGGCGAAAGATTGGCCAGCAAAAAATAAAATCTTAAAGACGCCAAGACAATAATTTCTTAGTTTCCTAAATATTTTTGAAAAAAAAGAAGATCTTTTTTTCTTAATTCTTCTCCGGTCTTTTTAAAATTATTAAAATTATGGTTCTCGCCTTTGTAAAAATAGTAATCCGCTTGCAGACCATAGCTTCTTAATTTCTCTACTAATGTCTCTGTCCACTCTGTTTTTATTAGCGTATCCGCCCCTCCTTGGTGAATAATAAAAGGAGCTTTTATCCTTGATAAATACTCCAAAATCGAATATTTCCTTGGATCGTTTGTTTTGGAAAATTCATCTATTTTTTCTTTAACTGGATTGCCGACTTCCTCTTCTTTTCCTAAATAAACCAAAACGCTTTCCGGAAAACCTAGAGAAACCGGCGCCCAAAGACTTGTTGGATAATTTTTCCCCGTAATTTCCAAAACCGAAAGCGCAATTTGTCCGCCATTTGAATGTCCCCAAAGACCGACTCTCTTTGTATCCGCCTGCGGCAAGCTTCCAATCGCGGCAATCAAATTTAAAACTTCAACCGGCCGATAAAATCTTGCCATTAAAATATCCTCGTCTTCCCAATCTGAATAACCATAACCTAAAAAATCAGGTGCCAAGGTCAAAAAACCATTCGCCGCCAAAAAATTGGCGCTTCTCTCCGTTCCCAATCCAATATGATAATTTTCTCGATCGGCGTAACCGCGCAACAGAACAATTACCGGAAAAGGCCCTTTCCCCTTAGGGATATTAGCCATTCCAGAAACAGTCTTACCGTCACTCAAAAAAGTAAATATATAAGTGATGTATTTATCCTCCTTCTTTGTCGCCGCTCCCAACTTAATTTCACTTTTATACTCTCTTTCAGCTAAAGCCATAAAGGACAAAAGGGTATATTTATTAGCTGCCGGAATTGGAGTGGTTTTAACAAAAGAAGAGACCAAAGGAGAAACCAACCTAGGGCTAGCGCTATTAATAGCTAAAAAAGAAGTCAAAACCACTACCCCTGTCCCTAAAACCAGGGCCACTATCCTCTTCATGACAAAATTTTACAATTTTTACAGAAGCTTTTGAACTTCATCTTTTATCATGCCGACAACATCTTCCCTGCTTGCGTTAGCCTCAAGCCAATCAAAAACTTGAAAACTTGATAGTTCAGGAGACAAACCAAACTTACTTTTTAAAATTTCCACCGCTTCAGTGATTGGCGCTTCATATTTATCACCAACAATAGTCTTCCCTGATAGTATCCTTGGAGGTTGTTTGTTTAAAGCCAAATAACAGATTTCAGTCAAAACTGGCAAAGTCTCATCAAAAGCATGTGGGGATTCTTTATATTCTAAATAATTATGAATAAGCTCATGGACAATGGCAGCCTGAACAACTTTGGGCTCTAAAACGATATCTTTTAAGCTTTGCTCTGAAAAAAGCAAACCTTCCTGATCCGGAGTCGTTCCATACCTTAAATAAGCCATTTGATCTTGAGGAGAAGTTGGACCTACCCTAATAATTGAAATTTCTGGATCGCCAACAACCTCTTGAATAAAAGACACTGCTGAAACAATTTGGGCAGAAACAGTTCCTAAATTTGCTTCAAAATCCGGCTTAGTCACGACCCAAATTGGCCTCGCGCAGACGTTTAAATCAAACCTATAAGCAAGCTTAAAATCTTCATAAGGATCAAATTTGCCAAAATTGTGTTTAAAACTCTCATGGTATTTCTGCCAACCAAAATCGTCTCTTTTTAAATTAAATCCATTAATTTCTTCTGTTTCGGACATATTAATTTATATTTTACTATTTACAAAATCTATTTGCCCTTCGGTTTCCCGAAGGGCAAATCCTTATTTACCTTTGGTGCTTATAGTGCCTCTCGTTAATAATCCATACCGCCCATGCCTCCTGTCATAGCTGATGCAGCTTCTTTTTTCTCCGGCTTTTCTGCCACTAAACATTCTGTTGTTAAAACCATGGCCGCAACTGAAGCTCCATTTCTTAAAGCTTCAATTACTACTTTGGCCGGGTCGACAATTCCTTCTTTGATCATATCAACTGGCTGAACATCGACAACGCTTTCCATCTTCGCCACGTTAAAACCCATTCCCCAGCCAGCCGCCCTCGCTTTAGCAATTAATTCGCCCGGGTCAAAACCGGAATTGCTAATGAGCGTTCGGAAGGGGATCTCCAAAGCTTCTCTGACTACTTCATAACCTACTATCTCATCCTTAGTAAAACCTTCTTTTTCCAACCCTTTAGAATTTAAACCTAAAGCGATATTTAATAAAGCCGTCTCTCCTCCGGGAACTATACCGCTCTCCATTGCCGCCTTAGTCGCCTCTACTGCGTCTTTTACTCTTTCAAGTTTTTCCTTCATTTCTACTTCTGTTGCCGCGCCCACATTTATCTGAACCACGCCGCCTGAAAGTTTAGCCAGTCTTTCTTGTAACTTTTCTTTATCAAAATCGCTTGTAGTTTCCTTTATCTCATTTTTAATTTGCTCTATTCGAGCTTGAATCTTTTTTGGATCGCCTTTGCCGCCAATAATTCGACAATTATCTTTATCGGCCCAAACCTTATCCGCTCGGCCGCAATCATCGGCGGTAACTGATTCAAGCTTCCGTCCGGTATCTTCAGAAATTACTGTTCCGCCGGTAAGAATCGCAATATCCTCAAGCATCGCTTTTCTTCTATCGCCAAAGCCCGGAGCTTTGACCACCAAAGCGTTAAACGTCCCCTTAAGCTTATTAACGACCAACGTCGCCAAAGCTTCGCCTTCAACATCGTCCGCAATAATAACAAAGTTTCGCGTAACCTTAACAATATTTTCCAAGGCGGGTAAAATATCGGAAACCGCCGAAATCTTCTTGTCCGTAATTAAAATATAAGGATCATCAACTTCTGCCTCCATCCTTTCTGGAATAGTTACAAAATAAGCCGAGGCATAACCCTTATCAAACTCCATTCCCTCTTTGTATTCCGTCTCTAGTTCCAATCCCTTTCCTTCTTCTACTGTTACCACTCCATCTTTCCCTACTTTTTCTAAAGCCTCGGCAATAATATTTCCAATATTCTCATCCGCCGCTGAAATTGTTGCCACCTGAGAAATCTCAGTTTTTCCCTTAATTGGTTTTGCCTTTTTCTCAATTTCGGCAATAACGTCGGCCACCGCTCGATCAATTCCCCTTTTCATAAGCATTGGATTCGTCCCGGCCGTAATATTTTTCATTCCCTCGGAAGAAATCGCATAAGCCAAGATCGTTGAAGTGGTCGTTCCGTCTCCGGCGGTATCATTTGTCTTTGAAGCCGCCTCTTTAATTAAAGAAGCGCCCATGTTTTCAAACGGATCTTCTAATTCAATCTCCTTGGCCACTGTTACGCCATCGTGAACTACACTTGGTGCTCCCCAACTTTTGCCCAAAGCAACATTTCTTCCTTTAGGTCCTAACGTTGTTGAAACAGCGTCATTGACTTGTTTCATCCCGGAAAGAAGAGCGTTCCGAGCATCCTGTTTATATTTTAAAATCTTTGCCATATACCCTCCTTTTATCCCCGACATTCTCCCAATTGGAGCTGCGGGATTATCCTTCTATTGCTAAAATATCTTCAAATTTAATAAACATTAATTCTTTATTGTCAACTTTATATTCATTGCCGCCCCATTTTTTATAAACCACTGTATCTCCCACTTTGCAGGGGGCATTTCTTTGACAACATGTTTCGCTTGAACATTCTTCCGCCGGACCAACCGCAATTACTTTTCCTCTCTGCGGCTTTTCTTCATGAGATTCTGGAAGAACAATCCCTGAAGCTGTCTGTTTTACCGCTTCCTCTGGCTCAACTAAAACATAACCGGCTGTGGGTTTAAGATTTACTTTTGTCATAATCTACAACCTCCTTTAATTATTAATACTTAAGAAAACTTAATTAATTAAGCAGTGGTTATCACTTGAAGTCTTCGATTGCTATTATAAAGATAAATTTTTATTTTTGTCAAGATTTTATTGTGCCGCCGCCGCCTTTTATAACATCGAGAACAAAACAAAATTTAAACTTTGCGAAATAACTGAAAATATTTGTGTAAAATTTTTTGAGAATTTGCCGGATGAAAGAAAGCCGCCGTTAAAGTAATTTTCTCAGAAGTTATTTTGGATTTCATATAATGATATTGCAAAAAGAAAGCGATTCGATTCAATATTGCCAAAAAAGAAAAAGCCTGTGTTGACATAATCTGAGACGATTGTCTGTTTATCCTTTTAAAATTCAAAGCGTTCGGCAAATATTCTTCTACCCACTCGTTTGCTTTGATAAACTTTTCATAAGTTTTATCTTTATTTAAAAGCGGCCTGACCTGACAAATTTCATGCGCTAAAAACAAATTTTCCGGTTCGATTTTTAAATTGCTTTCATCTAAAAAGAGATTAAAACAAATTTTATCCTTAACGTCTTTATCTTTCCGAGCCCTTCGTTTTATCCCTAAAAACGGACAAATAAACCAAATTAAAAATCGCGTTAACCATAAAGAATCCTTGGATGTTATAACGAAAAAATCAATATCGTCCTCTTCTTTGGCGTTATTCATCGCCAACGCCCCTGTTACCCCAATCATTTTTATCCAAGGAACCCCTTGAAGCTTGCTTGCAGCCCTTCTTGCTTCTACCCACTTCTTTTTTGAATATTTTTCTCTTTCCTTTCTTAATTTTATTAATTCTTCCCTTCCTTTTAAAAAAAAATATCCGTCTTTTTCTTCTATCAGTCCGCTCGTTTTAATTCTTATTTTGTCCCCAATTCTCCACCGCGCCAATTCCCTATAAGTAAGCGGGTAATCAAAAAGGTCTGAATAAACCAGTGCTTGGAAATTCTCAAATTTCACTTTAGCATTCCATATTGCCCTAAAACCTGAGCAACGCCCTGAGACGTTGTTTTTAAAGCCGAAGCGGCATCTGCGCCATTATTAACGGAATTAACGGCATCTTCATAATACTTAATTATTTGATGATTTATCCCGTTATCTTGAGTATTTGAAGACAAATACCAGTTTTTCGCGTATGGGGCCTGCTCAATAAAAGCCCCAACATAAGGTTGAGCCTTTAAAAGGTCGGCCATGTCTTGACGAGAATAAGGTTCTCCAAATAAACGTATAGACGACTCCGCCTGATAAAGCTTCATTAAAACTTCTTTTGAAGAAAGATATTTTAAAAACTCCCAAGCTTCTTTCTGATAAGAAGAGTTTTTAAAAACCGCCTCTGCCCAAAAAGAAGACCAAGCAATCCTTCCGCCAGGCAGTTGGGGTACGGGAACTATCTTAAAATTTAAATCTGGATTAAGTTCCTTGATATCAAAAACCCGCCAAGAAGGCCCAAAATACATTGCCAAATTTCCTTTGGCAAAAGCAAAAGTCGACGACGGCAAAGTCGCGTCCCAAACACGATCAACTTTGCTAAACAAAGTAAAATAAGATAGCGCGTCTGAAGCAAGACTGTCGGAAGGATCGGCCAAGTTAGCTCCATTTTGAAGCATCATCAAACCCAAAATGTCGCTCCAGTGATCCACATTTGAACTTACTCCCAATGCCACTCCTGCGGTGGTAATTTTTCCCTGCTCATCTCTAGCTGTTAATTCCTGGGCGATTTGGCGAAGTTCATCCCAAGTTTTGGGCGGAACCTTTCCTGTCGATCTAAAAAGATCTTCATTATAAAAAAGAGAAAGACCGTCATACATTAACGGAATCCCTAGTATCTGACCCTGAAAAGTCAAAGACTCTTTCGCCGAAGGATAAAAAGTTAAACCATAAGAGGCCTGATCATAAACAGACGAGGGCACAGAAGAAAGATATGTCCCCAACATTGGTAGCCAAGACTGATGAATTCGCGCGATATCCGGACCCTTCCCTTGCGCCCAAGCGGATTGGAGTCTCTCTCGATAATATTTTAAATTCTCCTGAATATAATTAATTTTTATATTTGGGTGCGCCGCTTCATACTCGCTTATTACCTGCTGCATTACCACCTCGGGCTCAAAAAGACCCCAATATGTTAAAACAATTTTTGAATTGCTTTTTGTTTTATTTTTCAAAAAAACGCTTGCCAAAAATAAAATCGCCCCGCCCAAAAGCGCCAACAAAGCCACTCCTGTCAATATCGTCTTCCACCGAAAACCGCCTCTAGTATTTATATTTAAAGAAGATAACGAAGCCCGTGGATTAGACCCTTGGGCGCCCGTACCTGAAGGTAGTCCGCCAAACGGCTGAGAAGGGACCGGTTTATTTGTCAAATCAGCTTGGGGGAAAAATTGATTAGACGACGTATTTCCCTCTCTTAAATTTTGAGAGGGATTACTTTGAAAATTTGGCAAATTCGATTGATCAGACAACATTTAAATATAAATTAATCATAAAAAATAAACATAAAGAAAACAAGAAGAAAGCCAAAAAGCTTAAATGTTTATCTGGCAAATAGATAATTTTGAGTATATAATCTTTCTGTTGCTAAAAATATCTTTAAAAATAATGACAAAGGTTTTGCTTAAGTTAGCGGAAAACCCCGCCCCGATTGAAGAAAACACAGAATCTTTTATAAATTCAGAAGACGAAAAAGAAAAAATAGAGTATTCTCGTCTTTCATTTGCTATTCAAAATTTAATAAAAGAATATAAAGAAGGCCTCAAAGAAAAAAAAGAAGAGACTTCTACTCTTCATGTTGATGAAATCGCCTCTAAAGTAGCTCGTCTCTATGAAAAAATCCGTAAAATTATTGACTGGAAAGAAGAAAACCTCCTTAGAAGAAACGCGATTGAAAGAATTCTCAAAAGAGTTCTTATCACTGAAATTTCCTCTTTTAATCCTTTTTTCAAAATTAAGGTGGAAGAGATTTCAGAACCCTTAATTCTCGAACTCATTCGCGGCGGCCATCTTCCCAACCATAAAATCCCCGAATCTAAAACCGCCCTAGTTGCTCAAACGCTAAATAAATATCTCTACCTTTTAAAAAACGCTCCTCTTGAAAAGACAAAATCCCTTGCTCTTAAAACAAAAGTCAATTTTTATAATTGGATTTTAGAAATTGCCGCCTGCGAAATAGAAGAAATTCTCGCTCCCCCGTTTAAAGAAAACGCGCTTATTAACGCCATGTCTCAAACAATGGTTGAAAAAATCAAAGTTATTCCGGAAGAAAAACTTTCCCCCGAAGAAAAATTTATTCAAACTTATATTGCGGTTCACCGCACGCTATTTGATCTAGATGATGCTATTATCTCCTACCATTTACTGCAGTTTAAATATAAAAACTGGAATTCATATGAAAAACAATCCTGGGAAACCCTAGCGCAAAACATTCTCTCTATACGAGAAGAAATTAATCAAAATTTAAATCACCCGCTGGGAAAAGATTTCTTTAATATTTGTGAACAAACCGATACTCCTTTTACCCTTTTAGGCGACATTCTCGATTATTTTCGTCTTGAACCTAATCAAATCGAATCTATTTTAAGCAATAAAGAAGATTTTAAAAAACTTATTGCTTATTTCTATAATCAACGTCTTTTAACCCTCAAGTCCAGACTTTTCAAAATTGCCGTCTTTTCCACTCTCTCTGTCTTTGTTTCCAATTGGTTTACCTTTTTTATAGTTGAAATTCCGATTGCAAATCTTTTTTATGAAGGCTTTAGCCCTTTTGCCGCCGCTATTGACTTTATTGTGCCCAGTTTAGCAATGTTTATATTAGTATCTCTAATTCGCCCTCCCTCATCAAACAATCTTGAAAAAGTTATTGAAATGACCTCTAGTTTTACTTTCCAAAATGAAAAAAAAGAAATTTATGAAATCAAGCCTAAAAAAAGAAAAAATATTCTTACTCAAATCGCTATTTATCTTTTTTATATTCTTAGCTGTGTTATTTCTTTTGGCGCTATCGCTTGGGCTTTCTATTTAGCTACCATTCCCATCACCTCAGTTATCTTAGATACCATTGGCATCGCTTTAAATGTTTTTGCCGCTTTGGTTATTCGCAATAAAGCTAAAGAAATTACCGTCGAAGAAAAAGGTAGTTTTTGGGAATTTCTTATTGATATTTTTTCTCTACCTGTAGCCGAAATTGGCTCATGGCTGGCCAATAAGTGGAAAGAATATAATATCGTTTCTGTCTTTTTTAATGTCTTTATTGAAATTCCCTTTGTCTCCGCTATTGAATTTGTTGAAAACTGGCGAAGTTTTCTAAAAGAAAAAAAAGCAAGCATCCACTAACTTCCGCGCTTAAGGCTTTAAATAGAATAAAAGAGAAAAAAATGTTAAAATTACCCAAAAATACTCTTTGTTTTAATTTTTGAAATTTAATTTTTAATTTATCTTTTCATTTCCTATGATGGATTCCGTTTACGAACCAAAAAAACACGAAGATGAGATAAATAATCTTTGGGAGGAAGGTAATTATTTTAAGGCTAAAATTGATCCTAAAAAGAAACCTTTTTCTATCATCTTGCCCCTTCCTAATGCCAACGACCCCATTCATATGGGCCACGCTCTCTTTGTCATTCAAGATATTATGATTCGCTATCACCGAATGCTTGGCGAATCGACTCTTTGGCTGCCGGGAGCCGATCATGCTGGAATTGAAACGCAATATGTTTTTGAAAAACACCTTGCCAAAGAAGGTAAAAGCCGCTTTGACTTCGATCGCCAAACCTTCTATCAAATGATTTGGAATTTTGTGGAAAAATACCGCGAAATTAACAAGTTTCAACTTAAAAAATTAGGTTTCTCTTTAGACTGGAGCCGTTACCACTATAGCTTAGAACCCAAAATTGTTAAACAAGTGCTTGCAACTTTTCGAAAACTTTATCGCGATGGACTTGTTTATAGAGGCCAAAAAATTGTTAATTATTGCACTCATTGCGGAACCGCCTTCTCTGAACTTGAAGTTGATCATATTGAAAAAGACGACTTCCTCTACTACTTGGACTATGGTCTAATTCAAATTGCCACTACCAGACCCGAAACTATTTTTGCAGATATTGCTGTTGCTGTTAACCCTAATGATAAACGATATAAAGACCTAATCGGCAAAAAAGCAATCGTCCCGCTTATAAACCGAGAAGTTCCCATTATTGCCGACCAAGCGGTTGACCCCAACTTTGGCACCGGCGCTCTAAAAATTACCCCGGGCCATGACATTACCGATTTTGAAATTGGCCAACGACACGGACTGCCCGCGCTTTCTTGTATTGATTTTGATGGCAAAATGATTAACTGCACGCCAGAAATTACCGGCCTTTATCCAAAACCCGCGCGAGAAAAAACCGTCGAACAACTTAAAAAAACAGGCAAATTAATTAAAACAGAAGCGCTAAAACACACTATCGGCGTTTGTTATCGATGTAAAAACGTTATTGAACCGCTACTTACTCCCCAATGGTTTGTTAAAACCAAACCTCTAGCCCAACCGGCCATTGAAGCGGCTGTAACCGGAAAAACGAAATTTTTCCCGATCAGATTTAAAAAATCCTATCTTAATTGGTTAGAAAATATCCACGACTGGCCTATTAGCCGCCAAATTGTTTGGGGGCCAAGAATTCCTGCCTGGTATTGTCTTGATTGTAATTCGGAAATTAAACTTTCTTTCCTTGATAAAGACAAAAATTTAATAACCAAAACTTATTCGGAAATAAAAAATAAATATTCCTTAAAAGAAATAAAAAAAGGCCTTCAAACTTTAACCGCCCCAATTAACGCCAGTTATTTCATCGAAGAAAAAAATTTTTGTCCAAAATGCGGAGGAAAAAATTTTCTTCAAGAAACGGATACTTTTGATACTTGGTTTTTGTCTGGACAATGGCCGCTAACTGCGCTAGGGTTTAATGTTGAAAATCCCGAAAAAAGTTCAAGAGATTTTAAATACTTTTATCCCACCTCTGTTTTAGATACGCTTTGGGATATCCTTTTTTTCTGGGTTGGCCGAATGATGATGTTTGGCCTATATTTGACCAAAAACGTGCCATTTAAGCTTGTTCATATTCATGCCCGGGTTGTCGATAAAAAGGGTCAAAAAATGAGCAAATCAAAAGGCAACGTCATTGATCCTATTATTATGTCTGATAAATATGGCGCCGACGCCTTAAGAATGGCTCTTGTTTTTGGCGTTGCGCCCGCCTCTGATATTGTCGTCTCGGAAGAAAAAATAAAAGCTATGAGAAATTTTACCAATAAACTTTGGAATATCGGCAGATTCATTCTTGGAAAACTGGAAGAAAAGGGAATAAAAAAATTTGAAGATTTACCCGAACCTTCAGAATTTTCAAATCTTGCTGAAACCGACAAAGAAATTATTAAAGAATTAAAAATTATCATTGCCGAAGTTACAAAATTAATAGAAAAATACCACTTTGGGCTTGCTTCGGAAAAACTTTATGAATTTATCTGGCATCGATTGGCCGACTGGTATATTGAACACTCCAAAAACCGAATTAAAGAAAACGACACTGCCGCCCTTAGCGTCTTGCGAGATGCTTATCTAACCTGTTTAAAACTTCTCCACCCCTTTATGCCTTTTGTTACTGAAGCCATCTGGCAAAAATTTCCCCAAAAAGAAAAAAAACCTCTTGTTATTTCTTCTTGGCCAATAACTTGACTTCAAAACCAATCTAAATCACAATATGATAAAACAAATGTTAAAAAAAATCGTTGCTCTAAATTATCTTTCCAAAATTCCTCTTAATCTCGCCTTCTCTGTTTTGTTTCTAACAGTCTCTTTTCTTCTTTTTAATTTAGAAAACAAAAGAATTGACAAAAGAGTTCTTGGCCTGCAAACCCAAATTAAAACCGATCATGAAACCGCCCACAAATGGGAGCAAATACTCATTGAAAGGCCAGATTATCGCGACGGTTGGATTCAACTTGCGGCCATTTATAATCAACTAGGAAACAAAGATAAAGCTAAAGAAGCTCTTAAAAACGCCAAAAACATTGATCCCAACAATCAACTTATTGCCGCTTTTGAAAAATTCCTTGAAAATTAAACCCTTTGGTTTAAATTAGTTTTTAATCTCGAAGTTAATCTTTGCTTAAATTATTCCTTTTTTTCTTCTTTGGCTTCTTCTCCCTCAGTTGGCTTCTCGCCGCCTTCAACTGGAGCTTCGCCTTCAGCTGGCACCTCTGCGCCTTCCTCCACTGGCACCTCAACCTTTTCTTCTTCCGCCAGAGGTTCAATCTTAGCCAAAGTCAAGTCTTCTTCTTCGGCCAAAATCTTCACCTTGTTTTTGTCGTAAGATAAATCTTTAAGAGTAGCCTCGTCGCCAACTTCTGCCAACTTGGAAACATCAACCAAAAACTTTTCCGGCAAATCCATTGGCAAGGCTTCGACTTCAAGTTCGTAAACAGTTTGAATAAGAATGCCTAATTTTTGTTCTACCGCTGGAGACTCGCCTGTAATTTCAACCGGAATCTGAGCTGTTACTTTTTCGGTTAAAATTATTTGTCGAAGATCGACATGAATCGGACTTCCGGAAAGTGGATCCTTTTGAATATTTTGTATAAGAATCGGTCTTTGTTCTTTCTCGCCTTCAATAAAAAGCTGAACTACGCTTGTTTCCCCGGCCTCTGTAAAAACTTTTTGAAATTCATCTTCTTGAAGAGAAACCGCCATCGATTTAATATTTTTTCCATAAACATTCGCCGGAATAAGTCCTTCTTTTCTTAAGTTTTTAACTTTTCTTCCAACGACATCTCGTTTTTGAGCGTTCAATTTAATCTCTTGCATGCTTTAATTCTATCAAAATTGACGCCACATTGCAATGCAAAAACGCCTTTTAGATTCTAATACCAAAAAAACTAATGCGCCACGTCAATCTGAAAAATCATATCTTCCGTAAAATTTCTTGAAACAAAAAGCTGTCTATCCCCTACAACCGCCGAAGGAATTACTCGCAACGGAACTGTATTTTGAGGATACGAAAAAATTAAAGAATAATCTGAAGAATATATGCCAGGTTGCTTTTGAACTAAAAGTAAATAAGTGCTTGTTTTTTTGGCCATATCAAAAGACTTATGACAAACATAATTAATTTCAATTTTCTTTTGCGATTTAATAGGCACATTTAAAAGAAAACCCAATCTTTTTTTATCATATTCCTCGCCCTCGTCAAAAAAACGAGAGTCGAAAGGAAGCCATATTCCTTGATTTTCTGGATCTGTATTAAGAACAGAAGTTACTTGAGTATCTTTTGGCAAATATATTCTTAAATAATTTTTATAATTTCCCGAGGGCCAACTCTCGGAAATGCTTTGATTCTCATAAGTTAAAGTCAATTTTCCCTTAATTTCACCGTTTTCGCCCAAAACAACAGAATGGTCAATCTTTCTTTTCATAAAATAGTTGGCTTTATTAACCCCAACGTTTGCTTCATTAATATATAAAAAATCCGCCACCACTGAATCATCCCCTTGATAATTAAAAGTTCTAATTCCGCCATCCCATCCTAAATTTGAAATCACCGTCTGAATTTCTTTATTGTTAAAATAAAAAAGAGCCTCTCTTTCCTGTAAAGATTCAAAAAAAGCGCGAGCTAATTTAAGTTGAACTCCTGAATCGGAATTGCGAATCTTTTCAAAAATAGCCTTGGCTAAACTTCCCAAAAAATCTTTTTTTTGAGTAGATCCGGCAAAAGTCCCCAGTTCTGAATAATATTCTGCCTTCTGAAAAAGATTCTTTTCATCCACTTTTTCTCCATAATCAAGAAGCTCTACTCCTCCTATCGCTTTTAAGACTTTTTTAGCCACTTCAAGATTGACAGCAAACGTCCCGTCAACGGTAATTTGCATCTCTTTGTCTAAAAACCACTGAGCTCTTCTTGCCGAAACGGGAAATTGAGGATCCCAATTTGAATCCCTTAAAAACCAATTGGCCTCGCCTAAATACTCTTTCAACTTAAGTGGAGGTTCAACATGCCCCTTAAGTTGCCCGTCCGCCTGATAAACGTCATAAACTTCAAAATTAATCAATCTTCCATTTTCCAAACTAAATATTCCAAAAGAACCAATAAATCCTCCCGTCGGTCTAAGCTCCATATTATTCTGAAACAAAATCAAATACGTTCTTTTGTCTTTTACTCCAGCAATCTCGCTTGCCACAGAAAAAAACTTCTGAACCTTTAGTAGCGCCACTCTTGCAATGGGCAAATATTTATCTAACTTTTGATAATACTCGTCTTGCCTTAAAAATTTAAAAAAACGGGCAGACGATAAAATCGAAGATTGAACCAAAGATAATTGTTCATAAGCGTAAGATAATTCGCTTTGAATCTTAACTAAAGATTCATCCCATTTCGCCTGCTCCCCGTTAATAAAAGCCCTTGCTAATAAAGAAGAATCCTCCAAAGCCGTTAAAGACGATCTTGCGCCCTCGCTCATTTTGTCCATTGTCCAAAAGGCGTTTCCCAAAAACTCCACCTGTTTATTTAACCCCGCAAAACTATAAAAAGGCTCAATCGCCGCTAAAATTCTTTGAGAAAAATTAAACCTTTTCGATGCTCTTTCAATTTTTAAAACGCCACTTTTAATATTTCCCCGAGAAACTTCCTTCTCTGCTATTTTTATATCTCTTAGACCCAAAACCCCCATTCCAATCGCCGATACAAGCGGAGAAGTAAAAAAAACAAACAAAAAGAAAAAAAACAAAACAAAAAAATAAATTGTTTTTTTAAAAATATTTCTTTTATTCTCAGATTTTGCTTTTTGACTAAACGAGTTCCCGGAGTCCTGATTAAAATTTTGAAAAACTAAAGGCTTTTCTGTAAACGAATTGTTATAAATAAAATCAAGTTTCTCTTCGTTTTTTTCTCTTCTTGTATCAGCTTCTTCAACCGCTTGTTGAATTTCTGTTAATTCATCTTTAACGTCAAATTCGCGCGTTCGCGTAAACCAATCAATTGTCTCGACAATTTTCTCCTCAAAATTCTGTTCAACCTCTACCGTTAAAAACCCGTCGTCAATCTCTTTTGAAAAATCGCTTTTCGGCAAAAATCCATTTATCTCTGGAAAATAGTTTGTTAAAAAAAGAATAAAATTTTTCCAATCAATTTCGCTTCCTTTAAGAAAATATAGCTTTCCTAAAGAATCTGGTGAAAAAACTAATCTAATGGCTTCTCGGGCTAAAATATCGGAAGAAATTGAAAATTTAACTAAAGAGGCCTCTTCAAAAAGCAATCGAGAAACCCTATCTTTCGATTTTGAGATTAACGCGCCAAAAAGATTTCCCCAAAAACCCGATTTAATTCTTGGTCCAAAAACGCTTTCATAACTAATAATTCTTGCGTTAAAATTTTTATCGTTCAAAAACGCAATATACTTTTCTTTTGAAGATAAATTAATTGGGAAAATTATCGCCAACTTAAAAAAAATTTTTTGAGTCAAAGATAAAAAGTCTTCTTTCTTAATCTTTCCTTCTTGAGGAAGAAAAAATAAATAGTCAATTGTCTTTAAGGATTTAATTTCTTCAAAAGACTGAAGGTAAATAAAATTTGTCTTCCCTTCTAAATAATGAAAAATGTCGCTTTTTTCCTTTCCAAAATAAAATACTTTGCAACCATGATCTAGTAAAGCGTCAACCAATACTGTTGAAAATTCTCCCGCTTCGTCAACTATAACCGCGGAAGAAAAATGATTAATCTCTGTTTCTAAATAAAAATCAAAAGCGGGCATTAATTACTATGATAAATAAAATATTCAAGAGTCGCAACCAAAAAAATTTTTAAAAAAATGTTATTACATGAAAAAATAAAAAAACAAATTTTCCGCAAAATTAATAATGACTGCTAGATTCAAAATTTTTCAAAAAATTTTTTTAACTCTTCAGTTTTCAAAAATAAAAAACGTAAGTACGTGAAAAGAAAGCAATCTAAAATTTTTCGAAAAAAATGTAAAAATAAAAATTGAAGAAAAATTTTTAAAAATTAGGAAGTGACGAAGTCTTCATCTAACGCCTTATTTACCAAAAAATCTGCTTCTTTATTTTTTTCTCGGGGAATATATTTATAAAAAATTTTTTTTGAAAATTTATTTTCGAGAGACCTAATAAAATTCGCTAATTCCGCCAGGCGTTTTTCTTTAATTTTGTATTTTCCGTTTAGCTGATTTACCACCAACTGGGAATCTAAATAAAAATTTAAAAACAAGTCTTCGCTTAAAAAATTTTCCTGTATATATTTAAGAGCAAAAATAAGTGCTTGATATTCTGCTTCATTGTTTGTTGCCCTGCCAATCCTTTTCCCAAATTTGACTATAACCGTTTTGTCTTTCTTTATAAATACGCCAATTGCCGCCGGGCCAGGGTTTCCTCTAGCCCCGCCATCGGTAAAAATATCTAATTTCATCATTCGTTAAAATTATTAAAATAACCTAGTCTCTCTTTAAAAATTAACATTAATTGTTTTTTAAAATCAAAAGGGGAATAGGTTAAACCAAATTTTCTCCTTAACGAATGTTTTGTTAAAAAAAACATTATCATTTCCGTAAAAACCGTGACGAAAGCGGCGGCAATAAAGGAATAACGGGGGATTAATACCAAATTTAAAAAAAGATTAAAGAAAAAAGCCATCAAAGAAAAATAAAACAAATCCTTTTGTTTTCCTAAAACTACTAAAAGATATCCAGTTAGGTGATTAAGGTAAGAAAAAAATGTTGCCAGTAAAAGGATCCTAAAGACTAAAATTGACGGATTAAAATTGTTTCCCGCAACCAACCTTACCGCCAAAGGAGCAAAAAACAATCCCCCAAACGATATAAAAAAACCGCCCAAAAAAAGAACTGTAAAAGTCTTTGTAAAAACTGCTTTTATCCTTTCCAAATCAGCTTTAAAAGAAGAAAGAACTGGGAAAAGACTGTTCATTAAAAAAGCCGCTCCCAAGATTAAATTGCCATAAAATTTATAAGCCAGACCATAATAACCTACAGCTTCGCTTGAAGTGAATGTTTTCAAAATAAAAGAATCAATTCCTTTGTCATACATCGAATAAACCAAAAAATATGCCCCTAAAGGAACAGATTCCTTAAGAATATTTTTAAAATTCTTTTTGCTAATAAGCGGCTTTATTTTTGAATAACGCCTGGAAAAAAAGAAAGCCATTCCCGAAGAAAAAAAGACCGAAATCGACCAAAAAAACATAAGTAAAGGCAAAGAAAAACCTTTCTTTAAAAAAAGCGTTATTGCTATTAAAAGAAAAAAGGAAAGGGAGGCAAAAACCTCGATATAAGAAGAAAGATCAAGCCTTAAATAGGTTTGCAAAACCCCTTGTATTGTTGTTCTCAAGGTTAAAAAAAAGACCGCAAAAGAAGCTAAAAAGGTCGCCAACCGTAAACCGGAAAACTGGGGAAGATATAAAATAAAAAAAATATAAATTAAAAATAAAAAAAAAGATAATCCCAATCGCAAACCCAAAACATTGCCAAATATTAAAGCTGTCTCTTCCTTTTTTGTTGAAGCTTCTCTTACTGCAATAGAAGTCGTTCCCAAATCAGAAAAAGCGACAAAGATAAGAATAAAAGAGGTAATAAAAACATAATTTCCATAATCGGAAGATCCCAAAAAACGTGTCAAAACCGCCGTTGTTAAAAAAGAAAGAAAAATTATAAGAATTCTGCAAATATATTGAAAAACAGTGTTTTTTAAAATTCGATTATCTTTGTTTTTTTTATTCATAGCTCATTTTAACACTCTTAAGACCATAAGATAAGGATAAAATAATTGTCAAAAGAAGCTGATTTTGAACCAAAGTAAACCAATAATGATCAAAAAAACCGGTAAAAATTATAATAAAAATCGCCAAAAGCAAATTAATATAAAAATTTTCTCTTTGAAGGAAATAATAAAACAACAACCTTTTAATCGCTAAAATAAAAAATATAATCAAGGCTAAAAATCCCATTAAACCAACCTCGCTTCCCGCCAAAAGAAATATATTATGGACAGGTTGAAGCCAAAAAAGCCATCCCCAATTAAAATTGCCCTCAGAAAGCTTTATAATAAAATTATTAAGGCCAACGCCAATTAAAAAATTATTCCAAAAAAGCTTCCAAGAAAATACGGCTAAATTTCTCCGAATTAAAAACGAATCTAAACTTGCGGGAGTCAAAAAAAATAAAAAAAGAAGCATTGGCAATAAAAACAAGAAAAAATAAAATAAAAACGGATAAGAACTTCTTTTAAAAAAAGATCTCGCCAAGCCAAAAACAAGAGCGCCAAGACCCAAAATAAATAAAGCCGCCCAAGCCGCTTGAGAAAACGAAAGCATTATTAACGCCGCGCCAAGCAGAACTGAAAATTTATCCCAAAAAGAAAGCCTTCTTTTGCCTAAAACCAATACTATTGAAACCAAAATAAAACCGGCAAGACTATTTGGGTGAGAGAAAGTTCCATAGGGTCGCAGAAATACCCGCCCCATTAAATCAAATCGAGCAATTCCTGGAGTTAAAATATTAAAAGTTCTTTCGCCCAAAAACCAAAACGCGCCGCCAACGGAAAAAGATTTAAAAACCTGAACAAACCCCAAAAAAGATTCTAAAACGATCGTCAAAGGCAAAATCCGAAGTAAAAAAGAAAGCGCCCTTTCTGCCTTCTTATATATTATTATCCCAAGAAACAAATACTCTGTCGCTCTTAACCACGAAAAAAAGGAAATCCAAGGACGAAAAGAAAAACGAATATTAAAAACAACCGCCAAAAGGTAAAAAAAAACCCAAATCTTCTTTGAAGATAAAAAAATAATTAAACTTCTAAAATTTTTCAACAAAAATCCCAAAAATAAAACAAATATTAAAATGTCTTGAAGATAAAAAGTGGGGGAGAGGTAATCAATCCGAAGTCCATAAATAAACGAGTCTGAAATCCAAAAATGTTTGCCAAATTGTAAGGGAAGAGAAAAAAGGAATAAAAATAATGCTAAATCCAAAAACACCTTTTAAGTCAAACAGTCTTTGGTTTAATAATTAACCGTCTTGCTTTGCCTTCTCCTTCAGACTCGGTAATTACATCCGGATGATCGGCCAAAACCAAATGAATAATTCTTCTCTCGGCGGAAGATAAACTGCTAATACATTGTGATTCTTTTGAAAATTTAACCTTCATTGCCAAATTTAAAGCTAATTTTCTTAACTGTTCTTCTCTTTTTTGTCTATAATCGCCAATATTTACCGCTAATTTAACCCATTCTCCCAATACCCGATGAGATAAAAACATCAAAATCGTCTGTATTGCCTGTAATGTTTCTCCGTGAAACCCAATTAAAAAAGCCGCCTCCGGAGAATCAATCTGAACATTGACTATTCTACTCTTATCATCAAAACTAACCTGAATATCTGCCCGAACCCGAAGCTCGGTCATTAAATACCTTGCCTGATCAATAATTTTTTGCAATTTATCTTCTTCCATTTTAATTCTCCTTTTTTTTCACTTGAAGAAAATTAAAAATTTCCTTTTTTGAAATAACAAGCTGATGAATAAAAGAAAATAAAGAAAAGGCAAACCAATAAAGTATTACGCCAGATGGCATAGTATAACCAAAAATTAACGTCATTATTGGAAATATGTAAAGCATTTGTTTTTGCATTGCCGCCGCCATATCATCGCCCTTTTCTTCTGTCTTTTTTGCTATTTTCTCTTCCGTTTTTACCAAAGGAGACATCATTTTAGAAGAAATAAATTGCAAAACTGCCGCCAAAATAACAAAAACGCCCGGCACGGCAATTAAACCGGGAATCTGAATTAAATCCGGTTTTGCTAAATCAAGATATAAAAAATTTAAATTTAAACTGGTTGGTTTGGAGACAAAAGGATAAAGACTTTGACTAATTTTAGTCGCTACCTCAGCACCCGGTTTAATCACTTGGTTAAAAACCTGATATAAAGAAAGCAAAATAAAAATCTGCAAAACCTGAGGCAAACAACCGGCGGCCGGATTAAGTCCGTGTTTCCTGTAAAGTTCCATCTGCGCCTGCGCTAATTTTTGCTTGTCATCCTTGTATTTCTTTTTTAATTTCTCCAGTTCTGGATTAATCTCCTGCAACTTTTGCGTTGACTTAAGCTGAGGAGTTGTTAGGGGAACCAAAAGAAGTTTTATTGCTCCCGTAAGAGCAATAATCGCCAGTCCCAAATTGGAAAAAAGCAAATTATAAAACAATATAAGCGCGTTTAAAATTGGTTGATATAATATTTGAAACATTGGAAAATTTCCCTGAAAAATCTTTATAAAATCTAACCTGTCGTTTGTTTTGTCTTTATCTTAGCGGATCCCGTCCGCCCATTGTCCATGGATTACATCTTATAATCCTTTTTAAAGCTTTCCAGCCTCCCGCCATTATACCATATCTTAATATTGCTTGATAAGAATATTCCGAACAAGTGGGGGAATAGCGACAAGTTTTTCCTGTTACCGAAAACAACCTCAAAAGCCCTGAGTCAAAAGAAAAATACTTCTGATAAAATCGAATTATCCTCAAAATTAATCTTTTCATAATTAAATCCAAAAATAATTCAATAAATTTTTTCCTCTAAATACTCAATTTCCTTCTTTAAATCCTCAACGTCCATGTTTAAGATTGGTTTTTTAGCTAAAAAAAGAAAACGACCTTCGGTTTTCCAAAAACTTTCCTCAATCGCCCGAAAAAAACGTCTTCGAACCTTGTTCCTTTCTGTTGCTTTTTTGGCGATTTTTGCCGAAATTATTAAAGCAAATTTTTTTTCTCCTTTTTGCTTCCAACTTGCCAAACCAAAAGACTTGCTTTGAAAAATTGCCAATCTTCTTTTTTTTATCTCTTCAATTTCTTGTCTGGAAAGTCTATTTTTTTTAGGAAGCACGTTAAATATTAAATTAATTACTTTTGGTTATCTTAGTAAGGAAAATCTGCAAAAGCAAGCAAGAAAAAATATCCTAAAACTTAATTTAAAATTAAACCGTTACTAACTTTTTTCTTTCCTTTAATCTTCTTCTCTTTAAAACTTTCCGACCTGACTGCGTCTTCATTCTTTCTCTAAATCCGTGTTTTCTTGCTCTTTTTATTTTTTTGGGTTGATAAGTTCTCTTCGGCATGTTTTTTTATCTTTTAAATTAACAATAACTATTATATCTTAATGCATGTTTTCTGCCAAGTACAAATTATAACCAAAAACGGGGTATTCTTAACCTGTTGGCACAAGTCTTAGGGCAATTGTTAAGTAATATCGCGGATTTTCAAACATTTCCGGGTGGGAAAATCTGAAACAAAATTCA
>Ga0101944_10003590_pt1 | contig 21207 bp, 17 predicted proteins | sample DewCreD2012metaG_FD_75245 | JGI IMG/M metagenome (GOLD analysis project Ga0101944, IMG submission 75245) | Hot spring sediment bacterial and archeal communities from British Columbia, Canada, to study Microbial Dark Matter (Phase II) - Dewar... ... | reverse complement strand
TGTCTGCCGCGTTGCGGCTCCTCAGCGATGCACTCCGTAGCATCGCCTGCGTCGCCGCGCCTTGCATCCGCCCCGCTGACGCCGGCAACGCAGCCCGCGTGAATTTCCGCACAGACCCTAGCATCACGGCCACCACCAGGCCGGCCGTCAAGTCGGCCGCGAGGTCGGCCCGCCGGTACCCCCGAAGCCACTCCCAGGCGGGGACGATGCGCCCGATCATCCGCCCACTCCCAACCGCAGCCTCAGAGTCCCGAGGCCTCGAGCCAGCAGAGCAGGCCAATCACCGCAAGAGAAACGGGGATGACGAGCACCCAGGGGTTGACTTTGAGCAACTCGGGGAACGTGGCCTCTCCGAAGAAGCCCTTGCTCAGGATGCCGGTCTTCAGGCGCGGGAAGAGCGCGGCAAAGAGCCCCGCGCCGAGGAGCGCACCGATCAGCCCGCCAAAGAGCGCATCGAGGGCGCCTTGCCCCACGGCGCCCACCACGGTGCCCGGGCAGTAGCCGAGCGTGCCGAAGCCGACGCCGAAGATGAGCGCGCCAACCAGGGTCGAGCCGAAGCCCCCAGGCTTCACCTTCGGCTGGGCCAGCCCGAGCCCTTTCAGCGCGTGGAACCCGATCATGCCCGTCACCATTGCGGTGAGCATGACCTTCAGCACCGTGAAATCCCGAAACAGGAGCTGGTTGATGATCACGTCGTAAGTGGTCACGCCGGCCTTCTGGAGCAGGAATCCGAACGCGAAGCCCATCGCCAGGCCGATGAGCAGTTGGCCCCCCTTGCGGGCGTGAAGCGTCGAGAGCATCGTGCCGCCTCCTCACGCCAGAATGATGTGGAACACGGCGACGGCGGTGGCAATGCCGCCGATGAAAAAGCCCGCGACCGCGAGCCAACCACTCGCGGCGAGCTGGAGCGTGCCACTGATGCCATGGCCGCTCGTGCAGCCGCCCGCCCAGCGCGCCCCGAAGCCCATGCAGATGCCGCCGAAGAAGGCAACCACCCATCGCACCACAGGGTCGGCCCCGACCCTTGCCGCCCAGAGCGGCGGAACCCAATGGAAGTGGAACGTGTCCGAGAGCAGCGCCGAGGCCGCCGCGCCCAGGAGCAGCCCGGCCACCAGCATCCATTCCCAATCCACCACAGGCTTGAACTGCTGGTAGTACGGCTTGGCCTCGACCGCCTTGCCCCGGAAGAGCCGCTCGAGCATCCCCGCGCTCCGGGCGAAGGCGGTGGAACAGCCCATCGTCTTGTCCGACAGCAGGAATGCCAGGCAGCAGAGCACGCCGATGCCCACCCCGACCACGTAGGGCGACCAGCGCGGCATCGTGAACGGATTGCCGCCCGACAGCGCGGGGGGAACCCACTCCACCGTCTGCCCGTCCGCCATCGGCGGCGGATACCCCTTGGCCAGCGCAGGCCCCGTCGCGCCCCAAAGCATGGCCAGCGCCATCAGACATGCCACGACACGCATCCCGGCTCCTCCTGTAAAGGAGAATGCGAGGGCTACTGGCCGATTCGCGGCCCATGGGTGAGAGCGCACGTGGCGCACTCGGGGGCGAAGCCGGCCGCCACCCAGGCGGTCATGCCGCCGGCGAGGACCGCAAGGTTGTGGAAGCCCCTCTGCTGGAGGATGCTGCCGGCCGTGCTCGCCCGCGCGCCGCTCTTGCACACGAGCGCAATCGTTGCCCCCTTGTCCAGTTCGCCGAAGCGCGTCCGCGTGGCCGGCAAAGGCATGTGCGTGGCGCCCTCGATGTGGCTCGCATTCCACTCGCCCGCCGCACGAACGTCCAGGAACACGATGGGCGTCCGCGACTTGCACGCCTCCTGCGCTTCGTGGACCGTCATGGTGGGGATGCGGGCGACGGGCAGGCCGCCGTTGATCCACGGCCCCATGCCGCCATCGAGGTAGCCGGCCACGTTGTCGAGCCCCACGCGGCGGAGCATGGTGGCCAGGGCCGGCGCCTCGTCGGCCGACCTGGCGACGAGGATGATCGGCCTGTCGGGCGGTAGGAGCCAGCCGGCGAAGGTCGAGAAGTTGTGGGCTGCATCAATGTTGATGGCACCAGGCACGTGGGCGCCGCCGAAGCTCGCGTAGTCGCGGACATCGAGCACGACGTGCCCTTGGCCAGCCAGGGTCTGCACCTCGGCGGGCGGCATCGGCCTCGGCGGCGCCATCTCGGCCAAGAGGGCCGGGCCGCGGCGGTTGATGTCCGAGCACCGCGCGAAGTGGTCGGGCGCCTCCGGCATCCCGCTCAGCAGGGCCTTCGTGAACTCATCCAGGGTCCTGTGCCGGAGTGCGGGGTTGTGGGCGCGCTCGTAGCCGATGGTGCTCACGCGCATGGCGCCCATGGCCTTGCCGCAGAGCGACCCCGCGCCGTGGGCGGGGTAGACGAGGCACGTGTCGGGGAGGGCCATCAGCTTCTGGAGGTTGCCGAACAGGCTGGCGGCCAGTTCCTTGCCCTTGCCGGGGAAGAGGTCGGGCCGCCCCACGTCGCCCACGAAGAGCGTGTCGCCGCTGAGCACGGCCACGGGCTCCTCGCCGCGCGAGCGGTCGGTCACCACGTAGCAGACGCAGTCGGGCGTGTGGCCCGGCGTGTCGAGCACCTCGATCCGCATGTCCTCCAGCTCGAGGCTGTCGCCCTCGGTCACGGCCACGTGGGGATACTTGCAGCCGCCCGACTTCGGGGCGTAGATCGCCGCTCCCGTCCGCCTCGCCAGGTCCAGGTGACCGCTCACGAAGTCGGCGTGCAGATGCGTCTCGAGGATGTGGGTGATCTTCAGCCCCATCGCCTTGGCGGCGGCGAGGTAGTCCTCGACGTCGCGCTTGGGGTCGACGATGGCGCAAGAGGTCTTGCCTCCCAAGAGATACGACAGGTGGGCAATGCCCTCGACGTAGAACTGCTGGACAAACATTTCCCGGCTCCTCTGTCCCAGCGGTTCAGCGAGACGCCACGGGCGCAGCGCCGCCCGCGCCCCTGAGACAACCGATCCGGCATCCGCGCCCGGCGCTCACGCCTTCCACAGCCCGTGGAGGTTGCACCACTCGCGGGCAGCGACCTTTTCGGCGGTGATGGGGAAGATGGCTTCGGGCGTGTCGCTGGGGGTGAGGAACTGGCGGTAGACCTTGCCGTCGGCCAGCACCTCGATCCACTCGATGTAGTGGGCGGGGGTCATCGGGTGCGGGACGCTGCCGACCTTGACCCTGATGCCGCCCTCGACCCTCTCGATCACCGGCACGTGCTTTTCCTTCGCGGCGTCAACGGTGTTCTCCTTGAAGAGCTTCATCGGCTCGCCGCAGCAGACCAGCTCGCCCTCGCCGCCGTGCAGCACCTCGACGATGTTGCCGCACGCCGCGCACTTGTAGACTTCCAACTGCTTCGCCATCCCTGAGTCCTCCATGTGGGTCCACCGCGTCACTGCCGCCCACTACAGGCGGCCACTCGACTCATCCTAAGGCACATCCCGCGCGGAGTCAATGGTCTTGGCGCTCAAAGGGCGTACGGCTCGCGGTACGGGCGGAAGCGCATGCGGTTCGCCTCGTCGTCGGCGATGAACTGCTCGGCCTGGGGGTCCCACTTGAGGGGCCGCTCGAGGGTCATGGCGATGTTGCCCAGGTGGCACACGGTGGCCGAGCGGTGGCCGATCTCCACGGTGGCGGCGGTGCGGCCGCGGGTGCGCACGGCCTCGAGGAAGTTGCCCATGTGCCCCCCCTTGGGCGCGAACAGGTGCACGTCGTTGGGGCCGAGAGGCGCCAGGATCGCCTCCTTCGGCTCCCCGACCAGGCGCTCGGCGTCCACCCAGCCCTCGGTGCCGATGAACTTGCAGCCGCCGGCGGCGTGCGAGCCGTGCACGATGACGCCGTTGGCATAGGTGTAGGTCACGTCCACCTTCGAAAACGTGTTCCAGAGTCCGTCGAAGAACTCGCCTTTGCCCCGGATCTCGACGGGGCCGCTGTCGTCGGCGCCGATGCCCCACTGCGCGACGTCGAAGAAGTGGGCGCCGAAGTTGGTCATCTCGCCGCCCGAGTAGTCGCGCACGAAGCGGAAGTTGTAGTGGCACCGCTTCGTCGAATAGGGCGCCCAGGGCGCGGGCCCGAGCCACAGATCGTAGTCGAGTTCGGGCGGCACGGGCTCGGCCACGTCGGGCTCCGGCTTCACGGGCCGCAGGCCGATTCCAACCTCCACGCGCAGCAGCTTGCCGATGCGGCCGTTGCGCACGGCCTCGCAGGCGCGGCGCGGACGCTCTTCGGACCGCCGCTGGCTGCCGCACTGGAACACACGGCGGTAGCGCGCCACGGCGTCGGCCATCGCGCGTCCCTCGGCGATGGTGAGCGACATCGGCTTCTCGCAGTACACGTCCTTCCCGCTCCGCAGCGCCGCGATGGCCAGGACCGCGTGCCAGTGGTCGGGCGTGGCGATCAGTACCACGTCAATATCGGTGCGGTCCATGATCTCGCGGTAGTCGTGGACGGGCTGGGTGATGTTCTGGCCGCGCTCCTGCTCGGCGTAGGACTTGTTGCATTCGCCGGCGCGCTGCTCGCGGATGTTCTTGTCCACGTCGCACACGAGGAGCAGGCGCACGTCGGGGTTGCGGATGACCCCCTTGATGAGGTCGTTGCCGCGGTTGCGGGTGCCAATGGCAGCGGCGTTGATCCGGTCGCTGGGCGACATCGAGCCGCTCCGCCCGAACGCCGAGGCGGGCAGCACCCACGGCGCGGCCAGGGCGCCCGTCGCACGCCTCAGGAATCCCCTGCGGGGGAACCGAACCGCTCTCTTGCTCATCTCGCCCGAACCTCCTGGGAGATAGGGTGTGTCCACTTACCATGCCGTTCCTCGCACAAGGAGTCAAGCTCACTTCGCCCCCACCCCTTGACTCCCGGCACATCATCTGGTAATCGGATGCTATACCTGCCCATGCGGAGAGGCACCTATGACGCCACGGCAGCAGGCGATCGCCGCCTTCGAGCGCCGCAGACCCGAGGGGCTCGTGCCCCACGTCGAGCTGGAATTCCAGCTCAGCGAGGAACTGGTCGGCCGCAAGGCCCTGCGCCGCGACGACCTCAAGGCCGTCAGCCCCCGGGAGCGCGACCGCCTGCTCCACGAAAACGTCGAGCACTGGCTCGATGTGTGCGAGCGGCTGGACTACTGCATCCTCACGGGCCTGCACTGGCTCGACGTGGAGGACCAGATCGAGTCGTTCAAGCTCGTGCGGCAACTGGCAGGCGAGCGCTACATGCTCTCGGCTTTCGTGGACGGCACTGCCGGCATCCCGAACGGCACGAACATGATGGAGGCGGCCTGGCGAATGGCCGACAAGCCCGACGAGGTGCTGGCCGAGCACGACCGCTGGGCACGTGAGGCCGCCGAGGTGGGCAAGCGCCTCATCGGGGCGGGGGCCGAGGTGGTGTTCATGTGCTCCGACTACTGCTTCAACCACGGCCCCTGGCTCTCGCCCGCCATGTTCCGCCGCTTCGTCACGCCGTTCCTGGCCCGCAACATCGCGGAGTTCCGCAGGGCAGGCGCCTGGCCCGTCAAGCACACCGATGGCAACATCATGCCCATCCTCGACCAGCTCGTGGAGTGCGAGCCGGCCGCCCTCCACTCGCTCGACCCGATGGCGGGGGTGGACATTCGCGAGGTGCGCCGCCTCTACGGCCACCGCGTGGCCCTGATGGGCAATGTCAATTGCGCCCTCGTCCAGGCGGGCACCCAGGAGCAGATTGCGGAGAGCGCCCGCTACTGCCTCGAGCACGGCGGCGTGGCCACGGGCGGCTACTTCTTCACCACCAGCAACTGCATCTTTGCGGGCGTGCCGCTCGAAAGCTACTTCGCCATGCTGGAGGTCCGCAGGCAGTTCGGACGGAGAGGATAGAGCGCCTTGGGCCTCTTCACCCGGCGAGGACGCCGTATGCTGTGGACCATCGCGGGCACGCTCGCTGCCGCCTACGCCACCATCCTGCTCCTCGTGTTCGTCCTCCAGTCGCGCCTCCTCTACCTCCCCATGCGCGGGATCGCCCAGACCCCCGCCGCGCGCGGCATGGCGTTCGAGGAACTCACCCTCACGGCGGCCGACGGCGTCCGCCTCGCGGCCTGGCTCATCCAGGCAGAGCCCTCGCGCGGCGTCGTGCTCTTCTGCCACGGCAACGCGGGCAACATCTCGCATCGCCTGGACGTGGCCGCCTTCTTCCGCGACCTGGGCCTGAGCACGCTGCTCTTCGACTATCGCGGCTACGGCCGCAGCCAGGGCCGGCCCACGGAGGCAGGCACCTATCTCGACGCCGAGGCCGCGTGGCGCCACCTCGCCGGCGAGCGCGGACTCCCACCGCGCCGCATCATCGTCTGGGGCGAATCGCTCGGCGGCCCCATCGCCGCCTGGCTCGCCCGGCAGCACGCTCCTGGCGTGCTCGTGCTCCAGTCCACCTTCACCTCGGTGCCCGATCTCGCCGCACGCCTCTATCCCTGGCTCCCCGTTCGCCTCCTCTCCCGCTTCCGCTACACCACAGCCGAACACGTGCGGCAGGCGACCTGTCCCGTCCTCGTCATCCACAGCCCGACGGATGAGATTGTGCCCTACTCCCACGGCCTCCAGCTCTTCGAGTCGGCGGCCGGTCCGAAGGCCTTCATCGAGCTTGTCGGCAGCCACAACGACGGCTTCCTCCTCTCGGGCCGCCCATTCACCGAGCGCCTGAAGGCGTTCCTCACGACCCACGTGGCGCCGTGACCTCACCCCGCGCCTTCCTGCCCTGCAGGCGCCTGAGTCGCGGTTGACGCCACGGCGCCGGGGCAGTAGAATCCGGGGCGCAATGACGCACACCCCGCTTCACGCACTGGCAATTCTCCTGACCATCGCTGCCGCGTCCGCCGCCGGTGGAGCCTCTCGCGGCCAGCTCGTAGTCGAGGACTTCGAGGCCTTCGCCTGGGGTGAGAGCTGGGCCACCGTGCAGTTCTCGCAGGGCGCCGACCCGCGAATGGCGGCGGAGACCGCCGAGGTGCGCTCGGGCCGTCAGGCCTGCCGCCTGGACGTGCCCCCCGGCGAGACGCTCACCCTCGTGACCCAGTGCGGCGCCCGCTTCATCGGCCCGGGCGACAAGCCGCCGCTGCCGCTCCCGGGGGAGCCCGAGCGCATCGGCGTCTGGGTCCACGGCCAGCGCGGGGGCCACCGTCTCTGGCTCCGCGTCGTGGATGCGGCGGGGAAGACCTCCGACACGGCCCTGGTCCCGGTGGACTTCGACGGCTGGCGGTTTCTCGACGGCCCGATCGCCGGCCTCCGCGGCCCGATGGCTTTACAGGCCCTCCTGGTCCGGGGGGGCGATGGCCCGCTCCTCCTCGACGACATCACTGTCACCACCGCAGCCCCCTCGCCGCTCTACCTCACGCTTCGGCCCGCAGCGCCCCGGGCCGACCTCGTGGCGGATGCCCCGGCGGAGTTCCTCGTGACGCTTCGCTCGCTGGCCGCCGAAACCGCGGAGGGCGCCGGCACGCTTTCCGCCTTCGACCCCGCCTCGCCCGGCCCCGCCCGCACCGCCGTCGCCTTCCGATACGAGGTCTCGGCCGAACGGCCGTGCGCGGCCAGGCTCGCCTTGCGCCTGCCGCCCGGCGTCCATCGCCTGGTCGCCGAGACCCGCGGCGCGCGCGCCATCTGCCAGGCCGTCGTCCACCCGGCGAAGCCCCCCGCGCCCCGCTCGGCCGCCTCCGGGGTCCGGCGGTTCGGCCGGTCGGACGGCGCCCTCCGCCTCATCGAGAGCGCCCTCTCCCCGGCCCTGGCCATCGAGGGAGCGGGCCGCCTGCTCACGCTCTTCCGCGGGCTGCCCGCCGCGGGCCTCCGCGCCCCCCAACACCTGCTGGCGCGAGTGAGGCCGCAGTCCCGGGAACTCGAAGAGCCGTGGATGCTCTTCTGGTTCGGCGCGGCCCCGGAGTTCAAGCGGGTCACCCTCGCGGATGGCGCTCCGTGCCCTACGTTCGACGTGCCCCTCCTCCTGGTCCTCGACAGGGCCCCTGCGAGCTGGAAGCTGGATGACTGCCTGGAGCTGGAGTTCCGCCGCCCGGGCTTCCACGCCGCCCTGATGCCGCTGCTCGGCCTCCGGCGCGCCGATCCGTCGGTCACCTCCACCTGGAACAGCAGCGCCGAAGCCATGGCCCGGGTCGCCGAGGCGTGCCGCTCCTGGGTTCCCCTCTTGCGCGCCCTCCCCGTCGGCGTGAGCGAGGAGTATCGTGTGGACTCCGAGCGCGATCTGATCGAGGTGCGCGTGCGCTTCGACTACCTTCCGCTCGGCGGCCCGTGGGGCACGGCCAGGCGTCGCATGGCTCCCGTGCCGCCCCTCCTCATGCTGGCCAAACGCGCCGGCCTCCCCGTCCGCTTCTCCACGGACCCCGTGCCGACAGGCTGCCAGACCTCCATAGGCCCCTACTATGTCGTGCCCGACGCCGAGGGCTACACCTACTCGATCTCCGGGCTGTTGCGCTTCGTCCTCACGGCGGTGGCGGACGTTCCGCGCGGCGTGCCCGGCGCGCAGATCGCGCTGGGCAGGGGCTACCAGACGCTCTCCGACGACGCGCCCAAGATCCCCTTCTGGGTGGCCTACGGCGGCGAGGCGGGCCGCCGGGCGTCCGACGCGCTCTCGCGCCTCCTGCTCTCCCCCGCGAATGCCTCGTACACGTGGGACGCCGACGGGGCGCGTCTTCGGGCGGCCGACGGCCTGTTGGCGCACACCCGCGGCCTCGAGGCGGCCGAGGCGGCCGTCGCCGACTGCCTCAGGGGTTGCTGGTACGCCGGCCTCCACGCCGGCCTCTGGGAGGAGCTCCGGCCGCGCTGGCGCCAGATTCTCGCCCTGCGCGAGGGGGTCGCCGAACACGACGACTGGCCCACCCTGGGCCTCGGCTCGCGCCCCTGGCCGGCCGACCTCCGCCTCAACTCCGAGCTCTACTTCGCCCGCCTCGCGTCCCGCCTGGCCGGGCCCGACGACTACACCCGCGGCTGCGCGCAGGCGGTGAAGCTTCTGGTGGCTGCCTACGCCCTGGTCGCCGGCGCGCCCCGCTACGTCGAGGAGATCGGCCCCTGGCCCGACCTCGCCCCGGCCAGGAACCGCGTCTTCAGCGCCTGCCGCCCCGGCAGCCTGGGCCTCACGCAGGGGCCCCCGCCGTTCGTCACCCACCCCACCGACGCCGGCTACGCCTTCGCCGCCGAGTTCCTGGGCGAGTACTACCGCGAGCGCTTCCGAAGCGGGCCCCTGGACTACTTCGGCCGGAGCCCGGCCGAGTGGTCGCAACGGCTCTTCGCCACGATGGGCGGGCCCCAGGTCGGCCAGCGGTTCCGGCGCTCCGAGCCTGCCGGAAGCTGCTTCGCCACCAACTACGTCGCCTCGGTGGAGGAAGGGCCCGACGGCTGGCCTGCGGCCGTCTGGCGATCCCATCGGGCCCCGGCCGGCGGCCCGCTTACGTTCGGGGCCATCGGCACGTCGCCCGCCTCCCGCGGCCGCCTCGTCCGCCGCCAGACCGTGAGCTCCAGCCTGCGCCTCTCGGCCTACCAGGCTATCGAAGCCCCACCAGCTCCCACAACACCAGAGTCCCCGCCGCCACCAGCGCCAGCCACCCCACCAGCGGCAGGAGCCGGCGATAGACCCGGCCGAAGTCGGCCTTGAAGTACTCCCGGCTCAGCACCAGGCACAGGTGCACGGGCGACAGGAGCACCCCGAACAGCCCGCCGGCGTAGGCGAAGGTCATGCGGCCGTAGCGAACCGTCGCCCCCTCCACGATCAGCGGCACCAGCACCGGAAAGCAGATGCCCACGGCCGCCGGCATGTAGCCCGTGAGCAGCCCCACCACCAGCGGCACGGCGAACAACAGCACCAGCGGCGGAACCCCCCACTGGGCGAAGATGCGCGGCAGGTCGGCCGCCGCACCGTAGGCCTCCAGCAGGTGCCCGAACGCCAGCACACCGTAGACCAGCACCACCATGGGCACCTGGAAGGTGGCCCGCACCAGCCCGCGCACGGCGGGCCACGGCACCCGGTTCAACGCCAGAAACAGCGGGTTCACCACCAGAAGGGCCACGAGAAGCGCCGTCTGCGTCGGCAGCCCGACCGGCAGCTTGAGGAACCTGGCCACGGCCAACCCCGCCGTGCCGGCCACCGTGGCCACCACGGGCCACGCCGCCGCGAACAGCTCGCGCCAGTTTCCCGCCGGCGCAGCCACACGGTCGCGCGCAGGCACCCTCACCCGGCGGAGCAGGAATGCCACGCCGATGGCAATCGCCCCCAGGGTGAACGGCGAGGCCGCCAGGATGGTGGTGCCCAGAGGCGTGCCCAGAATGGCCGAGGCGAACAGGATGCCGGGGTAGAGCGGCCACGTCCACTCCCACACGTGGCGGAACCAGTAGTTCACCAGCGTGCGGTCCTCGGGCGCGAGCCCCAGGTCGCCCGTCAGTTCCTCCACCATCGGCGCCGAGAAGAGCGCCCCGCCGGGCATGGGCAGCAGCCCCACGAAGGCCGGCGCCGCCGCCATGGCCGCCCGGCGGTCCCGCAACAGCGCCTTCAGCGCCGCCATCAGCCGGTCCAGGTGCGCCGCGTGCTTGAGCGCATGGCCGAGAAACTGGATGAGCAGCACCAGCCCCATCAGCTCCAGAGTCTCGCGGGCCACCGCCGCCCGCCCAAGCTCCCGGGCGACCCGCGCCAGCGACGGCCCCAGCCCGCGCGGGAAGCGCGCCCACTCGACCCCGAACAGCAGGCCCAGCGCCACCGCCCCGGCCACCAGCGCGTAGCTCACATCCACCCGACGCCGGATCAGGTAGACCATCAGCGCGAAGACCAGGACGAGAGAGACCACTTCGAACAACGCAGCCACCCCCCGCGCGTCACGCGCTCCCCGGCTCGCCCGCGCCCGGCCGGGCGAAGAGCTTCTGAAGCAGCACGAACACGAGCAGCAGCGCGCCGATCGCCACGCGCGTCCACCACGAGCTCAAGGTGCCTTCGAAGGTGATCCCCGTCTGGATGATGCCGAAGATCAACACGCCCACCAGCGTGCCGGCCACATACCCCACGCCGCCCGTGAGCAGCGTGCCGCCCACCACCACGGCCGCGATGGCATCCAGCTCCATGCCCAGCGCGGCCCGAGGGTCCCCGCTCGACCCGTAGACCGTGTAGACGATCCCGGCCAGGGCCGAGCAGAAGCCGCTCAGGCCATAGACCAGCACCTTGGTGCGGCCGACCGGCACGCCCATCAGCAGCGCCGCCTCCTCGCTGCCGCCCACGGCATAGACGTTGCGCCCGAACACCGTCTGCGTCGACAGGTAGATGCCCCCAGCCACGACGGCCAGAAACACCAGCGCCGTCGCCGGCACCCGAGCCCCCGGCAGCGCCAGGCCCCAGCCCGTCAGGCCCCTGTAGAACGAACTGGCGATCGGGATCGACTCGACCCGGAGGACGAACCCCAGCCCGCGCGCGAGAAACATTCCGGCCAGCGTGACGATGAAGGGCGGCAGGCCGAAACACCACACCCCCCCGCCCATCGCCAGCCCCAGGCACGCGCCCGCCGCCAGCACCGCCCCCATCGCCACGAGCGGAGGCACGCCCCCCTTCTCCACCAGCACCGCCATGAGAATGCTCGACAGCGCCAGCACCGAACCCACCGACAGGTCGATTCCGCCCGACAGGATCACGAACGTCATCCCCACGGCCACGATGCCCAGGAACGAGTTGTCGCCGAAGAAGTTCACGAACACCTGGAGCGACACAAACCCCTCCCCGCGGTACCTCACGGCGCACACCGCATAGAGCAACAGGAACACAGCCACCGTGGCCACCAGCGGGACGTGCTTGCGGGAGCACGGGAGCTTCATGACCAGGCGCACCTCGTTCTGCGCGTTGCGACACCCGGTGGAGCCGCCGGGCATGATGGACCCCGTGGACGGCATGGACGGCATGCACGGCCTCTCGCGGAGCCGGCGCGGGGCGCGGCCTTGCGGCCGCCGCCTCCATCCTGTCCAACTCGACCGCTGCCCATCACGCCCTCGTCTCCCGCCGCCCCACCAGCCGAAGCAGCGCCGCTCGGAACGGCTCGGACTGTAGCAGGCACACCCCCACCACGACCAGGGCCTTCACCACGAGCGTGTATTCGACGGCCACGCCGCGCGTGAGGATAGCCGTCGTGAGCGTCTGCATGCACAGCGCGCCCAGGATCGAGCCGACCACGTTCGCGCGCCCGCCCCGGAACGGCGTGCCGCCGATCACCACCGCCAGAATGGCGTCCAGCTCCACGTACTCGCCGCAGCGCAGGGGGTCGCCCTGGCGGATGTCGGCCGTGTAGAGGAGGCCGGCGACCCCGGCGCACAGGCCGCTGAAGCCGTAGACCAGCAACTTCACCAGCCAGGGGCGGATGCCGCACAAGCGGCTGGCGCGCTCGTTGTTGCCCACCGCCTCGATGGTAAGCCCCGCCGTCGTCTTCCGCGTCACCGCCAGCGTGGCCAGCAGCGTGGCCCCGACCACGAACACGGTGAACGGCAGGCCCAGCCAGCTCCCCGTGCCGATGAACTCGAAGTCGGGCCGGTTGAAGCGGATGCGCTGGCCGTCGCTGAGCAGTTGCGCCACCCCGCGCCCCGCCACCAGCAGCACGAGCGTGGCGATGATCGGCTGAAGCCGCAGGAAGGCCACCAGCGCGCCGTTCCACAGCCCCGCGGCCAGCGCCACCGCGCCGCCGGCCGCCATCGCGGCCCACGCCGGCCGCGGCGCCGCGCTCGTGAGCCACAGCGCGGCCACCGTGCCCGCCAGGGCCATCACCGAGCCCACCGACAAGTCAATGCCCCCCGTCGCAATGACCAGCGTCATCCCGATGCTCAACAGCATCACCACGCTGCCCCGATGCACAATGTCCACCATCGAGCCGTACAGCCGCCCGCCCCGGACCTCCAGGACGCCGAAGCCCCTGGTGAACGCCAGGTTGAAGGCCAGCAACGCCGCCAGCGCCACGGCGGGCCAGAGAATGGGGGGATGCCGCCAGCTAGCGCCCATGCGACTCGCCCCCCGCGATCGCGCGCAGGATCGCACGCTCGTCCACCGCCTCGCCCGCCAGCTCGGCCACTTTGCGGCGCTCGCGCAGCACGGCCACGCGGTGGCTGCGCCGCGCCACCTCCTCCAGCTCCGACGAGATGAAGACCACCGCCATCCCCCCGCGCGACAGCTCCTCGACCAGGCGCTCGACCTCGGCCTTGGCTCCCACGTCAATGCCGCGCGTCGGCTCGTCCAGGATCAGCACCCGCGGCGCCATCGCCAGCCACCGCGCCAGGATGACCTTCTGCTGGTTTCCCCCGCTCAGCGCCCTCACCGGCTGCTCGGGGCCGGCGGCCACGATCCCCAGCCGCCGCATGAACTTCTCGGCCACCTCGAGCTGCCGCCGCCGCGACACCACCCCCGCCCGCGCCAGGCGCCCCTGCACGGCCAGCACGATGTTCTCGCGCACCGAGAGGTCGGGCAGGATGCCCTCGGCCTGGCGGTCCTCGGGGCAGAAGCCGATCCCGCGCCGCACGGCCGCCCTCGGCGACCGCAGCTTCACGGGCCGTCCGCCCACGGCCACCCGGCCCGACGTGGCCCGGTCGGCCCCGAACAGCAGCCGCGCGGCCTCGCTGCGGCCCGAGCCCAGCAGCCCCGCCAGGCCCAGCACCTCGCCCTCGCCCACCGCGAGATCGAACGGCTCGATGGCGCCCCGGCGGCCCAGGCCCCGGGCCTCCAGCGCGGGCCGCGCCGCGCCGCCGGCGCGCGCCGGGGCCCGGGCGCGCTCCCTCGCCGCCACGGCGGCCGGGTCCTGGCCCAGCATGTGGCCGATCAGTTCCAGCCGCGTGAGCCTCGCGGTCTCGAACGTGCCGGCCCGCGTCCCGTTGCGCAGCACGGTCATGCGGTCGGCGATCTCGAAGGCCTGCTCGAGGAAGTGGGTGATGAACACCACGCTCACGCCCTGGGCCTTCAGGGCCCGGATCGTGGCAAACAGCCGCGCCACCTCGCCCGCCTCGAGGCTCGACGTCGGCTCGTCCATGACCAGCAGCTTCGCCGAAATGTCCACCGCCCGCGCGATGGCCACCATCTGCTGAATGGCCACGGAGTACGAGGCAAGGGAGCGCCGCACATCGAGACGCAGGCCGAAGCCTTCAAGCAGCGCCTCCGCCTTGCGGTGAGTCGCCCGCCAGTCAATCCATGCGGCCCGGCCCGGCTGGCGGCCGAGGTAGAGGTTCTCGGCCACCGACAGGTGCGGGACCAGGTTCACCTCCTGGTAGAGGGTCGAGATGCCCAGGCGCTGGGCCTCCAGCGGCGAGCGCGGCGCGATGGCCCGCCCGTCGAAGGCCACCTCCCCCCCGTCGCGCGGGCACACGCCGGTGAGGACCTTGATGAGGGTGGACTTCCCCGCCCCGTTCTCGCCCATCAGGGCGTGCACCTCGCCGCGACGCACGGCGAAGTCCACGCCGTCCAGCGCCACCACCCCGGGGAACCGCTTGGTGATCCCGCGCATGGCGAGGATCAGGCGCCCCGGTTCTTCCTCTCGCGACCCGCAGTCCGCATTCCGCAATCAGTACTGCCTCGTCTTGATGTCTTCGGCCGCCGTGGCCTGCTCGAACAGGCGGTCCTTCACCACCGTCTTCTTCGGCAGCGTCTCGCCCTGGAGCAGCTTCTCCACCGCATCGAAGGCGGCCGGGCCGAGCAGCGGGTTGCACTCCACCGTGGCGTTCAACTCGCCGTCTATCATCGCCTGGAACGCGTCCTTGATGCCGTCAATGGAGATCACGATGACCTCGGTGCCGGGCTTCATGCCAGCGGCCTTGAGGGCCTGGATGGCGCCGATGGCCATGTCGTCGTTGTGGGCGTAGACGGCCTGGATGTTCTTGCCCTCGGCCTTGAGGAAGGCCTCCATCAGCTCCTTGCCCTTGGCTCGGTCGAAGTCGCCGGTCTGCGACTTGAGGATCTTCATCTCCGGGAACCTGGCGATGGCCTCCTCGAAGCCCCTCTTGCGGTCGATGGCCGGCGCCGAGCCGGGCGTGCCCTCGAGCTGCACGATGTGGCACTTGCCGCCCGTCTTCTTCGCCAGCCACTCGCCCGCCATGCGCCCCTCCTCCACGAAGTCGCTGGCGATCAGCGTGGCGTACAGGCTGTCGTCGCTCACCTTGATCCCGCGGTCCACCAGCACCACGGGGATGCCGGCCGCCTTCACCTCGGCGAGCACCGGCTCCCAGCCCGTCTCCACCACGGGCGCCAGGATGATGGCCTTCACCCGCTGGGCGACGAACGAGCGCAGGGCCTTGATCTGGTTCTCCTGCTTCTGCTGCGCGTCCGAGAACTTGAGGGAAACGTTGCGCTTCTTCGCCTCCTCCTGGATGGACTTCGTTTCGGCCGTCCGCCAGGCGCTCTCGGCGCCGATCTGGCTGAAGCCCACCCGCACCCGGTGCTCCTTCTCGCCGCAGCCGGAGGCCATCAGCCCAGCGACGGCCAACGCCAAGCCAAGACACACGCCACGCATCGCTGTCTCCTTCTCGGTTGTTCCGCGCGTCCCATCGCCCCTGTCCGTCCTGCCGGTCCCACAGGACGGATTGGACCCCGGAGCCGCCGGCCGTCATTTCATGAACAGCTCCACCACCGGCACCGTGACGTTCGGCTTCACCACGGGCAGGGTGAGCGTGAGCGTCTTGCGGTCCCGCCCGTCGCTCATCCTCAGGTGGCCGGGCGGGTCGCTGAAGCGAACCTCGCTCGCGTCGTTGAGCAACTGCGCGTACTCCACGCGCCCCGCAAAGCCGTCCAGGTGCAGGTGCTGGAAGGGCCAGGCCAGGATGTGCACGTAGAGGCGGCGGGTCTCGGGGTTGTAGGTCAGGCGGCAGTCCTGCGGCGTGGGGAACTCGTCGGGGGCCTCGGTGCAGCCGTAGATGGCGCGGCCGTGGCGCCGCATCCACTCGCCCAGGCCGGCCAGGCGGTCGAGCGCGCGCTCGTCGAACTCGCCCCGCCCCGTCGGCCCCACGTTCAGCAGCAGGTTGCCGCCGCGGCTCACCACCTCGATGAGCATCTGCACGAGCTGCGGCACGCTCTTCCACGTGGCCTCGTCGCGGTGGTAGCCCCAGGAGCCGCTGAAGGTCTGGCACGTCTCCCACACCACCGGCTCGCCCCCCACCCGCACCCACTCGCGCGGCAGGAACTGCTCCGGCGTCTTGATGTCCCAGCCCCCCGGCACGTCCTCGAGGTCCAGCCGGTCGTTGACGATGATCCACGGCTGGAGCGTGCGCGTCAGCTCCAGCAGCCTCTCCGCATCCCAGTCCCTGCGGCCCTTGCCGCTGCCGTCCGGCTTCGGGTAGCTGAAGTCGTAGAAAATCACGTCCACCTTCCCGTAGCCGCTGAGCAGTTCCCTCACCTGGCCGTGCAGGTACTCGGCGTACTTCGCCTGGTCGCGGCCCTCGTTCATGTTCGCGCGGTCGGGGTGGTTGCGGTAGGGCCCGATGTGCGGGTCCAGCACGTAGTGGGGGTGATGCCAGTCGATCAGCGAGTGGTAGAAGCCCACGTGCAGGCCCGCCTCGCGGAACGACTCGACCATCGGCCGGATCAGGTCGCGCCCGCAGGGCGTATTGGTCGCCTTGTAATCCGTCAGCTTCGAGTCCCACAGGCAGAAGCCCTCGTGGTGTTTGGTCGTCACCACGAAGTACTTCATCCCGGCGCCCGCGGCCGCCGCCGCCCAGGCCCTCGGGTCGTACAGGTCCGGGTCGAACCGCGCGAAGTACTTCGCATCGTACACCTCGTTGGGGATCTGCTCGTTGTGCTTCACCCACTCGTGGCGCGCCGGCAGCGCGTACAGCCCCCAGTGGATGAACAGCCCGAAGCGCGCCCTCTGAAACCACACCGTATCGCCCACCGTCGGTCTCGGCTTGCGCATGGCCGCTCCTTTCTGCATGGCACCTGGGACCGCCGCCAGTATCGCACTTCGGCGCCGCGCCGTCAAGTGCGGCCCCGCGCAAGGGGCTGCGGGCCGGAATTGGCTGTGGGCGGGGTGTCCACATCCCGCGAAGCGCGCGATGTCTCGCGGGACGGGGACGTCCCGCCCACATCGCGCCTCCCTCCCGAAGGCTCCAATGCTCTTCCCTCCCGAAGGCTCCAATGCCTTCGGGAGGGTATCATGGTATCATGGCCCCTCGCGGGACGGGGACGTCCCGCCCACATTATCGCTCTTCCCTCCCGAAGGCTCCAATGCCTTCGGGAGGGTATCATAGGGTATCGCGCCTCCCTCCCGAAGGCTCCAATGCTCCTCCCTCCCGAAGGCTCCAATGCCTTCGGGAGGGTATCATAGGGTATCGCGCCTCCCTCCCGAAGGCTCCAATGCCTTCGGGAGGGTATCATGGTATCATGGCCCCTCGCGGGACGGGGACGTCCCGCCCACAAAGACTGTCTCGCTGGACAGGGATCGCTCCTCCCTCCCGAAGGCTCCAATGCCTTCGGGAGGGTATCATAGGGTATCGCTCCTCCCTCCCGAAGGCTCCAATGCCTTCGGGAGGGTACCATGGTATCATGGCCCCTCGCGGGACGGGGACGTCCCGCCCACATCGCTCCTCCCTCCCGAAGGCTCCAATGCTCCTCCCTCCCGAAGGCTCCAATGCCTTCGGGAGGGTATCATGGCCCCACACATCCCAGTATCATCTCGCTCTTCCCTCCCGAAGGCTCCAATGCCTTCGGGAGGGTATCATGGCCCCACACATCCCAGCCTGGCGCCGCCACCCCCTCCCCCAAAACGCGCGCAAACGGCCTTGACAACACCCCACCTGGCCGCTATACTCCCAAAGCATCCCGTGCCTCATGACCTCCCCCGCTCTCTGTTCGAGGGCCGGTTCCGTGACCTCCATCTTCCGCCGTCGCCTCATGCCCGCGCGTCGCCCCCTGGCCTCGTTCGCCCTCCTGTCGCTTCTCGCCGGCGCGGCGGCCGCCGCCCCGGTCTACCGCACGGGCGCCGTGCCGGGCGACACCGACTGGTTCACCGTGGCCAACTGGTACGATGAGGCGCTCGGCGCCCCCGCGCTCCCCACGATTCTCGACGATGTCACCATCGGCGATGCGACCTACCTCACCCCCGCCACCGTGGACGTCGCGGCGGGCGGCGAGGTCGGCGCGATGGCGGGCACCCTCGCCCTCGCCAAAGGCGCCGGCACGGCCGGCACGCTGAACCTCCACCCCGGCGGCAGCCTCTCCGTGGCCAGCGTCCTCGTCGTGGGCACCGGCGGCACGGGCACGCTCAACCAGTCGGGCGGCTGGCTCCAGGCCGGTGCGACCGCCGTCGGACTTGGTGGCTGGCTCGGCCCCGGCCTGTCCGGCACCGGGAGCTTCCTCCAGACCGGCGGCACCCACATCGTCTTTCCCGACTCGGATTTCGGGTCCGGCGCCCTGTTCGTTGGCGCCGGGACCGGCGGCACGGGCGCCTACTCGCTGGGTGGCGCCGACGCCCTGCTCCAGACGCCCTCCACCCTCGTCGGCTTCCTCGGCGGCGACGGCACCTTCACCCACACGGCGGGCAGCCATCTCATCACATCGGATAGCGAGGGGCCGAACGGCTCTGTCGGCCCCGGAGTCCCGGGCCTCTTCATCGGCTTCGGGTTAGCGGAGGACCCAACACAGGAAGAGGAAGGTTCCTGGATCGGCCTCCAGTCCACGGGCTCGTACTCCTTGACCGGCGGCACCCTCACCATCCTCCGCACAGCGTCCCCCATCCCCTCGGAACCCCCGCTTGGGGCGGTCGTCTGGCTCGGCACCGCAGGCACGGGCACGCTGCTCCTCGGCGACGCCAACGGCACAGGCACCCTCAGCGAGGCCGATCCGTTCCAGCCGGCAGGCGGCGAGGTGGGCGTCAGCCTCCTTCTCCGCCCGATGCCCTTCGACGGGGGCGACACCGCCACCGTGCGCGGCTGGGGCGTCACGGGCCTCACCGGTGTGCTCCTCAACAACGGCCGCGTCATCGCCGACGGCTACGGGGTGGACCGCGACCTCGACCTGCGGAGTTTCTCCCTGGTCGCCAGCTTTGCCGGCCTCGACCCCAGCGTCCCCCTCCTCCAGGGCGACGGCACGCAGGCCGGCTGGTACGCCCAGAACCACGGCCGCCTCCTCCTGCCCACGTACGTCGACGGCCCATTGGTCCTCTGGGGCACGGCGCCCCTGGGCGATGGGGCCGACGAGGCAGGCGTGCCGGTCAATTGCCTGGCGCTGATGTTCCAGGGCCTCCAGGAGGCCCCGCCCCTCTCCATCGCCCTCCTCGCCCCTGACCGCGCCGACCTGCCCCCCGGCACCACAGGCACCATCCTCGGCATCTGGGACATCGCGCTCGAATCCCCCCTCCTCAACGGCGTCTCTGCTGAGCTCACGTTCCGCTACGACGACTTCCTTGCCGCCGCCATCGGCCTGGCCGAGGCCGACATCCTGATCTACCACTTCGACGGCCTGAGCTGGGTGCCCCTCGAGACCTTCGTGGACACCGAGGCGCACACCGCCATGACCAGCGGCGTCACCAGCTTCTCCCCCTTCGCCGTCGGCCTGAACATCACCAACCAGCCCGCCGCCATCCCCGAGCCGGGCACCCTCGCCCTCCTCGGACTCGGCGCCCTCGGCCTCCTGCGCCGCCGGCGGCGCGCGAACTGAGCCCTCCCCCCTCCCGAACTCCTCCCTCCCGAAGGCTCCAATGCCTTCGGGAGGGAGGCGCATGTGGACACCCCGCCCGGCAGGCCGGGATGTGTGGGGCCATGATACCCTCCCGAAGGCTCCAATGCCTTCGGGAGGGTTTCGTTGGAGCCTTCGGGAGGGAAGAGCGATACCCTATGATACTATGATAATGTGGGCGGGACGTCCCCGTCCCGCGAGGGGCCATGATACCCTATGATACCCTCCCGAAGGCATTGGAGCCTTCGGGAGGGAGGCGCATTGGAGCCTTCGGGAGGGAGGCGCAATACCCTATGATAATACTATGATAATGTGGGCGGGACGTCCCCGTCCCGCGAGGCATTGGGGACTTCGCGGGATGTGGACACCCGCGCCCGGCAGGCCCGGATGTGTGGGGCCATGATACTCGCCCTCCTCGGACTCGGCGCCCTCGGCCTCCTGCGCCGCCGCCGGCGGCCCTGAGCCCTTCCCGCCAGCGTTCGCCCCTTCGCTCGCGATTTGCATGAAAACCCTTGCATTCGCAGCGCCACGGCAGTATACTCAAGCCATCGGCGACAGCCCGCCTGCCGGCGCGCTCGAGCCCATCACTGGGATTCTCTACAGGGGGTATCGCGTGCGCCTGGCCAAATCCTCTGCGTGGGTCCTCGTGGCCGCCCTCACCCTGGCCGCCCCAGCCGCCGTCCAAGCCAATCTCTACGGCGTCTCGATGCCCACCCGCGAGCTTCTCCAATCCAACCTCTATCAACTCAACGAGGCCACGGGCGCGGCCACCTTCATCGCGCCGCTCGCCCCCGGCTTCACCAGCTACTCGGGCGCCGCGTTCCTGGCCGGCCTGATGTACGTCACCGACGTCTTCATCCCCCCGGGGCCCTACGACAACGGCTGGTTCGGCTCCCTCGACACCACGACCGGCGTCTTCACCCCCATCTGCGATCAGGACGGCTCGATGAACTGGGTCGCCCTGGCCGCCGACCAGGACGCCGGCCTGATGTACACCATAGACTGGGACGATAACTTCACCCTCAAATCGGTGACCGCCGCCGGCACGGTGACCTCCATCGGCACGGGCACAGGGGTTAGCGGCGTCGGCATGGCCTTCGACAACGTCAACGACATCCTCTACGCCGTAGACTTCCTGACCACCAGCCTCTATACCCTCAACACCGCCACCGGCACCTCCACGCTCATCGGCTCGCTGGGGCTCACGCCCTACACTGACGATCTCGGTCTGGACTATGACGACGCGGCCGGCATCCTCTACGCCAACACGCTGGGGTCGCTCTACACGGTAGACGTGACGACCGGCGCGGCCACACTCGTGGGCTCCAACGGCGTGCCCAACGTCATCGAGGCGTTGGCCTGGCTTGGCGAGACCCCGCAGGCCGCCATCCCCGAGCCGGGCACCCTCGCCCTCCTCGGACTCGGCGCCCTCGGCCTCCTGCGCCGCCGGCGGCGCGCGAGCTGAGCCCTCCCCCCTCCCGAACTCCTCCCTCCCGAAGGCTCCAATGCCTTCGGGAGGGAGGCGCATGTGGACACCCCGCCCGGCAGGCCGGGCCGTGTGGGGCCA
>Ga0101944_10003588_pt1 | contig 21213 bp, 16 predicted proteins | sample DewCreD2012metaG_FD_75245 | JGI IMG/M metagenome (GOLD analysis project Ga0101944, IMG submission 75245) | Hot spring sediment bacterial and archeal communities from British Columbia, Canada, to study Microbial Dark Matter (Phase II) - Dewar... ... | reverse complement strand
CGGCGCTTTGCCCGCCGAACGCCGCCGCCACTGCTTCGCGCAGCCCGCTCTCGCGGAGCATCGCCCCGAACGCGCCGCCTGCCGATGTAATCAAAATGATCGCTCCGGCGCTGAGCAGCGCCTCTTCGCTGGCCGCGGTCAATTGCCGCAGATTCAGGGCGCGGTAGCTTTTCAGCGTGGCAAGCGCGATCAATGCGGATATCAGCAGGGCCAGATTGGCGTCTCCCAGCACGGCAGTCGCTTGCGCAAGCTTTCGACGAGGCGTTTGCCATTGATGAGGGACGATCGCTTCGGGCAAATACGATTCGATCACCAGCCGATTCAGTCGCTCGACTTCCGCGGCTGTCAATCGATCAAGCCCCTTGCGGCGCAACGGCTCGGCTTCGGCGGGAAACCGCAGCCCGTTCCATTGATCGCCGGCGAAGAGTTGGCGGTCGGCCAACAGTTGATTGAGGGCGTCGGCGAGGATTTCGGGCGAAACACTAGCGGCATCAGCCGGCAAGACGGCCTTGAGCCGCGCCCCGACGTGGCCGGCGACCTTGGCCGGCCAAGCATCGGAAGAGTCGGGGGCAGGGGCGGCGGAAGCCGATGCCTCGAAGAGCAACTCGGGCCGGCGAATTTGTTCCGGCGAAAGCTTCGCCGCCCGCTCTGCGTCGGCCGACGCTGCGGCAAACGTATTGAACGAGATCAGCAGCACGGGCAGCAGCACCGGCGCGATTGCCAGCCACAGGGGCGGCAACTTTTCGTCGGGCACCGCGCCGACGGCGGCTTCGTCCGAGCCGGCCGAGTCGTCGCCGCGCATCGGCACATCGGTCCAACGGCTCAGAAGACGGCACGCCGTCAGACCGACGATGGCCGTGGGAATGCCGATCAACACGCCCACAAGGATCATCATCCCCAGGTCGATTCCGAACCGTTCGGCCATGAACAACGGCCCCGGCGTCGGCGGCACGAGGGTGTGCGTGATTGCGCCGCCGCAACTGATGGCCGTCACGTACAGCACATAGTGCTTGCGCGTTTGCCGGTATAACGATTTCGCCAGCGGAACCAGCAGATAGAACACCGTGTCGAAGAACACGGGAATCGCGAGCAGAAAACCGGCCGAGCAAAGAGCCGAGGGCGCGCGTTTCTCGCCAAACAGCCGCAAGGCGGTGCGAACGACACGGTCGGCCGCGCCGCTGTCCATGGCGCATTTGCCGATGATTGCCGCCAAAGCGATTACGATTCCGATACTGCCCGCCGTGCTGCCGAACGCCTCTGCCACCCGCCGCACGCGAAGATCGATGGCGCCCGGCGAAAGCAGACTGACGACGACGGCCGCAATCAGAAGAGAAAGGAACGCATGCAGCCGCAGCACGAGCATCGCGCCGAGGACGACGAACAACCCGACCGCAAGCACCGCCAATGGAGCAAGTTCCATAGAGAACCTCCGGCCCACGCAGCCGCAACTGCCTGCGGACCGCCTTCGGAACCGCCCGGCGGATTCGGCGCAATCGGGTTCACGGTGTGGCGAAACGGCGCCAAACGATCGCGGCGTCAGGCGGGCTGATTGCGACTCGTCGCACGACGGCGGCAGTTGGCCGCGCTGTGCGGTCGCCGACGCGATCGCACGCGGCCGGCGTCGCCGCTAATCCGACTACTGTTTCTTGAGCAGACAACCCTTAATGAACCATCCTTCGTCCTCGCACGCGGCCGCCATGCCGGCCGGTCCAAGATGGCGGCGGACGACATCATACTCGGGCAACTCGCGGCCGTCGATCTTCGCCTTGCGGATCTGGCCTCGTTTGGCGTCGGGCGAAAAGGTGTTGATGGCGCGGGCCAGCATGGTCTCCGACTCGGGCAGCTTGTTCATGCGGATCAGCTCGTAGGTGGGACGGACTTCTTCGTCGGTGAACGAAAACGTTCGCGCGCAGAGCGATTTGAGTTCAAACGAGTTGATCATTTCTTCCACGGCCTGGTAGGCCGCGTCGCGTTGCAACGGCTGCGGCTGCTTGGCCGTATTGAGCACTTTGATCAAAAAGTCGATGTGCGAAGCGCAGAACAAATGCCCGTGCGCCACCGTGACCGCCGCATGGGGCAGCAGCTTCACTTGCTGCTCTTCCTCTTCGGGCTTGGGCGCCTCGCCGGGCAGCTCCAGGCCGGGCCCGCCGATCGTCGGTAATGAAACGACCGGGATCTCTTGGCCGCTTTCGTCAGTCGGCGGCGTCATTTCCCACACGACCAACCCGTCGATCTCGCGGCGCTTGACGCCCTCTTCGGCCTTCATCAGCTTCTCGATCGCCTTGGCCACGCTTTTCTCGTTGCTTGTTTCAATTGCGAAAAGCAGCCGCTCGCTATTGGGCGTGATCGGCACCTGGTAGTCGCTGATGATGGTGATCCGCGGTCCGAGATAGGCGCACAGGTCGTTTCGCAGGTGGACCCGCGGGCCGTTCACATCGATGGCCAGGCCCTCGACGGCCTCGGCCCACGCCTTTTCATCTTTCAGACCGGAAACCTCGCTGTACAACGGGCCGAAATTGTCGAAGGCGGCTACAATGTCGAAATAGAGCGTTGCATAGGTGGCGATTTCGCGCGGCACCCAGGATTGCGGGGCGAAATCTTCCGCGTTGCGCAGGGCGAGCAGCTTCATCGACTTTTCCCAAGGCCGCGGCGCATACACCGCGGTGCGATGCAGGATCTCGGCGCCTTCGTCGGCCAGGGTGACGAACCCGCCGGCGCCCTGCAACGCGGCCAATCCTTGGTCTTGAAGCACGGCAACGATGTTCTTTCCCTTGCGGCGGCGGTGTTCAGGCGTTCCGGCACGCAGCACGTCGATATAGCCCAACGGCTGAACATACCATCGGAGGTGGGGTTTCACGTCTTTGGCGTCTTTGGTGCAGCGGGCAATCACATATTTGAAGGCGGGATGGTCGGCAAGGGAATCGTCTTGAGGTTTGACGACCCGCGCCAGCATCCCCTCGATGATATCGAGCCGATCGGAGGCCATCAGCAAATCGCCCGCCAGGCAATAGACGGCCTGACGCGGCTTGGGCGGGCCTTTTTCTTTGCCTTCCTCGTCCATGTCGGCGCCCTCGGGCTGAGGCAGCTCGAAAATGAGCACCTTTACATCACCCATCGAGTGTTCGGTTTTCTTGGCTCCCTCGGCCGTCAGGTTGGCCGTGATCTTGCTCAGCAGCTCCTTCGCCTTTTCCACTCGCCCCGTCACGTCGGCCGTCAGCGCCATGGCCGCTACGCCCGGGGCGGGCCGCACGGCCGCCAGCGCTACCTCGCCGCCGGCAACGCCCTTGAGGTCTTCGATCGTTACCGACAAGTGGTCCTTGATGTTGGCAATGCGGTCTTCGAATTGACGTTGAATGTCTTTGATGAACGGTTCCATGACGGGGTCGGCCACCAGTTGGCCTACCTGTGTCTTGCGGAACTGCTCGACGACCATTTCCGGGTTTGCCGCTGAAATGAAGCCCACCGTCGTGTTCGGCAGGTACGTTTCGCTCGGACGGACTCCTTCGGCGCCGATTGCCGGCGCAGAACAGATTGCCCAGATCGCCCACAACACCAAAAAGACCAGGTTTCGACGCACGACCTGCACTCCTTACACAATGCGTTGATCAGTCCGTTGTCCCGAGCATTCAATGTGCGCAGAGGACCCCCATAATGTAATGCCATCGGTTGCGAACCGCTATGAGGGTTAGCGCAATTGGGCAAAATGTAAGGGTCGTGAGATTCGCTCCGAATATCCCGAACCGCCCGATCCTTCCGGGTGCGCTGGCACTTGCCCAGCAATGAGAACCTTATCAACTGCCCGATACATCCCGTGTTCAGATTGTGCAGAACGCGCAGAATGCGTGCATTTACTATATTTCGGAGTCGCCGCTTCTTCTCTGCCTGATGTTCGGAACAGATGGGTTTTGCCGGCACGCTGGTCGAATTGCGCGAATCGCTCAGGCGAAATTTCAATACTCCGTTGGGGTTAGAGCGGCGAGGCTTCGTTGCAAGCCTCGGGGCAAACGGATACCCATGCCGTTGGGTGTTTCAGGCGAACGCTGGGGAATTCGTCTTCTCTGCCGGGGGAAGCTATGCGATACTTGCGGCCCGCAGATGGCCGAGCCGTCTGCATGTGCGGTAGGTTACTACTTGGATGATCCGTGCGGAAGGAGCCGAGCGGTCATGCCTCATCGAGCACAATCTCTGAAGATCTTCTTTTCTGCCGGCGAGCCGAGTGGCGACGTGCATGCAGCCAATCTGATTCGGCAGATTCAGTCGCGGTGTCCTCAGGTCCATGCGGTGGGCTACGGCGGCCCGCACATGGCCCGGGCCGGTTGTCACTTGATGTACGACTTGACGGCCTTGGCCGTGATGTGGTTCGGCCGGGTGCTTTTGAATATCGCCACGTTCTGGCGGCTCTATCGCAAGGCGGCGCGCTATTTCGAAACGCATCGGCCCGACGCCGTAGTGCTTGTCGATTATCCCGGATTCAATTGGTGGATTGCCAAGGCGGCCAAGCGGCGAGGAATCCCGGTGTATTACTACATGCCGCCGCAGATTTGGGCATGGGCGCGGTGGCGGATTGGAAAGATGCGGCGATGGGTGGATCATGTGCTGTGCGGGCTACCCTTCGAGGCCCAATGGTTCGCCCAACGCGGTTGTCGGACCGAGTTCGTCGGACATCCATTCTTTGACGAAACATGCCGCCACGAGGGCGATCCGGTTTTTTTGGCCGAGCAGCGCCGCAGGGAAGGCCCTCTGGTCGTGGTTCTGCCCGGATCGCGCAATCAGGAGGTAACCGGCAATCTCGACGTCTTTTTCGATGCTTGTCGCAAGATCTATCAGGCAGTGCCGAACGTCCGGTTCGCCGTTGCCTGCTTCAAGCCCCAACATGCCGACTATGCTCGCCCGCGAGCGGCCGCCACGGGCCTGCCCATCGAGGTATTCTGCCGCAAGACGCCGGAGCTGATTCAGTTGGCCGACTGCTGCATGGCCGTTTCGGGGTCGGTTTCGCTCGAATTGCTTTATCACCTTAAGCCGACCGTGATTCACTATCGGATCAGCCGCTTGGCGTTCTTCGTGCAGGGGTTCTTCCGCAAGGTGAAGTACATCACGCTCGTCAACCTGTTGGCCGGCGACGCGCTGGCGGAAGACGATCTTTCGTTGTACGATCCCAATTCTCCCGAGGCCGCGGAGGCGCTGTTTCCCGAGTATCTTACGTGCGAAGATCGATCGACGGAGGTTGCGTCGCACATCATCGGCTGGCTGCAAGATCGAAAAAGCTATTCGCAGTTGGTCGAGCGACTGCAACAACTGAAAGATCGGGTTGCTCACGGAGGGGCGTCGTCGCGGGCGGCTGAGTACCTTCTGGCAACGTTGCAGGCCGCCCCGTTGTCGGGACCGCATTGGCGGCGGCCGACCGAAGGCGAGGCGACGGCCGGCGTCGATGCCGCTGCGGCGTGAAAGACAGGCGCGCCTTGCAGGAAGGCAACGTGGATTTCTCGCTTCGCCGGACTGTCGGATGGCGGCTTTTTTCGGGGAAAAACGGGAATTCGCCTCGGCGTCTTCCCCTGTTCGCAGGTCAATCAGAAGAGGTGAGCCGCTTTGTTTCAAGAACCACATCCCACTCCCTTCGACGTGCGTTTCAGCCTGCTCGGCTTCGCTGTTCGTATTCACCCCGGGTTCTGGCTGTTGGCTGTGCTGCTGAACCTGCGCACCGACGCGATGCTGCCGGAATATGTCAGTTGGGTGACGGCATTGTTCTTGGGCATCCTGATTCACGAGTTGGGCCACGCCTTGGCCATGCGGCGATTCGGCATCGATTCCGATATTGTGCTCTACTGGCTGGGCGGTCTGACCGTCCCGCGATCGATCGGCCGGGCCGCCGACATGCGATCGACGGCCCAAATCATCATTTCCGCCGCCGGCCCGCTGATGGGGTTTGCGGCAGCCTACGTACTTGTGGCGGTCGTTGTACTCGCCGTTGGCACGGAACACCTTGTGTTTTATGGGCCGCTCTCAATGACTCCGGCGGCGGGCGGGTTGGAGCGAGAGGCGCTCCAACGGCTGATCAATAATTTCTGGTTTGTCAGCGTCTTTTGGGGGCTGATCAATCTGTTGCCTGTTTACCCGCTCGACGGCGGACAGATTGCCCGCGAGGTGCTGCTGCGGGTCAGTCCGGCCCGCGGTATCGAGATGTCGCTGAGGCTTTCTATGGTTGTTGCCGCCGGCTTGGCCGTTTATGCCGCAGTGGCATGGAGGAGCGTGTTCGTCGCTCTGTTGTTCGGCTTGTTGGCCTATCAGAGCTTTCAGATTCTCGAAGCCTACCGCCGCGGCGGCCGGTGGTGAGGCAAGCGGTGCGGTCGTTGCCCTTCTCGACAAGGCCATCGGGCGCTTGGCGGCCTGATTCCAGACGGCACTCTATCGCAGCGGCACCGGCATCAATTCAGCGGTGCAACGCACGCCCGCGCATGCACTGCGGCCGATGCGCACTGCAGCGGATACGCACTGCCGCCGGCGAGCATCGCTGCCGTTGCGAGAACCACTGCCCTCGCTCGCGCAGTCATTGCGAGGATCACGGCCGTTGCACGACGTTGTAGGCGCGAGAGTCAAAAGCCGATTCGCGCGTTCGAATGCAAAATAGACTTGTCAGAATTTGGAAAAACGGTAGAACATTAGAACAACGGACGGTAACTCGCATGCCGCTTCGCACTCGCCGAAACAGTTCTCGGGGCAGGCGTCGAATCGTGGTCGCGTGATTCGACCCCAATCGCTTGATTGCCGAGATCGCTCGCGAAGCGAGGTTCGCCTCTTCGCCGTCGCGGCGATCTGTTTTGGCGCCTCGATCCCATTTTGGTGCGCGGCGGCCCGTCCGGTTGTGTTTGCCAGTTGTTCGTCGGCGCTTGTGGCCGCAGGGCGGAGGATGCCCAGGCGCGCCGGCGGAGAAAGGACCGGATTGAAGGAGATGTGATCGTGGCAAAGAAGGTCGCCAAGAAGGCCGTGAAGAAGGTCGCCAAGAAGGCAGCCCCCAAGGCTGCTAAGAAGGTCGCCAAGAAGGCTGCCCCGAAAAAGGCCGCTGCGAAGGCCAACGGCGGGCCGTGCGGGCCGGGGTGCTGCAAGAGCTAGTTCCATCGCGACTGCCGAGGTTTGTTTTGTCGGACGAGGCGGGCAACCGGGTTTTTTGCCTTGCGCGGCGCGAAACGGCTTCTTTTTCTTAGGAAAGAAAGCCTCGTTTCGGCGCGCGGGCAGTGTAGCGATTGGGCCGGAAGCGGCGGCAAATCGCTTCATGCGCCGGAGGGCCTGTGACGGTCCTCGCCTTGCCCGTTTCGCGTCGCCCGCGATCTGGGCGGCAGTCGCAGCAGCAACGACGAGGCAGAGCCGCCGGAACATTGTCTTCCGGGCGGCTCTCTTTATTGCGTGTTGGCCGTGCGGAAGCGGCGCTTGCCCTCCGACCGGCCTCGTGCGAGAATCGAAGTCGCGTTGTCGTGGTCGTTCGGTGCCGACGCGGACGGACAGTTGACGCCGCCGGGGCACGCCGCCGCAGGGCTGCATTGCGGCAATCATTGCCTCGTGGACAAGAAGGCAACGGCGGGTTCCCGTTCCGCCCGACAATTCCGACGCCCCCGGGGCGGTTTCGTTGCGGCGGCCCGAGGTAAGGGCGACACGCGATGCTCGAATGACTGCCGTTTGCGGCAGGGCTGTTCGCCCGACCGCGGGCACCGTAGCGAAACGCGCTGCAACCAACTGCCGCTGCCGGATGAGAGTAATGAGTCAGCCCGATCGCCCGAACGCCGCCGAGTTGATCGACTGGGGCGCAGTCGTTGCGCAGTGGCCCGAGGCGGTGGTCATTTGCGATATTCGCGGCCGATTGCGGTTTGTCAATCGTGCCGCGGAGCGGCTGTTGGGCGTTTCCGGTGCTCAGCGAGGGGAGGTCGCATCGCTTGCGCAGGCATATCCCGCCGCATTCGCACAGCGGCTGCGCGAGGACGCGTTTCCGGCGGCTCTTCGCGGAGTGATATGGGAGGGCAGGCTTCGCCTTGCTTCGGCGATGCGAGATTCTACGACGGACGGTTCTACGAGCGGTCATTCTGCGACGGCTGATTCTGCGACGAATGATTCTGCGACGAATGATTCTTCGAAGGGCGTTCCGGCGACGATCGAAACGGAGGTCCGCGTCTTCGCTGTGAAGTCGGGCGGCGAATCGCTTCTGGTGATCTCCCAGCGGCTGGCGGCGGATCAGAGCGAGTTGGCTGAGGCATTGGCCGAGGCCCGGGCGCGCAAGCGGTCGATTCTCGAGTCGTCGCTCGATCCGATCGTCTCGATCAACCATGAAGGAGTGATTATCGAATTCAATCGGGCGGCCGAGCAGGTTTTCGGCTATCCGCGCGGCCGGGTGTTGGGCACTCGGCCGGCGGAGCTTCTCTTTCCGCCCGAGTTGGCCGAAGATCAGCAGAAGCGAATCGATCGGTACTTGGCTGCCGAGGAAGGCTCGATGTTGGGAAAGCGGGCCGAGGTTGTCGCCCGCCGGGCCGACGGGCGGACCTTTCCGGCGGAACTGGCGATGGTCATCAGCCGCGAGGGCGGATCGCCGATCCTTACCTTTTTCATTCGCGACATCAGCCAAGCGAAATCGGATGCAGCGGAGCGGGCCCGTCACGAGGCCGAACTCGAGCGATCGAACCAAGACCTCCAGCAGTTCGCCTACGTGGCTTCGCACGACTTGCAGGAGCCGTTGCGGAAGATCAAAGTGTTTTCCGATCGGCTGCGGAAGCAGCACGCCGAGCATCTCGACGAACTGGGGCATCAATGCCTCGAACGCATACAGTCGGCTGCGGTGCGGATGCAGTCGTTGATTGACGGGCTGCTCACATTGTCGCGGGTGGCCACCGGCGGCCTGAAGTTCGAGCCGGTGAATCTGGAACAAGTCGCCCGCGACGTGGTTGCCGACTTGGAAGCCCAAATCGAGCGGGTCGGCGCGCGGGTCGAGATCGAACGGCTGCCGACCATCCAGGCCGACCCGCTGCAAATGCGACAGTTGTTCCAAAACCTGATCGGCAACGCCCTGAAATTTCGCCGGCCCGACGAGCCTCCGCTGGTGCGGGTTTCGGGGCGGTTCGTGCATCGCCGGGGCGAGCGGCCCGCCGGCAGCCGGCCCGAGGACGAGACGGTGCGGATCCTTGTGGAGGATAACGGCATCGGGTTCGACGACCGCGATGCCGAGCGGATCTTCGGCGTCTTTCAGCGATTGCACACGCGCGAGGCCTACGAGGGCACGGGCATGGGCTTGGCGATTTGCCGTCGGATTGTCGAGCGGCATGGGGGGACGATCACTGCCCGCGGCAAGCCCGGCGTCGGCAGCACGTTCGAGGTGCTGCTTCCCGTCGTGCCGCCCTCGGGCCGGCGCGTTGAAGGCGGTTCGAGCGGCGCGTCGGACGACGACATTGTGTACTGAGCCGTACACGTTCAGCGGAACGGCAATCGCCGCTGCGTTGCGCCGTTTCGGCGATCAATCGTCGGGTTGTACGCGGCTCTGCGGCGGGCCGGCTCCGAGAATCGCGGCGCCTCTTGACATTGGTCGGCACCGGCAGAGACAATTCGCCGTATGACGAAGCAGCATTCGCGCCAATCACATGCGGCAGCCATCGCGGTTCGACTGAAGAAATGCTATCCCGACGCCCATTGCGCGCTGAATTTCAGCAATCCCCTCGAGCTTCTTATTGCGACGATTCTTTCGGCTCAGTGCACGGATGTGCGCGTCAATCAGGTGACGCCGGCGCTGTTCCGCAAGTATCCCAATGCCGCGGCTTATGCGGCGGCTGATCCCGACGAGTTGAAAGAGGCGATCCGCAGCACGGGCTTCTTCAATGCGAAGGCCGCCGCGATTCAGAATTGCTGCCGGCAACTCTGCGAACGGTTCGGCGGGGAGGTGCCGCGCGATCTCGATGCCTTGGTTGGTTTGCCGGGCGTGGGCCGCAAAACGGCGAATGTGGTTTTGGGCACGGCCTTCGGCTTGGCGACCGGCGTGGTGGTCGATACGCATGTGTCGCGGTTGAGCCGACGGATGGGATTGACCGCGCACTCGCAGCCGGAAAAGATCGAAGAAGACTTGATGCACGCCTTCCCGCCGACGGAATGGATTGCGTTGGGGCATCGGCTGATCGAGCACGGGCGCCGTATTTGCGCGGCGCGAAAACCGTTGTGCGATCAATGTCCGCTCAACGACCTGTGCCCGCGGATCGGAGTTGCCGATCGGAAGCCGGCGCGTGTCGCCGTTCGGCGAAAGAAGTCGGACGGCGGCGCGGCGAAAAAGGCAAACGATGGGCGGCCGAAGCCGTCGCTCAAAAAACGGGGCGAGAAGAAATAAGGGTGAATGCGCGGCCGCGGGCCGAAGGATCGTTGATATGGTGCTTTCCGGGCTGGAGATCGAGAAGCGTTTGGGCGGCGACATCGTCATCGAGCCGTTCGATCGCTCTCGGTTGAATCCGAACAGCTACAATCTGACGCTGCACCATGAGCTGATGGTGTACGAAGAGGTCGTGCTCGACATGCGGCGGGCCAACCGTGTGCGGCGAATCGCCATCGGCGAGGAAGGAGTGGTGTTGCAGCCCAATCTGCTCTATTTGGGCCGCACGGCGGAACGCACGGAAACGCGCAATTTGGTGCCGATGATCGAAGGCCGATCGTCGATCGGTCGGCTGGGGCTCTTCGTGCACGTGACGGCCGGATTCGGCGATGTGGGATTCTGCGGCTATTGGACGCTGGAGATGTTCGCCGTTCAGCCGATTCGCATCTATCCCGGCGTGGCGATTTGCCAGATTTTCTATCACGAAATCCGCGGCGACTTCGTGGAATACGCCAGCGATAAGTATCAGCACAACACCGACATCCAGCCGAGCTTGCTTTTCAAAGAGCTCGCGCCGGAACGAGTGCCGGACCCGCAGGGAAAGCTTCCGTTCGGGCTGGAATGGTCGCACGGGTAGTTGCCGATTGCGCGCGGGCGGTCGTCGGGGGCGCGTTGCCGGCGAAAGCGTCGGCCCGACGGTCGATCACATTACGGCGAAATAGTTTTCCACCGCGCGGTCGATGCTTTCCGGCGACATGGAGGCCGGCACGTTGTGATAGATGCAGTAGTTGCGGATTTGCAGCAGCAGGTCGCGCGGCTGGCAAAAACGCAGCGGGCGGTTCGCTCGCCGGTAGTGGTGCTCCATCAGGTATTCAAAGGCGGCTTGGTCGAATTGAACCTTGAGCTTTTCGGCCATCAAGACGAATAGGTCGCGGAACTCTTCCGGCGTGGGGTCGATCACCTCGATCTTGTACGGGATGCGCCGCAGGAAGGCCTCGTCCACCAGTTCGCGCGGTTCGAGATTGGTGGAAAAGACGACTAGCTGGTCGAACGGCACTTGGATCTTCTTGCCGTTGGGCAAATTGAGGAAGTCGATCCGTTTTTCCAGCGGCACGATCCAGCGGTTGAGCAATTCGTCGATCCGCATCCGCTGCCGCCCGAAATCGTCGATCACCAGCGTGCCGCAATTGCTTTTCATTTGCAGCGGGGCCTCGCTGATGCCGGTCGAGGTGTTGATCGTCACTTCCAATTGGGCCATGGTCAATTCGCCGCCGGCGACAATCGTCGGCCGGCGGATGCGGACCCAGCGTTTGTCGATGCGGCGGTGGTCGTACACGCCGCTGGTCGATCGCAGCGGCACTTCTTCGTGATTGAGCGGATCGAAGAGGCGGATGATTTCGCCGTCGACGCCGATTGCCCGCGGAATCCAAATCACCTCGCCGAACGCGGCGGTGATTCGCTCGGCAATGCTCGTTTTGCCGTTGCCGGGGGGCCCGTAGAGAAACAGTCCGCGGCCCGAGTTCACCGCCGGGCCGAGCCGGTCGAGCATCTTCTTGTTGAGCAGCAGGTCTTCAAACGCGCGGTGCAGATCGGCCGGCGAGGGGTGTTGGCGCGTCAGCGACTGGGCATGCACGCTGGCCACGTAGTCTGCCAGCGAGACGGGCGCGGCCCCGAAATAGGTGCAGTGCTGCGCGAATCGTCGTGCCCGCTCGCGGCCCAAATCGGTGAGTTGATAGACGAAGTCGTTCATCGGGGCGGCTCCCCGATGGGCGAGCAACTGATCGAATTTCATTCGCCGCAGCAGTTCGTCGAGCAGAACGAACGGCAGCTTCAGTTGATCGGCAATGGCTCGTCCGCTGGCGTCGCCCCGGGCAAGCAGGAATTTCAGCGCCAGCGACTCGACCGTGCTCTCGGTCAATCCGGCCGCGTCGAGCGACGAAGGCTCGATCGGCACGAAACCGGAGTCGCCGAAGTCCGCCGGCCCCGGTTCGTTCGTTGTCGGGGCTGGTGCCGGCGCATTACCGGCAGGCGGCTCGTGTTGCATTGGGACGGCCTGCGGCGCAGATGCGAGAGTGCAAGCCGTCGCCGGCGGCTCGAGGCTCGAAGGCGTCTTCGCGATGCCTTGCAAACGGGCCAGAAGCTCCGCCAATTTGGCGTCGGCCGCCTGTTTGTCGGGCGACAGAGGCGACGGAATCGAAGGGGCGCTCACTGGGCCTGCCGCTGCCGCCTGTTCGGTCGGCATAGACGATTTGTGCCAATTGGGAACATCGCGATGCAACATGGCTGCGGATTCTCGGATCGCATCGGAACAGAAGCACAAGGCGCCGGATGCGTTGCCCGGGCGTCAAGGGCGATCGCCGGAATCGCTGATCCGCCGGCGGTTGCGCTTTTCGGGCCGAACTTGCTTGTTTGTGGAGCCTGCGGTGCGTTTTATGCCTCGCGCGGTGCGAAACGGCTTCTTTCTCGCGGGAATAAATCGCTCATTTCGGCACGCGGGCAGTATAGGCCCGGCCGCGATTTCTGGCGGCCACTACAAGCTTAGCTTTCTTGGGAAGTTGGCGCTGCCGGTTCGGGAGAAGGCGCTGCCGATTCGCTGCGCGGGCCGAACGAACCGATTCGCCGACACGGGCCAACGGCAGCGGGAGGCAAAAACGATTCGCCGACACTGCGAAACTGAACCACGAAACACGATGAAAGCAGAGCGGAATCCGCATGACGCCGGAAAGAGTCGGAAGACAGTCTCGGCAGGGGCGGCGGTCGATGAGCGGCGGTGCAGCGCGGGCGGCCGCTTTGACGGGGCGACAAAACGGGACGGCGAATCCGACTTTTCAAATGGAATCCAGTGCTCGGCGTGCCGGTTGTAGGGACTTTGACGGGCCGCGGAGCGAGCGTAGAATAAACGGTTTCGGTGTGCAGGAAAAACGGCCGCAGGCGAGGTCGTCGGCGTGCCGCGGGTTTGCTGCCGTTGCGGCGCCGCCGTCGCCGCCTCCGCCGGGCGTTTGAAGACGACCAAAAGGGTAAGCAGGGGACGATGATGCACGCAGCTTCAGCGCCGTTGGTCATCGGCGCGATTCGATACCTGAATTCGCGTCCGTTGACCATGGCGCTGCCGACCATCGCGGCCTCTGCCCGGATCGTGTACGACGTGCCGAGCCGATTGGCCGACGGCGTGGCCGGGGGGCGCATCGATGTGGCGCTGCTTCCTTCGATCGAGAGTTTTCGCCACGCGGACTATACGGCAGTTTCGGACGTATGCGTGGCCAGCCGCGGCCCGGTGCGCAGTGTGAAGCTGTTCAGCCGTGTGCCGTTGGATCGCGTGAACTCCGTAGCCCTCGACGAAGGTTCGCGGACCAGTGCGGCATTGACGCAAATCCTCCTCCGCGAGCGGTTCGAGCGGCGGCCCCGCGTCGAGCCGTTGCCGTTGGGCGCGCGGCTCGATACGCTGCGCACTGATGCGGTGCTGCTGATCGGCGATCGCTGTCTGCAAATGCCGCCGCCCGGCTACGATGAGCAACACGACCTCGGCGAACTGTGGACCGAGTGGACCGGTTTGCCGATGGTGTTCGCCCTGTGGTTAGCGCGATCGAGTGCTCCGCTTGAAGGATTGGTCGAGATTCTTTCGGCCGCCCGCGACGAGGGCCTGGCGCGGCTGCCGGAAATCGCCGCTGCGGACGGCCCGCGGCTGGGCTTGACCCCCGAGGATTGCCTGGGCTACTTGCGCGACACGCTGCGATATCGACTTGGACCGCGCGAGCATGAGGCGTTGCGGCTTTTTCATGCCTATGCAGTCAAACATCAATTAGCCCCGCGAGGAGCCGGTCTTGTCTTCTATCCTTCGCCGGTTGGTTGAAGAAGCAGCGGCCGGGCGGCGCTTGACGCCGGCCGAAGGCATCGCACTGATCGGCTGCGACGAGTTGCCCTTGTTGGCCGCCGGGGCCGACGCCGTTTGCCGCCGCAAGCATCCCGAGGCGTATCGTACGTATAACGTCGATCGCAATATCAACTACACGAACATCTGCGTCGGTCAGTGCCGCTTCTGTGCGTTTTCGTGCGCGGTCGATTCGCCGGCAGGCTACGTCATTTCGACCGAAGAGCTTTTCGCCAAGATCGACGAAACGATTTCGCTGGGCGGCGATCAGATCTTGCTTCAGGGCGGCCTCCACCCGTCGCTGGAATTGCCGTGGTATGAAGAGCTGCTGCGCGCGATTCGCGGCCGCTATCCGCGGTTGAACATTCACGGGTTCGGCCCGCCGGAGATCGAGCACATTGCGGAGGTGTCAGGCTGCTCGACGCTCGAAGTGTTGCAGCGCCTCCGCGCGGCCGGGTTGGGCAGCTTGCCCGGCGGCGGCGCGGAAATCCTCGTGGACCGCGTGCGCTGCGAAATCAGCCCGCGAAAGGCCCGAACCGACCGCTGGCTCGACATCTGCCGCCAGTGGCATCGGCTGGGAGGCCGCGGCTCGGCGACGATGATGTTCGGGCACATCGAAACGCCGGCCGAACGGATCGAGCATTTGGAGCGGATTCGCCAGTTGCAGGACGAGACCGGCGGATTCACCGCATTCATCCCGTGGACCTTTCAGCCGGGCAACACCCAGTTGGCGCACCTGCCCAAGCACGGGGCGTTCGACTACCTGCGCACGCTTGCCGTGTGCCGGCTGTACCTCGACAATTTCGACAACATCCAAGCCAGTTGGGTAACGCAGGGCCTGGCGATCGGTACGTTGGCGCTTTGCTTCGGCGCGAACGACATGGGAAGCGTGATGATCGAAGAGAATGTGGTGGCCGCGGCAGGCACGCGGTTCCGCGCCGACGAGGCCGCAATCCGCCGCGCCATCGAACAGGCCGGCTATCGCCCCCGTCGCCGCGACGTTTTTTACCGGCTGCGCGACGAGGCGCAGTGAAACGGATCGGCGATGCGTCGCGGCCGTGGCGGCGCGAAGGCGAGATATTCTGCTCCCCGCCTTGTGAGCGGTACTGTTTTCGAGACAATAACGGGAACTCCGGGCCGCGCGAGAGGCTTTATCAGCCCGTTGAAAAAGGCGCAACAGGCCCCATCCGACAATCGGAATCTTCGAGAAAGACGCACACAGAGCTTCCAAAACCGACTCTTTCAACGGGCCGTTATGATTCGCGTTGACCATCTTTCGAAGCATTATCGCGATTTGCGTCGCGGGCGGGTGGCTGCGCTGAACAACGTAACCTTCGAGGCGCATCCCGGGGAGATTTTCGGCATCCTCGGCCCCAACGGCGCGGGCAAGACGACGATCTTGCGAATCATCAGCACCCTGTTGCGTCCGACCGAGGGGACGGCCTCGATCGACGGCTTCGACGTGGTTGCCGAGCCTGACGAAGTGCGGCGCCGCATCGGATTCGTTTCATGCAACACGGCGATCTACGACCGGATGACCGGCTGGGAGATGGTCGAGTATTTCGGCCGGCTGCATCAGCTTCCCGCCGAAGTGCTGACCGCCCGGATGGAAACCTTGTTCGAGCGGCTGAAGATGAATGAACTGCGCGACATGCTCGGCGCGAAGATGTCCACCGGCATGAAGCAGAAGGTTTCCATCGCCCGCGCGCTGGTGCATGATCCGCCGGTGTTGATCTTCGACGAGGCGACCGCCGGATTGGACGTGCTGGTAGCCCGTTCGTTGCTGAAAACCGTGGCCGAGCTGCGCGATCAGGGGAAGTGCGTCTTGTTTTCGACGCATATCATGCGCGAGGCCGAGAAGTTGTGCGATCGGGTCCTGATCTTGCACCGCGGCTGCGCGTTGGCGGAGGGCAGTTTGGACGATCTCCGCCGTGCATACGGCGAAAGCGATTTGGAGGAGCTGTTCTTTCAACTGATTTCGCGCTACGAAGAAACGGCCTCGGCGGCTCGCTGCGACTGAGCGAGCCGATGCGGCGGAATCGCGGTTGGGGCTGAGCGGTATGGCCCGGCAGGCGCAGAGAGGACGACGACGACGGCTGAGATATGAACTGGCAGAACGTCAAATGGATCTTGCTTCGCGAAGTCCGCGATCAATTGCGCGATCGGCGGACGGCGTTCATGATCTTCATTTTGCCGTTGCTGCTGTACCCGCTGCTGGGCGTAAGCTTCATGCAGTTCTCGCATTTTCTGTTGAAGAAGCCTTCGCGGGTGCTTGTGATCGGCGCGCGGCAACTGCCCGAGGACCCGCCGCTTTTCGAGGGGGCGCGGTTTCATCCGTCGCTTTTCAGCGATAGTCGCGAGGCCGATCTGTTGGAAGTGAGCTTCGCCCGCGAGGAGCCGGCGGAGGGCGGAACGCCGCCGCCGGCCGATCCCGAGGAGCGGCGGCAGTGGGCCCGCCGCGAGTTGGAGCGAGGCGGTTTCGACGCCGGGGTGGTTTTTCCGGCGGATTTCAGCGTGCGGCTGGCGCGGGTGCGTCAGATGGCGGCACAGCGATCCGCGGCCGATGAACCGGCCGCCAAGCCCGAGCCGGTTCCCAGTCCGGAAATCGTGTTGAACTCGTCGAAGGCGAAGGCCGAGATCACGGCCGCGTGGCTGCGCAATGTGCTGCGCGGATGGAGCGACCGCATCGGCGACGCGACCTTGCAGGCCAGCGGGGTTCCGGTGGCGGCCGCTCGGCCGTTCACGCCTTCGGTCGAACAGACGGATCAAGACAAGCATCGGCGCAGCGCGCGGATGTGGGCGCAGTTGTTTCCGATCATGATGGTGCTGTGGGCGATGACCGGTGCGTTCTACCCGGCCGTGGACCTTTGTGCCGGCGAGAAGGAACGCGGCACGCTCGAAACGCTGCTTAGCAGTCCGGCCAAGCGAATCGAGATCGTCGTGGGCAAGCTGCTGACGATCATGCTTTTCAGCATGGCGACGAGTTTGCTGAACCTGCTCAGCGTGGCCGCAACGGGCTTGGCCGTGGTTCGCGTCATGCCCGACGTCGGCCCGCCGCCGTGGCAAGCCTGGATTTGGCTGCCCGTGGCGCTCATTCCGGTTGCCGCGCTGTTCAGCGCGCTGTGCTTGGCGTTGGCCGCCTTCGCCCGAAGCACCAAAGAAGGGCAGTACTATTTGATGCCCTTGCTGTTGATCACCATGCCGCTGGTGTTGGCCACGCTGTCGCCCAGTTTAGAGCTGACCGTGGGCAACGCGATTATTCCAGTCACCGGGCTGTGTCTGCTGTTGCGCACGCTGCTCGAGGGCCAAACGACAACCGCGCTGACGATGCTTGCTCCAGTGGCGGCCGTTACCCTGGCGTGTTGCTACTTGGCGATTCGTTGGGCGGTGGAACAGTTCAACTCGGAGACCGTTTTGTTCCGAGAGGGCGAGCGGCTCGACCTGATCCTGTGGGCGAAACAATTTTGGCGTGAGCGCGGACCGACGCCGACAGTCGCCGCGGCCGCATGGTGCGGAGTGCTGATTCTGTTGACGAAGTTCTTCTTGAGCCTCAATGCGCAATTGCCCGCGGATTTCGCCCAGTTTGCTCGGTCAACAGTCGCCACTCAATTGCTGATGATCGCACTGCCGACGGCGTTGGTCGCGGCGGTTTCGATTCGGGGAGTGCGGCAAACGTTCTTGCTCTTCTGGCCCGGCGTAGGCCCGGTGGCGGCGGCCGCCGCGATGGCCCTGGCCTTCCATCCGGTAGTCGTGTCGCTGCAATCGCTGGTGATGTGGCTTTATCCGATGGGGCCCGATATCGAAGCCCTTCGCCGGCTCGAGACGGTCATCGTCCAGGCCCCGTTGTGGCAGTTGGTCTTGGTCATGGCGCTTTTGCCGGCGGTGTGCGAAGAGGCGACATTCCGCGGGTTCATCCTCTCGGGCTTTCGTCGTTCGGGACATCCGCTGCAGGCGGTGGTGTTCAGCGCGCTGCTTTTCGGATTTGCGCACGGCTTTTTGCAGCAAATGATCATCACCGCCGCGGTCGGCTTGATCGTCGGGTTCCTGGCCATTCGCAGCGGGAGCCTGCTGCCGGGAGTGGTATTCCACTTGATCCACAACACGTTGGCCGTCAGCCTGACTCGCGTCGATGTCGAACTGCGCAGCCAATGGCCGGTGCTCGACTGGCTTCTGTCGCCGCCTGGCGACGGCGGCGTTCAATACCGTTTGCCGGTGGTGATCGGCGGAGCGGTTGTCGTTACCGTGTTGATCGCCTGGCTGGCCGTGCGGTCGACTGATCCATGGGCGGCACTCTCACTGCGGGACGCGTTGCCGGATCGGGAACGCAATTCGCCATGACGCACCATTTGAAAGCCGCGCTGGTCTTCCCGTCGGAAGCCGAGCCTATCGCCAACGGCATGGTGAGCATCGAGGACGGCGTGATTGCGGCCGTAGGCGCCGCGCGGCGCGAACCGGATGCCGTCCACTTGGGCAATACGGCGATCATCGCCGGGCTGGTCAACGCCCATGCTCATCTCGAACTGACTGAATTCGACCGTCCCCTCGGTTGGCCGGGCATCGGCATGGCGCAATGGATCGAGCTGCTGCTTGCGCATCGCGAGCAATCGGCCGCGGACGGGGCGAAAACTGCCCAAGATCCGCTTGATCGTTGGGCGGCAGTCCGTCGCGGATTGGCGGAGAGCATCGGTTGCGGGGTGACGCAACTGGCCGATATCGCCGCGCATCCTTGGCCGGCGGAGCTGACGGCCGGGGGACTGCTCGATTGCGTCGTCTGCCGCGAAATCATCGCCCCGACGCCCGAGCGGCTGGCCGGCTTGCCGCCCGATGCGGCGGCTGAGTTCGGTTTGGGCTCGCCGGCGGCGCCCGAATCGGTTGCCGTCGATGGGCCGTTGAGCAGCGGCGGGCATCTCGAGGGTGCGGCGTCTTGCGTGGACGAGACTTCGTCGCCGCGCAGCGATGGCGTCACTGGTTCTCAATGGAGTTCGTCTCATTCTCAACAGGCGGAATACCGGCGCGGCCTCAGCCTGCACGCTCCCTACACGGTGTTGCCCGAACTTTGGCCCGCGGCCGCGAGGCAATCGGAGCGGCGTCGGCAACTTCTGGCCGTGCATCTGGCCGAATCACAGGAAGAGATCGAGTTGATGGCCTCGGGCGGCGGGCCGTTGCGTGCGTTGCTGGAGAGCCGGGGAGCTTGGTCGGCGGGGTTGTGGCCGGGGCCGCGCGGGCCGGGGGATTACCTTCGGATGTTGGAGAAGGCCCATCGGCTGTTGATCATTCACGGCAACTACCTCGACGCCGATTCGCTCGAACTGCTGGGGCGGTGGCGCGATCGGGCGGCCGTCGTCTTCTGCCCGCGCACGCATCGTTGGTTTCGGCACCGCCGCTATCCCCTGGCCGAAATGCTCGACCGCGGCATCGCGTTGGCCGTGGGAACCGACAGTCGCGCCTCGTCGCCCGATTTGAACTTTTGGGCGGAACTGCAAGCGATTGCCGCCGACTATCCCGAAGTACCGTTGCCCCGGGTGTTGGCCTTGGGTACTGCGATGGGAGCCGCGGCGCTGGGACGGTCGCCGCCCTGGGGCCGGCTGGTGGTTGGTGCCCCGGCGATTCTCACCTTCGTGGGTTTGCCGCCGGGCAGCGGCGACCCGTTCGCGCGGCTGTTCGATGGCCGATCGCGGCCGGTGGGACGCTGGCTTCCGGGCAGCACTTCGCTGGAATCGTTACAGCACCTTGCTGGCCGATGAGGAGCCGACGCCGCGCGCCAAGTTGCCGGAAAAAAGCGGCAAGCGTGTTGCAGTCGGATCGCCCCGGCGAATACACTGTACCGCTAGCCTCGAATCTTCTTGTTCTTCCGAAAAGACTTCAACGACCGACAGGAGTGGTTTTTCTGTCGGGTGCGGTTGCGGCGTTTTGTCGGCGGTCCTGCCGCCCGGCGATCGGTCGTCCGGCTTTTTTCTGCTCGCTTGAGAGGGAGCCTCGCCCGATTTCGCTTCGTTCATCGTCAGGGGGGAACACCTGCCATGAGAGTTCCGCAATTGTCGCTTCGCATCGACAACAGGCCGGGCTGTTTGGTTGCGCCTTGCCGGATTCTGGCCCAACACGGGATCAACATCCTCACGTTGGCCCTGGCCGATCAAGACGATCACGGCACACTAAGGTTGATCGTTCGCGATTGGCGCAAGGCGCAAGAGGCCCTGACGGCCGCCGGTCTGTCGGTGACGGTAAGCGACGTGCTGGCCGTCGAAGTCCGCGACGAGCCGGGCGGACTGTTGGAACTGCTCGATATTTTCGCTCAGGCGGGAATCAATGTGGCGTACATGTACGCCATTACCGAGCGCCGCGGCGATCAGGCGGTGATGCTTTTCGACTTCGACGATCTCGACGCGGCCGTTCTGGCCCTGGCGCGGCACGGCATCAATCCGGTGCGTGCCGTGGCGCTGTTCGAGCATCTATCCGAGGAAGACGACGGCTAAAGAGTTCCACACGATTGCACAATCGGCCGTTGGGGCAACGAAGCGGCCGATAGCATGCGATTTGCGCTTGAACCGCTTTCCGTTTTTTTGCGGTTTTGTTCGGAAGCAGGCGCCGCGGTCGCCGAGGCGCCGTCAATCAGGGGCGCACCGGCCGGTCAGACTCGGCCGCCGCGAATTCATTCAGAGGGAACACCGGAAAGGACGGTCGATGACGGATTCTCGCTTTCCGCTGAGGCTCAACGTCGCGGTTGCGCTGCTCGATGAGCATCGGCAACAGCGTCGCGATCATCCGGCGGTTATTTGCGGCTCGACGGTGCTCACCTACGGAGAGTTGGCCGCGGCAGTGGATCGTTGCGGAAACGTGCTGCGCGGCCTGGGGGTGCGGATGGAGGAGCGCGTGGCGCTGTTGCTGCCCGACAGCGCCGAGTGCGTGATCGCCTTCTTGGCGGCGATCAAGATCGGCGCGGTTGCGATTCCGATGAACACATTGCTTACGGCCGCCGACTACGAATACATGCTCGGCGACAGCCGTGCGCGGGTTCTGATCG
>Ga0101944_10003587_pt1 | contig 21224 bp, 16 predicted proteins | sample DewCreD2012metaG_FD_75245 | JGI IMG/M metagenome (GOLD analysis project Ga0101944, IMG submission 75245) | Hot spring sediment bacterial and archeal communities from British Columbia, Canada, to study Microbial Dark Matter (Phase II) - Dewar... ... | reverse complement strand
GCCCACGATGCCAAAGATGACCATCAGCAGATTGCCTTCGCCTTTAACTTTGGCCTCGCCGGGCCGGTCGGTGGGGTAGAGGACGGTCACTTTTTGGCCGGTTTGGTAGGCGGGCGGGCTGGAGTAGACCGTTCCGGTGAAGGTAAATTCGCGCCCACTCTGAGACGTGAAGCGCACAACCGGCGCGTAGGATGTGGAGCCGTCGTCATCCTGGCTCATTGACAGGCTGATGACGGTGCCTTCGACCTGGACGCCGTTCTTTTGGAGCGCGTAGTCCTGGTAGAAGAGGAAGGCCGCTACTCCGGCAAAGAGAACGCCCATGAAGAGCAAGATTCCGGCGGCGGTAAAAAAGCCGTTTCTGTCCATACTGTTTACTCTCGTTGTTGTGCCATGTACCTGCCAGGGTATACGCCGGCGCTGGTTTCGCGTTTCAGCCGTTCGCGTGTGGCGTGACGGCCAGTCTCTCTCGTCCGTCACGATAAGCCTGGGCAAACAGGGTGTGCTGCACCAGGAGCAGGTAAAACGCTAATGCCGGCAGGATGAAGGGCAGCAGGCAGGCCAAGATGATGGTCATAAAGATGATTTGGAATCCAATCGAAACCACCATGCTGACCCCGTAAATCACCAGGAAAGCGACCAAGAAGCCGGCAATGTTTTTGCGGAAGATGGGCCACCATTCTCCAATGCGAAAGCCTGCGCTGAACTCTTGCGTGGCGGCCACGTGCGCTTCGGGGGCTGGGATGATGAATGCAAAGGCCAGGCTGAGCGGGAGCAGGCAGACCATGAAAATTGGAAAGACCAGGAATGAGAGAAAAAAGATGCTTTCGTCTTCAAAGGCAGCGGCCAGGAAGGGCGTGACGAGGAAGCTCAGCATGGCCGGTAATAAGACCAGCAGCAGCGGCAGGCTGTACACGAAGCGCACGCCAAACAGTTTCAGGCCATCTTTGAGCATTCCTTCCCAGTCATCCCAGGGGAGCATGCGCGGCATTTCGCCATTGATAACCTGGCGCATGATGCGCATAACGTAGCCGATGGCAATCAGATAGGGGATGAGCGGAATGATGAAACTGGCTAATATCACCAGCCCCCCGACCAGGAAGTTCTTGCGGGCTTCGCTGTTTTCAATGGGGAAGTAGAGCAGGTGGCCGAGGTCAAATCCGAAGAGCATGGCGGTCTCCTTGTTCAGTTAAAGTCAAACGCGGATGCCTTATTGTATCCGCGTTTTTATCCACTCATCTGCACGAATTTTCACTAATTTTTGGCATGACCTGATTTCGCCAAGGAAATTCGTGATGATTGGCGTGGATGAGTGGATGACAGTTCTCGATTTATTTATTTCGTAAACCTATCGCTCGCCTCGTCCAATGCCTTGACCTGCTCCGCCGTCAATCTCCATCCGGCGGCTCCGGCATTCATTTCGGCCTGGCGGACGTTTTTTGCGCCGGGAATGGGCAGCGCGCCCTTGCAGATGACCCAGTTGAGGGCGATTTGGGCCGGTGATTTGCCGCCGTAATCCTGCCCGATTTCGGTCATCAGGTGGATAAGCGGCTGGATGTCTTTTAGGATGTTGCCGTAGCGGTTGCTGCGCATTCCGGGCGGGGGATTCTTGGGGGAGTATTTGCCCGTCAGCAAGCCCATTGCCAGCGGGGAGTAGGCAATCAGGCGCACGCCGAGTTCCTGGCAGCGGGCCAGCAGGCCATTCTTTTCGACCCGGCGGTTGAGCAGGTGATACTCCACCTGGTTCGAGGCAAGCGGGATGTCGTGCCGCGCCAGAGTAGTGACGGCGCGCTGCATCTGATTTTTATCGTAATTGGAGACGCCCACTGCGCGGGTCAGGCCAAGGCGGTGGGCTGCGACCAGGCCTTCCACATACTGTTCAATGGGAACGATGGGGCTGGGCCAGTGAATCTGGTACAGGTCAACCCGTTCCAGGTCAAGCCGTTCCAGGCTGTGCCGCAGGGCGCGCGTGACCGAGGCGCGACGGATGCGCCAGGGCATGGGGAAAAACTTGGTCGCCACAATGACCGGCGCGTCGGTTTTCTTGAGAAACTGTCCGAGCAGGCGTTCTGAGCGGCCGTTGCCGTAGACCTCGGCGGTATCCACCATCCTTACGCCGTTTTCCAGCGAGACGCGGAAGCCTGCTTCGATTTCGTCGTCGTTATAGCCGTTGCCATAACCCCATACCAGTCTGTCCCCCCAGGCCCAGGCTCCCAGGCCAATTTCGACTTCATGCAAAAAACGGACTGATTCGGGGATGTCTGTCATTGTTGAACTCCTTGAATGTTTCCGGCGAATTGTATCACCGATAGGACTTTCGGGGGATAAATCAATTTTGTGATATTTCATTCACCCCCGAATCCAAAAAACCCGTGTAAAATCACTGGCACATATTCATAGCGGAACTGAGTGGCCGCGAACCCCTTCCCCGGCTCTTCGCCAAAATCATGCGAAGCACGTTCCCCAAATTAGACGAAGTTCAGTCGAATTTGGGGGAGGGTGTCCGAAGGACAGGTGGGGGTTCGCGCTCCCTGAGTTCCAGGGAGATTCCCCATGTTGGAATTTAACGAACCCCTGACCGAGCGGGCTGGCTCTGAGACTCCCGCCCAACTGGCGAAGCGACTCAACCTGCCCTTCGACGACCTGCGCCTGCTGACGCGCGCTCTGACGCACCGCTCTTACGTCAACGAACACCAGGATGTTCCCGCCGATAACGAGCGGCTGGAATTCCTGGGCGATGCCGTGCTGGATTTTCTGGTGGGTGCGTGGGTGTACAATAACTATCCCGAAATGCCCGAAGGTGAATTGACGCGAATGCGCTCTGCCCTGGTGCGCACTGAGGCACTGGCCGACTTTGCGCGGGAACTGAAATTGGGCAACGCCATGCGCCTGGGACGCGGCGAACTGCACGGCGGCGGGCGTGACCGTGACGCGCTCTTGTGCGCCACCTTCGAGGCGATTGTTGGAGCGCTGTACCAGTACAAAGGTCTCGATGCCGCCCGCCAGTTCGTCATGCCGCTGCTTGAGCCTGCCGCCGAGCGGATTTTCATCCAAATGCACACCATCGACCCGAAATCGCGTTTGCAGGAGTGGTCACAGGCCCAAAGACTGGGCACGCCGCAGTACATCACCCGCGACTCGACCGGCCCCGACCACGCCCGCACCTTCGAGGTCGAGGTCCACGTCGGCGGGAAATGCTTCGGGCGCGGCACCGGCCCCTCCAAACACATCGCCCAGCAAAACGCCGCCCAAAACGCGCTGGAAGGGATTGGGATGGCTGATGAATGATGAGTGATGAATGACGACATTCCGCATTCACCATTCTAAAGCCCATTCATCATTCCGCATTCACCATTCCAAAAATCACTCATCACTCATCACTTGTTATGCCTCTCCGCCTCAAATCCCTCGAACTGCACGGTTACAAAACCTTCGCGTCCAAAACGATGTTTGAATTTGCCGACGGAATCACCGCCATCGTCGGGCCGAACGGCTCGGGCAAGTCGAACTTCGCCGATTCGCTGCGCTGGGTGCTAGGGGAGCAATCTGCCAGCCTGCTGCGCGCTAAAAAGACCGAGGACATGATTTTCTCCGGCTCCGAGCATCGCCCGCGCGCCGGGATGGCCTCCGTCACCATCACCTTCGACAACACCGTCGGCTGGCTGCCGGTTGATTTCTCCGAGGTGGCCGTCACCCGCCGCGCTTACCGCGATGGGCATAACGAGTACCTGCTCAACGGCCAGACCGTGCGCCTGCGCGACATCAACGAATTGCTAGCCCAATCGGGCCTTTCAGAGCGGACGTATACCATCCTAGGCCAGGGCATGGTCGACGCCTCGCTGGCCCTCAAGGCCGACGAGCGCCGCCGCCTGTTCGAGGAAGCCGCCGGGATTGGGCTGTACCGCTCGCGGCGCGAGGAAGCCCTGCGCCGCATGGAGAACACCCAGCGCAACCTGGAGCGCGTGCTAGACATCCTGGCCGAACTGGAGCCGCGCCTGCGCGGGCTGGAGCGCCAGGCCCGCCGCGCCCAGGAGTATCTGCAAATCCAGGCCGACCTGAAACTCATCTTGCGCGAGTGGTACGGCTATCACTGGCATCGCACGCAGAAGGAACTGACCGAAGTGCAGGCGATTGCCCGCCAGCAGGAAGTCAGACTTAACGAAGCACGCGAAACGTACCGCAGCCTGACCGAGGGCTTTTCCAGCACCCGCGCGCGGTTGTTCGACCTGCGCGCGCGCCTGAACGAGTGGCACAGGCAATCTGCCGGGCTGCACAACCAGAGCGAGGCCATCAGCCGGGAACTGGCTGTGCTGGAGGAGCGCCGCCGCGCCCTGACCGAGAGCCGCGCCAACGCCGCCGCCGAACAGGAACGCCTGGCCGATGAACAGCGCGCCGCCGGGGAGCGCCTGGAGGAAGCCCGCGCCGAGTTCGAGCGCATCCAGGCCGAGGCCGCCGAGGCCAAAACCCAGGAAGCCGCCGCCAAAGCGGCGCTCTCGTCCCGCCAGCTGGAGCGCGCCGGGGTTGAGCAGAAACTCAACAGCGCCCGCAACCAACTGAACGAACTGAACGGACGGCGCGCCCGTCACCAGGCCCACTTGAATGAACTCAAGAACCGCCTCGACGCCCAGCGCCAGAAACTGCGCGACGCCGATGTGGTCATCGCTACTGCCGAACAGACCTTTGCGGCAGCGGAGAAAAAGCACCTCGCCGCAAAAAAGGCCCGCGAGGCGGCTGAAGCCGCCTTCCAGCAGGCCGAGGCCGATTTAACGGCCATCCGCCAGCGGCTCGCGGAACTCGAATCGGCGCGCAGAACCCGCCAGGACGAGCGCAACGCCCGGGCCGGGGAGCAGGCCAAACTCCAGGCGCAGTTGGATGTGCTGGAACAGGCCGAAAAGTCGCTTTCGGGCTATGCCGAGGGCGCCAAATTCCTGCTGGAGGCCGCCCGCCAGTCGAAACTGAGCGGCGCGAAAGGCGCGCTTTCGGCTGCGCTGGATGTCCCCGCTGCGTATGAGACCGCCATCGCTGCCGCGCTGGGCGACGCCTTCGACGTGGTGGTGGTCGAATCCGGTTCGAGCGTGGAGCAGGCGCTCGAATTGCTGGAGCAGGCCACCGGGCGGGCGGTGATCCTGCCATTGGAGCGTTCCGCGTTGAACGTTGAACGTTCAACGTTCAACGGCGAATCAGGGGTCATCGGTCGGGCCTCCGAGATTGTTAAGGTTTCGGAGGAACTGCGGCCTGCGGTGGAGACCCTGCTGGGGAACACCGTCCTGGTCGAGAACCGGGCTGTGGCGCAGGCCCTGCGGTTGAAGTACCCCGCTGCGCGCTTTGTGACCGTTAAGGGGGAAGTGTTCCGGCCGGATGGCGTGATTGCCGCCGGACGCGAGGCGCGCGCCGCCGCCCTGGGCCGCCCGCGCGAGAAACGCGAACTGTCCGAGCGGCTGGAAACGGTCGTCGCCGACCTGAACGCGCTCATTGAAACCCTGGCCGGACTCGGCGCGGAGATTCTCGCGGCCCAAAAAGAGATTTCGGCGCGCGAAGAAGCGCTGCGCGCGGCCCGCAAGGCCCTCAACGAGGCCTCCAACGCCGAGCAGGGAGCCGCCCTGGCAGTGGAATCGGCCCGGCGGCAGCGTGATTTCCAGAGCGGGCAAAAAGAGAGCCTGCAAAAGGAAATCCGCGAGTCGGAGCGCGACCAGACCGAGACCGGGCTGCTGCTGGAGGACGTGGAAGACAAACTGGGCGCGGCGCAAGACGCGCTGCGCAAACTGAACGGCGAACTGGCCGGGTTGGCGCTGGATGAAGCGCTTTCGCAGGTCAATTATTGGGGCGCGCGGGTTTCGGTCTCGGAGCGGACGGTGAACGACGCGCGCGCCCGCCAGCACGAGCGTGGGCAGGCCCTGGAGCGGGTGAAGGCCCAAATGCAGGCTGCCCGGCAGCGCGAAGGCGAGGTGGATGCCGCGCTGGGCGCGCTGGAGGCTGACAAGGCGCGCCTGCACGCGCGCGAGGCGGAACTGCACGGGCAAATCGAAGCCCTGCGGGTTGTCATCGAGCCAGCCGAGGCCCAATTGAATCAGGCCGAACAACAGGAAGCCACCTTGCAGGAGCAGGAAGCCGCCGCGCAGAAGTCGCTGGCAAACGTGGAACGTTACAACGCCCAGGCCCAGTTGGATTTGGGGCGCAAGCAGGAAGCCCTCGAAACGCTCAAGCGGCGCATCGAAGAAGATTTCGGCCTGGTACAGTTCGAGTACGAGACGAGCGTGACCGGCTCAGTGCCGCTGCCGCTAGATGGCATGGTTGAGACCCTGCCTTATGTCACGGAGTTATCCCCTGAACTGGAGGAGGCCCTCTCGCAAAAACGCGCCCAAATCCGGCGGATGGGCGCGGTCAACATGGAAGCCCAGCAGGAATACGACTCGGTCAAGGAACGCTACGATTTCATGACCAGCCAGGTGGCCGACCTGCGCCAGGCGGAAGCGGACCTGCGCCAGGTGATTGCCGAATTGGACGAAGTGACCAAAAAGGAATTTACCCGCACCTTCGAGGCGGTGGCGGCGGAATTCAAGGGCATTTTCACGCGCCTGTTTGGGGGCGGCTCGGCGCGATTAATCCTGACCGACCCCGACAACCTGACCGAAACCGGCATCGACATCGAGGCCAAACTGCCGGGCCGCCGCGAGCAGGGACTCTCGCTGCTTTCGGGCGGCGAGCGCTCGCTGACCGCCATCTCGCTGGTCTTTGCGCTGCTCAAGGTCTCGCCGACCCCGGTCTGCGTGATGGACGAGGTGGATGCCATGCTCGACGAGGCCAACGTCGGGCGCTTCCGCGACCTGCTCGACGAGTTGAGCGAACACACCCAATTTATTGTCGTCACCCACAACCGCAACACCGTCCAGGTGGCCGATATTATCTACGGCATTACGATGGGCCGCGACTCGGCCAGCCAGCAGATTAGCCTGAAGTTGGATGAGGTCAGCGATGAGATGTTGGGGCGGGGCGGGTAAAGTTGGTAATTGGTAATTTGGCTGGCCTGCTTGCGCGGGTAGGGAAAGAACAGCCCGGAGAGTTCTCTCCGAGCTGTGAGTAGTTATTTTTGTTTCTTCCCTTTCCCCGCCCCGTCACGCGCGAAGGCGCAGTCGGCCACTGCTTTCATGAACCCCACGAACAGCGGGTGCGGGCGGTTGGGGCGCGAGAGGAACTCCGGGTGGAATTGGCTGCCGACCATGTAGGGATGGTCTTTCAGTTCGGCAATTTCCACTAATTTTCCATCCGGCGACATCCCGGAGAAGACCATCCCGGCTTGTTCGAAAGCAGCGCGATAGTTGTTGTTGAATTCCCAGCGGTGGCGGTGACGCTCTTCAATTTGCTGTACGCCATAAGCGGCGGCGGCCTTGCTGCCGGGCTGTAACACGCACGGATACAGCCCCAGGCGCATCGTCCCTCCCATGTCGGTAATCGCGCGCTGTTCAATCATCAGGTCGATGACCGGGTGCTGGGTCGCGCGGTCGAATTCTGAAGAATTGGCGTCTTCCAAATCCAATACGTTGCGGGCGAACTCGATGCACATCAACTGCATTCCCAGGCACAGCCCCAGGTACGGCACTTTTTTCTCGCGCGCGTAGCGGGCTGCCATGATTTTGCCTTCCGTGCCGCGCGAGCCGAATCCTCCTGGCACCAGGATTCCGTCCACTTTTTGGATGATATCCCAGCCTTTGTCTTTTTCCAGGTCGGCGGAATGTACCCACTCGATGTGGACTTCCACCCCGGCAGCCAGCGCGGCGTGCTTGAGCGCTTCCCGCACCGACATATAGGCATCGTGCAGTTCGACGTATTTCCCGACCAGCGCCACGCTGACGGTTGGCTTCTCCTTCTTGACTTCCCGCACCAGATTCTCCCACTCCGTCCAATCTGGCTTCTGCAATGCTTCGAGCCCGAGCATTTTCAGCACCGAATCGGCCATGCCCGCTTGTTCGATGAGCAGGGGAATCTCGTATAGAACCTTCGATGTGACCATCGGGATGACTGCTTTTTTATCCACGTCGCAGAACAGGGCGATTTTTTCGCACAGTTCATCGTCTACCGGGTAATCGGAGCGGGCGATAATCATGTTGGGGGAAATGCCAATCGAGCGCAGGGCGGCCACCGAGTGTTGGGTGGGCTTGGTCTTCAGTTCGCCGGTTGCGCCAATGTAAGGCAACCAGGTGACATGCACGAACAAGACATTTTCGCGCCCTACCTCGGTGCGCAACTGGCGCAGAGCCTCCAGGAAGGGCTGTGATTCGATATCGCCGACCGTCCCGCCGACCTCGACCAGAACGATATCGGCCCCGGTCACTTTTGCCACCAGCCCAATGCGGCGTTTGATTTCGTTGGTGATGTGCGGGATGACCTGGATGGTGCCGCCCAGGTAATCGCCGCGTCGCTCCTTAGAGATAATCTCGGCGTATACCTGGCCGGTGGTGAAGTTGCTGACCTTGCTGACGCGGATGTCGATGAAACGTTCATAATGCCCCAGGTCGAGGTCGGTTTCCGCGCCGTCATCCAGTACGAACACTTCGCCGTGCTGGTAGGGACTCATTGTGCCGGGGTCGACGTTGATGTACGGGTCGAGTTTCTGCACCGCCACTTTGAATCCGCGCTCTTTGAGCGTGCGTCCCAGCGCGGCGGCGGTCACGCCTTTGCCGACCGAACTGACGACCCCCCCGGTAAAGAAAATATATTTGGTAGGCATTCTTCCTCGCTTTTCTCAATGCAACAAACACCGTCCCGAAGGTTCGAGACGAGTCACGACTGATTCGCTGGCAACCTTCGGGACGCTGCTAAACACGCGCCGATTATACGGCTTTTTTACGGTTTGTGTGATTTCGTTTTCGTGATTATTCTTCCTGGTTTGGCCTGTCGATGAGCGGTTTGGGGGCATCGAATGTCAGTTCGTCTTCAAATTCATCGCCGAATAGTTCTGGCTCGCCCAAACTGACCATGAAATCGAAGTTCCCTTCCCCGGCGGTGCGGTGAAGCGTGTTCAGGATGCGGTTGATTTTGCGCTCGTCGTCGTACGGTCCGGCGACAAAGAGCGGTTTGCCGTCTTTGCCGAATTCGATCCCATGCGCGCGCGGATGCGTCTCAGGCGGGTCCAGAACCATGTCACCCAGCGAGCCTTTGAACTCGGGATGCGGTTCGAAGCCGTAACCCTTGGCGTACTCTATCGCGCCGTAAACCATCTCATGGGCGAATTCTACCGGGCAGGGTTCCGGCTGCTGGGCGCACATTTTGGGCAGGTCGCGCTCGAATTGAGCCGGTGAAATATCGGCGCGGGTATAGCAATCCTTAATGCCCAGGCAGTACAAGTCAACCAGGTACACTGCGCACAAAATCCGGTCATTGGGCTGCCGGCGCGCCACGACCACCGGCGCAATGCCGCTTTGCTTCCAATCTTTGTAGACCCAGCAGCCGTGCAGCAGATACTCGCGAGCCCGTTCCAGGTGATAGCGCGGCCCGGTCAGTACAATTTTGCGCAGCTGCGAAATCGGCAATTGACTGTTGACGCGCGGCGCGCGTGGTTTTTTGTCTTTCTTTTTCTTTTTGTTCATGGTTTCTTCTCCTGGCGGGCAATTTTACCCCAGTTCCCAAAACGGTTTCGACGGCGCTGCTCGCGCCGCCTTTGCTGTTCGTGAATTTCGTGGATGTGTCCGACTTTTTCCGCTATGGCGACATCCAGCCATCTGCGGCCCTTTTCCGCTGTCCCCAGGCTGCCGGCCCCATATGCCCCGGAGACGGTGTCATCGTCCCAGGGCGGATTCGCCACCAGGGCGCCGCCCTCGATCCAGTCCATGTAATACGAGGGCGTTGTGACGAAATCGGTGTCATCTACGACCCGCTCCATGCGAACCAGGTCGGGGCGCAGGGCCAGCATCATCGAGGTTTCTAACTCGCAGGCGTGCCCCATCCCCCCGATTTTGGATTCACGATATTGTTCGAGCGCCGCCGCGCCCTCGGGGCCGGCCGTGTGCAGGAAGGCGGTCGCGCAGAAGATGCGTTTGTGCCGGTCCCCGGCATATTTGACCACGTTGACCAGGAAAGACATATTCCCGCCATGCCCGCTCATCAGGTAAAACTTGTCGAATCCGCGCTGGACGAGGACATCGACCACTGCCAGCCAGAAATCCTCAAAAGCCCGGCCACCGGCGTTCATCGTTCCGGAAAAGGAGGAACGATGCGTGCTGACTCCGTATGGCATGACTGGCATCGTGTAGCCACTATCGGGAACGGCTTCTGCTGCGCCCCTGGCGATTGCTTCGATGATAATGGTATCGACCGAAAGCGGCAGGTGATAGGCGTGCTGCTCGGTGTGGCCGATAGGAAGCAGGATGACTTTACTGCGTTCAGAATCGGGTGGGAGTGCCAGGTGCGAGGTGTCAGGTGTCAGGTGGGGGTTTATGCGGAGTTGGGAAGTGCCTAATCCGAGGTTGATATCGCAGGGCGTGACGGCGTAAACGCGGCTGAATCCGTCTTCGCGCAGGGAGTCGAGCAGGTTGCCGATGTATTTTCCCAGCACCGGTTCGGGGACCTCCAATCCGGAGCCGCGCCAGCCAAACGGGAAGGCAGGCAGAATTCCGATTCGGGGCGGATGTGACAAGGCCTCGGCAATCACGGCTTCAGCATAGCCTGTTCCAAGCGGCAAGACGAGCGGCAGGTCACGGGGCAGGTCGGCCACTTCGGGCCAAGTTAACTCATCGAAACGGAAAAATTCAGCCATAAGTCATCCCTAAAACCGCGTGTGGTCTTATTTTGGTTGGCTTGCCAGTCCGCTTTAGCGGACTTGGCAGAGATAGCCCGGATGTTTATGTCCGGGCGTCTGCGGGGCAGCGAAAATATTCACGGCAGCAGATACCAATCCAGGAAGCGCGCAATCCGCTCGTAGGCATCCAGCATCGCCGCGCGGCGGACGAAGCCATGTGGCTCATTGGCATAGGTCTTGTATTCGTAGGTTTTGCCGTGCCGCTTAAGGGCTTCGGCCCATTCCTCGCTGGATTCGGGCGGCACGATGTCATCTTCCAGGCCATGCAGGAGGAGGATTGGCTTCTGCACGTTTTCCGCTTCCAGGATGGGCGAGCCTTTGAGATAGGCCTCGCGGTTGCGAGCCGGATGGCCGAGGAAGATTTCGGTGTAGTAGCGCAGTTCACGCGAACAGAGCGCCCATGAGTTGAACAGGTCGGCATCCCCATATTTGGCTATCCCGCAGGCGTAGCGGTATTGTGGGTCGCGCGCCAGGCAGCAGTTGGTCATGTAGCCGCCATAACTGCCGCCCATGATGGCGAAGCGCGCTGGGTCGAGGCCGGGAAGGGTTTTCAGGTATTCGGCAGCGTACAGGCAATCTTGGGTATCGCCGCCGCCCCAATCACCGTAGTTGCGATGTTCAAACTCGACCCCGTAGCCGGTGGAGCCGCGATAGTTGGGGGCCAGGATGGTGTAGCCTTTGGCGAGCAGGAATTGGGTCAGTTCGTTCCAGTAGAGAACCTCCTGCGAGGAGGGGCCGCCATGCACCGAGACAACTGCCGCGCCATTGGGTTTTTCAGGGCGATACAGCCAGGCGGGAATGTCAAGGCCATCGAAACTTGGGTAACTAACCAATTCTGGCGCAACCGGCCTGACGGCCTTCAGCCAGGGCGGGGTGGAGAAGGTCAGTTGGGTCACTTCACCGGTGGCAGTGTGAATGCGGTACAGGTCGGGGAATTGGGTCGCGCTCTCGAACTCGAAGGTCAGGAACACGCCGCCCGGCGACCAGTTGAGGTTGCTGTGAACGCCGGGCAGGTCGCGCAGGATGTCGGCATTCCCGGTTTTGGGGGTGATGAGCGCCAGATCGAATGAGCCGCCCCGGTTGAGAGTGGCCGCGATGGATTTGCTGTTGGGCGCCCAGGCAAACTCCACCACGTCCAGGCCGAGTTTGGTCACTTGCCGTAGTCCGCTCCCATCCGCGCGCGCCATCCACAGGTCATCGTGGCCGTTTTCCTGCGAGAGGAAAGCCAGCCATTCGCCGTTGGGCGACCAGCGCGGGCTCCAGGCGCGGGTTTGGGGCTTGCCGTAGACGGTTTGGGTTGCGCCGGTTTCCAAATCGATGAGGCAAATATCGGTGCGGTTCAGGTCGTCGTAGCGGCGAAACACAAAAGCGATGGATTTCCCATCCGGCCCGGGGCGCGCGTCCCAGTGGTCGCCGTCGCTGCTGTTGGTCAGGAAGCGTAGTTCCGTGCCAGAAAGATTCGTCAGGGCCAATTGGTCGGCGTCGTTGCGTTCCAATCCGATGATGAGGCGTTGCCCATCCGGCATCCAGCGCGGGCCCCAGGTGGAGGCGATGTAATCGGCCAGTTTCTTTGGAAGGCCGCCGGCTGCCTCGACGGTATAGACGTGTCCGTGACTGCTGTAGGCCACTTTTTGGCTGTCTGGCGACCACTGCGGAATCTCGTCGTTCCAGGAAAGGGTCGGCCCCCGGTCGGTGGAGAGCCGCCTCGGCCAGCCGCCCTCGGAGGGCATGACATACACGTCCGACAGGTCATCGCTATCCCAAATGAAGGCAATCTGCCTTCCGTTGGGTGATAACTGGTGGTTGCGAATCCGCTTGAGCGCGGTCAATGCTTCCAGGCTCCAGCCTTCTGGCGCTTTGACATCTGGGCGCGGGATGGAAGGCCAGTTGTTGCGCTCGTATTTTTCGGTCAGTTCAATCGGTTTGGACATAATTTCCTCCACGTTCAAGTATAAGGGATGCCGCAATGAATTGATGTGGTATGTCGCCTGATTTTATTGCTATCGCCCAATTATCATGTAAAATGAATGACGAGGAGAGAGATTGGAAATTTTTCGTCGATTCCCTTTTTCTGATTTTTGCCGGAAAGCAGGTTATAGAACGGTTCTATTCCCTCGTACATTGGGATATGCGTTCAGCCTGTTTTTTTTGTTTTGTCCAACTCGAGGAGGAGTTGCCATGAAGAAAATCGGTTTGATTTTGCTCGCGTTTGTCCTGTTGCTTTCGGCTTGCGGCGAGCCGGATGCCTCGCCGCAGCAAAGCCAGCCTGCTGCCCTGCGCGTGGGCTGGTTGGGATTCCCGGACACCCTCAATCCGGCCTATGCCTTCCTGTCCGAATCTTATACCATGTTCGACCTGGTCTATTCGACCCTGATGACCGAACAGCTGGACGGTAGTTATGCCGGTTTGTTGGCGGAATCCTGGTCGGAATCGGAAGACGGTCTGGTGTGGACGTTTACCCTGCGTCCGAACATCAAATGGCACAATGGCGAGCCCCTGACCGCTGAGCAGGTGGTCTGGAATATCAACGCTTTCATCCAAAATTCGGACGGCTGGGTCACGAACTACGGCTATATTATCGGGTTTGTCGAGGCGCGTGTCCTCGATGAACGCACCTTGCAAATCGAACTCGAATATCCCATCAGCAATATGGAATTTCGGGTCTCTTTCCTGTATATTGTTTATCCCAAAGACTTCGAAGGCTTCACGACCCCCGAAGATTTGCAAAACTTCACCAATTTTAACCCGATTGGCACCGGCCCGTTCAAGATAAACACGCTCGACAAAGACCAGCGCGTCATCATCCTGGATGCCAACCCTGATTATTTCGATGGCCGCGCCAAATTAGGCCAACTCGTCTATCGCACTTTTGATAACAGCGACGCGCTCATCCAGGCCCTCCGGGTGGGCGATATCGATTTTGCCGCCGAAGTGCCGACCAGCGCCTTCGAAGCAGTCAAAACCTTCGAGGGGGTCACGGCAGTTGCCCTGCCCGGGCGGTCACTGAGCGAGTTGATACTCAATTCCGTTCCTGAAGACCACGACCCCGTTCCCACCCGCAACCCGGCCATTACCGACCCGGCGGTACGCCTGGCGATTGCGACCGCCATCAATAAACAGGATTTGGTGGATGTGGTCTTGCAGGGGCAGGGCATCCCCGGTGTCAGTATTATTCCACCCACGCTGGGTGGCGGTTTCTGGTTCAATCGTAACTTGCAGGATGTCAGGTTTGACCTGGCCGAAGCTAACCGCATTCTGGATGAGGCCGGGTATGTTCGCGGGGTGGACGGTGTCCGCGAAAAAGATGGCATTCGTCTCGATTTCCGGCTGCAATTCCCTTCGGACAGTTCCAACTACCCCCGCGCGGCAGATATGATTGCCAACTGGCTTAAAGAAATTGGCATCAAGGCAACCCCCTCGGCAGTTGACCCAGACAGCCTGGTGGTGGCGGTTAATCCCAATGCCGATTACGACCTGGTGATATGGGGCTGGGGCTCCGACCCCGACCCGGATTTCATGCTGAGCGTGATGACCAGTGAGCAATATGTTGAAGGCGGTTGGAGCGACAGCGGCTATTCCAATCCGGTGTATGATGAGTTATTTGCCCAGCAGCAACGGACGCTCGATGATGCGGCGCGCCAGAAAATCGTTTGGGAGATGCAGGAAATGGTCTTCAACGACCGCCCGTACATCGTGCTGTGGTATGATGATGTTCTGCAAGCCTATCGTTCTGACCGCTTTGCTGGCTTTATCCAATACCCGACCGGAATCGATGCCTTCCAGTCATTGATGAATGTAGAGCCGGTTAAGTAATGTCTCGTCGTAACTACCTGCTGCGAAAATTTTTGTTCTCATTGCTGACCATTTTCGTGGTGATGGTCATCAATTTTATGCTCTTTCGCGTTCTGCCCGGTGACCCGGTACGCTCGGTCATCGGGCGGAATGTTCGCATCTCGGCGGAAATGCAGGCCTCCCTGCGCGCGCAGTTTGGGCTGGAGAAACCGGTCTTTCCCGACCAGTTTTTTGCCACCCTCCAACAATGGGCGGGCGGCAACTTGGGCGTTTCGTGGTCGCTGCGCCAGCCGGTGGCCGATATTTTGATGTCGAAACTGGGCAATACCCTGCTCTTGATTGGACTGGGGCAAATCCTGGCGATTTTTTTCGGCGTCTTATTGGGTTTATTCGCCGGCTGGAAGCGCAAAACCGCGCTCGATGCCGGCGCCCTGACCTTTTCGCTGGTCGCTTGGGCTACGCCGACCTTCTGGCTCGGAATCATCCTGCTGGCAGCCGGCAGCTCCTGGCTGGGCCTGCCGACCGGCGGCATTGTCAGCCCGGAAAATGTTGGCAAGCCGCTTTACACCGTTCTGCCGGACCTGGCGCGCCACCTCGTCCTGCCTACGCTCACCATGACCATCCTATACCTGGGTGAGTACATGCTTATCATGCGTTCGTCCATCCTCGAAGTCTTGAGTGAAGATTACATCCTGACCGCCAAAGCCAAGGGCATGAGCCACTGGCAGGTGCTATGGAAACATGCGCTCAAAAATGCCATGCTGCCGATTGTCACCATTGTGGCGCTCAACCTGGGCTTCACCGTCTCTGGCGCAATTTATATCGAGACGGTGTTTTCTTACGATGGCTTGGGCAAATTATTCCAAACTGCGCTGACTAAACAAGATTACCCACTCTTGCAAGGCGCTTTCCTGCTTCTGGCGGTTAGTGTCATCGTTGCCAACATGCTTGCCGATGTCTTGTATACGTTCCTTGACCCACGGGTGAAGGCGAATTGACAATTGGATTCCAAAGTCTCCCGAATTTGATTTTCCAAAATCAGGAGAGTTCTTCTTGAGCGAATCTTGGCTTCTTTTCAAACGCAATCTCTCTGATTTCTGGCGCGTGTTCCGCCGCAACCGGATGGGGATGACCGGCGCTGTGCTGGTGCTGGTCGCTGTATTGGTGGCTGTGTTTGCCCCGCTACTCTCGCCCTACGACCCGGCCACCGTCATCCGCGATGAAGCCGGGCGCGGGTTGACGTTTGCCCCTCCCTCCGTGCATACCCCCCTCGGCACCGATGATGCCGGGCGCGATGTCTGGACTCAACTGGTCTATGGCGCGCGCATCTCGCTGATGGTCGGGTTCCTGGCCGGGTTCATCGCCATGTTCGTTGGCAGTTTGCTCGGCATCCTGGCGGGCTATTTCGGCGGCTGGATAGATAACCTGCTGATGCGCATTACCGATGTGTTGTTGGTTATCCCTGACTTGCCGCTCATGCTTGTTCTCGTGGCCACCCTGCGCCAGATGGAGTTGAAAGTCTCGCCGCTGGCCGTCCTGATACTAGTCATTGGTTTACTGTACTGGACGAGCACTGCCCGCCTCGTCCGCTCGCAGGTACTCAGCATTAAAGAGAGGCAGTTCGTGGCGCGGGCGCGGGCCATCGGCGCGGGACATATCCACATCATCCGCAAACACATCCTGCCCCAAATCATGCCGTTGATTGTCGCCAACACTGTCCTGATACTCTCCACCGCCATCCTGATTGAATCGGGGTTGGCCTTCTTAGGCCTGGGTGACCCGACCCAACCCTCGTGGGGGACGATGCTCAATTTTGCCTTCGACCGCAACGCCATCAGCAACGGGGCTTGGTGGTTCTACCTGCCGCCGGGGCTGGCGATTGTGTGGGTCTCGCTAGGCTGCGTCTTGCTGGGAAATGTGCTGGAGGAAATGCTCAACCCGCGTTTGACGGGGCATCACCTGGAGGGCGAAGCGCGAGTCCAGCCTGCCCCGCTCGAGAGCGCGGGACAAGCCAGCGGGGAGGCTGCCCATGTCTGAATTTCCGTTGCTGCGTGTCCGCCATCTCTCCACCGACTTCCTCCTGCCTGCGGATAAGAGAATTGCCCGCGCGCTGGAAGATGTCTCCTTCGATGTCCACCCTGGCGAAACGGTCGGGCTGGTAGGCGAATCGGGCTGCGGCAAGACGACTGCCTTGTTGTCGATTTTACGTCTGTTGCCTGCCAATGCGCGCATCAGCGGACAGGTCTTTTTCAAAGGCGTTGACCTGATGGCACTCTCCGAAAAGTCAATGCGCGATTATCGCTGGCGCGAACTGGCGATTGTTTTCCAGGGCGCGATGAATGCTCTCAATCCGGTCATGCGCGTTGGCGAACAAATCCGCGAGGCAATCACCCTGCATGGCCTGCTGCCCCCCGACCAGGCCGAGACGCGGGTGGGCGAACTGCTGGAGATGGTCGGCATCCCCAAAGAGCGCGGCAGCCAGTATCCCTTCCAGTATTCGGGTGGGATGCGTCAGCGGGCGATGATTGCCATGGCGCTGGCCTGTTCGCCAAGTATCTTGTTCGCTGACGAGCCGACCACTGCCCTGGATGTGATGGTGCAGGCTCAGGTTCTCGAACTGCTGAATGACATCCAGCAGCGCCTGGGGTTGGCAATTGTGCTGGTGACGCACGACCTGGGCGTGGTGGCCGAGATGTGCGACACGGTTGTGGTGATGTATGGCGGTATGGTGGCCGAGAACGGTTTGGTGGATGATATTTTCAACAATCCGCAGCATCCGTACACCCAAAAACTGCTCGAATCGTTTCCTGACCTGGCCCGCCCCACTGAGTCCCTGGCCTCGATTCCCGGCGCGCCGCCGCGTCTGATAGAAATCCCGCCCGGCTGCCGGTTCGAGCCGCGCTGCCACGTCCGAATCGAAAAATGTAAAACCGAATCTCCGCCGCTCGTGCAGGTCGGCGAAACCCACCTGGCGGCTTGTCATTTGCTAAAGCGGTGATACAAGATGTTGGTTGAGTAGGTGGCGGTGTCTCGATACACCTTCCGGGCTATTCAACCATCGCCGCCGTACCGAGATTCAATCATTGCAAAAACGACATTCAGGAAAAACCATGCCCGTTTTCCCCCTGCTGGTTGTCAAAAACCTGGTCAAGCACTTCTCTCTCGCGCCTTCGCTGGTTGATATGTTATTGCGGCGCGAGCAGCAGGTCGTCCGCGCGGTGGACGGGGTCTCTTTCTCGCTGAACCGCGGCGAGGTGCTGGCAATTGTTGGTGAATCGGGTTGCGGCAAAACGACTATCGCCCGCACCCTGATTGGGCTCGAAGAAGAGACAAGCGGAGCCATACTGTTCAGTGGTCAGCAGATTGGGTCGCATGAGCGTCGCCTGCGGGCCGGGTTAATTCCTCTCGAAGCGGGCGTGGTCGGTACTCGGGAACAGCAAACCCTTCCGCGCATGTCGCTTAAACACCTACGCCAGCATGCGCAGATGATTTTTCAGGACCCGTATGAGTCGCTCAACCCGCGTGCTACCATCTTTGAGATTGTGGCCGAGCCGCTGGTCGTGCATGGCATGGCACGCAGGCGCGAGGAGCGGGTTGCCCGTGTCAAGTCCGCGCTCGAAGATGCGGGCCTGCGCCCGGCAGAGGATTACTTCTTGCGCTACCCGCACGAACTATCCGGTGGACAGCGCCAGCGAGTGGTTATTGCCGGGGCGATGGTGCTGGAGCCGGAACTCTTGATAGCGGATGAGCCGGTCTCGATGTTGGATGTATCCATCCGGGCTGAGATACTCAACCTGCTCAAGGAGATGCAGAAAAAACGGGGCGTTGGGATTGTCTTTATCACACACGACCTGGGCACGGTCTCCTATTTTGCTGACCGACTGGCGGTGATGTACCTGGGGCGGATTGTTGAAAGTGGGCCGACCGCCGAGGTGTTGAAAAATCCCCAGCATCCTTATACCAAAGCCCTGCTCTCGGTGGTGCCAGTGCCGAATCCGCGTCTGCGGCGCGAGCGCATCATCTTGCAAGGCGAAACACCCAACCCGCTTAACCTTCCTTCCGGCTGCCGCTTTCACCCGCGCTGCCCGGTGGCGGTGGAGGCCTGTAAACAAAGCGACCCGGTGTATATCCGGGTTGCCGAAGGACACGAAGCGGCTTGCCTGTTGATTGAGCCAAATCGTCCCGAAGGTTAGCAACTTTTGGGACGGTTGTTTAGAGTGCCATTGACAAGGCTTTGAGATATTGCCCGGTCTTTTCGTACATTGGAAAGTGGCCGCATTTTTTCAGGATAGCCAGGTTGTTATCGGGCAGGGCCATTTGGGCAATGTAGGCCTGTTCAATTGGCACGGTCAGGTCATCTTCACCGTAAATCAGGAGCGTGGGCGCTTTAACTTTGCGCAGGTATTTACTTACGTCGAGGGCGTGGATGGCCTGCCCGGCCTGATAAATGGAGATATGGCAGGCGGGATTGAGCGCGACACTGCGGTCGATGTTAAATTCGCGCAGCGGCATTTTTCGAATGTCATAAAACCAGGGGCGAAAGACCCAGTTGACATACATGCGGTTGTTCATTAGCGCGCGGCTGAGCCGATACACCCAGGGTCGTTTATGCCCGAAACGCACCAGCGGGTAGATATTCTTTTCCACCAGTTCTGACAGTTGCCCCGTTACAACGCCGGCTACGCTGACCAGCTTTTCCACTCGTTCCGGCGCGAGCATCGATGCAATGCACATGGCAATTTGTCCGCCCATAGAGTGGCCGACCAGGGAGAATTTTTGGAAGCCCAGCGCATCCGCAATTGCGATGATGCGCCGTCCCTGCATTTGAATGCTGTAATCGCCGTCGTCGGGTTTTTCACTGTTGCCGAATCCCAACAGGTCGAGCGCGATACAGTGATATTTCCCTTCCAACACCGGGATGGTTTGCCGCCACACGCCCCGGTGCGACATCCAGCCATGAATGAAGAAAACCGGCGGTTTTTGGGAGTCTCCCTCGACTGTGGCGAGGATGCGTTGACCATTGACAGTGTATGTGGTTTCCATAGTTTCCTTCGGCGGCGTTCGAGCCAGTGTATCACGAAAAGAGGGAATTAATCCCAGTCATCTGGGTTGTATTGCCTGATTCGTTTGATTGCTCCCCGTCGTTTTTTCTCGAAGACGCGCGCCGCGCTGGCGGCTACGCCGGGCTTTGTTTTTTTACGTACTTTGGGTTTTTCCATCGCTTGCTGGATGAGCGCAGTCAGGCGCAGGATGGCCTCGGCCCGATTTTGCTCCTGGGTGCGGTGGTTTTTGGCTTCGATCACCAGAATCCCATCGCTGGTGACTCGCGTCCCGGCCAGTTTTGCCAGCCGTTCTTTGACATCTGCGGCCAGGGAGGGGGAGTTGTTTACATCGAAGCGCAACTGCACGGCCGTTGCTACTTTGTTGACGTTCTGTCCGCCCGGCCCCCCGGCGCGGATGAACTCCAATTGGATTTCTTCATCGGGGATGGAGAGTTGGGGTGTGATTTGGGGCATGGCTTTAAATTGCGTCTTTTACTTCCCCAGCCAGCCTTCAATTTCCGCCAATATCTGGCTTAATGTCGGCTGGTCGGTTGGGGCGAGATGCTCTTTTGCCCCGATGTGCTTATTGATGAGGAAATGTGGCAATGTCTGGATGGTGAGGGGCATTGTCGTATCGGAATACACGTTTCCCGGCGCGAAGGTGTGTATGCGTAACTAATTCGTATTGGGTAGCCTAATTCTGTGCTGACAGTTTCATAAATATCCAAGAACGAATCATCCCAAAAGTGGACCCGGCAACGCAACAACCCATTGTAATCATCAGAAATCAAAAAGGCTTGCGGCGTCTCAACTTTCGAGATATTTGTATTTTGCCGCAAGCCGCGTTCCATTGATGCAAAGTAATCTGTAATATTCACCCTGCCAGGCTCTCTGATTTCATAAACTGTCGTATCGGCAAAGATGTAAGATAAAGATGATATAGCCCGGCCCACATCATAAAGTCATCATCGTCACCTAATTGTCCATCCTGGTAGCGGCGGTAGAACTCGATGGTTGAAAACCCGTAACGGGTTTCATAACCATGAAGTTGTTCGGTTAACTGCTCAAAAGTTAATTTTTGGGGCGTAAACATCACTCTGCTCCTGTAAGCGATAAAATTTTCTATTACGATTTTACATCAAGTTACCGTGAAAATACTTGCGGATTGAAATAAAAAAGCCTCCCATGAGCGCGGGGAGGCCGGATGGAGGTGAGGTCAGAACATCAAATCGTTTATCTTCTGTATCGTCTCTGGCGCGGGGCGCAGGTCCTTTTCCGTCAACCGGTTGAGCGGGGTCTCCACCAGGTTGTACAGGTCGGTCAGCGAGGGGCTCTCGGGAGCCACATACAGCAAACCGGTCACCAGGTAGTTGTTTTCGTGTGCGTCTTCCAAGACGCGCATCGCTTCCAGGCGGTTGGTGGGGTCGTAATCTTTATCCAGCGCTTTCAGGACGATGGCAGAACCGTCATGCAGTTTAACTTCGCGGATTTCTCCGTCAATCATATCGGCTTCCAGCACAATTTCGGGCTTGGGCGGTATATAGGAGATGGTGCTTTGCGGCCCTTCAGAGGCAGCATGGAAGGAGATGTCGTGCAGAGGG
>Ga0101944_10003586_pt1 | contig 21228 bp, 11 predicted proteins | sample DewCreD2012metaG_FD_75245 | JGI IMG/M metagenome (GOLD analysis project Ga0101944, IMG submission 75245) | Hot spring sediment bacterial and archeal communities from British Columbia, Canada, to study Microbial Dark Matter (Phase II) - Dewar... ... | reverse complement strand
AGCTCTTCAGCGCCGATGGTACTGCACGGGAAACTGTGTGGGAGAGTAGGACGCCGCCGAAAATCTTTATAGAGGCCCGACACGCCGATTGACGTGTCGGGCCTTTTTGTTTTCGAAGCGGGTGATGGTGCAAAAACTGTTGGGTTTCCGACGCTCGTTCAAACGCGATCAGGAAATGGCTTGCGACCTCCAAAGCCTGTTTGTGGTAACCGCTGTTGAAAGCGGGTTGACCACAACACGTATGATGTTTAGGGAATTCCACTCGGATACCCAGACGTTCCAGAACGGTCCCGACGGCTTGGGCTGGATTGGGTTCTGAAGCATGCATCAAACACGGAATTGCCACCGAAACGGATGTACGCATAGCATACCTTCCATTCAGGCCAACCCAAGGCCCCTCAAGGGTGAATATCGGAATGAACGACCGGCCAGAAGATGGCATATGTCATGGTCCGATCGAGTAGTCATCCAACGACTTCCGTTTGTCGGAAAGCAGTTGGTACAATACGGGCAATTAAAAAACGCCATTTGGGTCAGCTGAAAAGGATCGGTTTTCTGGGCCATCCCTTCCTGTAGGAAGGGATGGCGGCCGGATTCCCCTTTAGGATTGACTTAGGGGCGAATATCGATCGTTGGATACATGCCCATCCGATCCCCGTCGGGATACGGTTGAATCGTATTGAAGGCGATGAAACGGTTCCTCTGGGCGTGCCCCTGATTGTGAATTCCGTCGAAATAGGCCCCGTTGGCTTCAAGAATGTGCTCGATCCGGTGTCGAAAGGCATGGACAAAGGCGGCACCGTCACCTTCGAAGATCATATCTCCGACCATGATTCCATCGGCAATGTGTGAGAACCGGTCGATGGGCATGCTATGAACCTGAAGATCCGATTCCGACTGAACGATTCCCCAGACGATATGATCGTCCGGGATCGACACCCCTTCTGCAACATCGATGATGGTATGGGGCATCACGATACACCCCTTGCCGATCCGAACTGGATGCGCTACGCTGCCCCTTACGAAAGAATTGAATCCTACAAAGACATTTCGATCGAGCAGGGCATGAATCAACTTGGCGCCGTGGGCGGTGACATCGTATCCTTCGAGCCTTGAATGGACGATGTAGCAATTTTCCTGAGCGTTCGCCCCCTTGCCAAGCCAGCAATTCTCGAGATAGGCCCGCTGGGCGACCAGCACGTTTTCCCCGATCTGGACCTTCGGTTTGACAACAGCATACCGGTCAAGAGAAGCCCCCTTCGGAATGTGAATCGAAGGATCCACGTGCATGACATCGAACACCTTCTTGAAATCGGCTTTACGCTCTTCGATAAATTCCATGAAGATACCCTGAGGCGGTCCTTCCTCAGGAGAGAACCGAATGTAACGATCCAGAAGGTCCAACGGATACCGATAGAGAAAATTGAAAATCCCTGGTTTTCTGATCCAGATCGTTCCTGCCGGAATTTTCATGTGAGACATCTCTCCGACCTGAATATAGGAATAGCGACCGATGATGCAGTCATGCTGGGTCGTCAAATCCACCGTGCTGAAGGGTTCCATGAAACAACCCTCCGTCGGTGAGCCGTGGATATTGGCATAGTGCATGGCCAGGGTGTCGTGAATAAAGAAGTTTTCGAGACTTTCCGGATCGTGGGAATAGTTGTGAACCAGTGTCTTGATGAGGAAACTGTCACGGATGTCGATGGCCTCGTCTTCGTGTACGCTGATCGTTTCGTTCCCGAATGAAAACACATCCCCCTTCTGCTTGAGTTCATCCCCCCGGATATCACTTTTATAAAGAATCGAGTGATCCACACTGCATTTTCCGAGAAAATAGCTTCCGGCAAGACTGGAGTGACTGAAATGGAAATTCAGAGGATGATGGGGGGTGATGCCGTAAAAGGCGTAAAACTTGATGAGCTGGTTTAGCGGGATGGTATGCTCGACATAGGGTTGAATATCGAACCCCTGTTCGCGAAGATTGATTCGGATTCTCTGGGTGATCCGATCCAGCAGTTGGTTGATATCTTTCATATGCCTCCATTGTGATATTGGATGATCGAAACCCTTGCCTCTTGGAAGAAGCGCCATTGATATCCAGCCGGATATGGTCTCTCATAAAACCGAGAAACTATCCCTTTCGTCATTCCCGGCTGTCGCAAGAATCCGGTAAAGATGACGGACGTATGACCGCCCCTACACCCCTTCTCACGCTTTCACGTCCCCCTTCGACAAGCTCAACGGGCAATTGCGAAACTCCGTCGAGCCTGTCGAGGGCTCACGCTCTCTCGTCGCGCCTACTTGATTGTAATCGGCATTCCCATCAGCGGCCAAATGACCACCACGAAAACCGCCAGAACGATCATCAGCAGGATACTGGCAATCAAGCCATATTGAAAAAATTCACCGGACGTGAACTGCTTGGAATCGTAGGCAATGGCATTGGGTGCAGCTCCCACGAGCAGCAGAAACGGCATACCTGCCGTGACCAGCGCTGAATAGAAAATGACTTCCGGTGCCACCTTCAGGTAGGGGGCAATGACCAGTGCCACGGGTAGGGAGATGGCGATGGCGGCCACGTTCATAATGAAGTTGGTCATGACCAGGACGAAGAAGGCGATGCTCATGATGAAGATGAACCAATTGGCTTTCTGAAACATGACCAGCCAGTTGACGGCCAACCATTTGGCCGCCCCGGTTTCCCACAGGCAGAAACCGATGCTCATGGCCCCGGAGAAGAGCAGGATGATGTTCCAGGGAACGTTTTCCAGATCTTCGATAGTGAGAATGTTCAAAATAAAAAACAAGAGCGTCGAGATGAGAATGATGGCGGTCTTGTCGATTTTGTTCAATGCAGGGAAAAAGGATCGCAGGGATAGAACGATGATGCAGCTGAATACGATGACGGCAGCCAGGATTTCATTGCGGGTGAGGGAGCCAAGCTGAGCGTTGAGTTGTGTCGCCTTTTCCCGAAGGCCGGGTATGGTTTTCTTTTCAGGCTTAAAAAAGATCATAAAGAAACCCCACAGCAGGAACACCATGATCCATCCGATGGGAAACATGTAATAGGTCAATCCAAAGAACGTAATTTCCTTACCGACGATATCCTTGTAAAAACCGACGGCAACCGCTCCCCGGGCGGCACCCAGCAGGGTGATGATGCTTCCTGCGCCTGCGACATAGGCCATTCCCATGAACAGGCCTTTGCCGAATTTGGTCGGCCGGTCACCTTCTCCGTACAGCGAATAGATGGCGAGAAGCAACGGGTAGATGGTGGCCGCAACGGCTGTATGCGCCATGATGTGGGTGAGAAGAGCCGTCACGACGAAGCATCCAAGATAGATGTTGCTCGTCTTCTCACCGACGATCATCAGCATCTTGTAGGCCATGCGCTTCGTCAAGCCGGTTTTGGTGAATACAAGCCCGATCGTAACCGATGCATAGATAAAGAGAACGCTCGGATCCATGAAGTCCTTGAACGCCTTGTCCGGCGTTCGGATCAGAAACAGGGCTTGGAGCACTCCGATGGCAATACTCGTGACGCCGATAGGCAAGACTTCGAATACCCACCAAGTTCCAGCCAGCAGAAACACGGCAAGGGCTCCCTTGCCCTCTCGGGTGAGAACGAAGGTCTTTCCCATCGGATCGACGGCATCCGGCCATGGCGGAGAAAAATAGACAATGGCGAACAGAGCAATGCCTAACAGCATGAAGAGCGGTCGTTTCCAGTCCACGGATGATGTTTCAGCAACACCTGCTTGTGACATCGAAGTATTCTCCTCACATAATTGATGAAAATGGGATTGAATCAAAATGGTTATCAAGACGAGCGATGAGCCCTCATTTCAGGAGGTCGGCTCCCCCTCATGTTCTGTCTGGCACTGCTTCATGATATGAAAGATGGCGGCAAAGACATCCGTCAACCGCAGGATGCCGGTGATCTCGGTGTCCAGCGTGACAATGAGCGATTGGTGGTGTCCGAGTACGAGCTGGTGGATGGCTTCATCGAGGGTCGCATCTTCCGCAACGTATTCTCCTTCAGTCGGCCGATGCATGAATTCCCTCACCTTCTTTTCGCAGGCCTTGCGACAGATGTCCTGGAGCGGATTCTCAAAAAGCCGGTACTGCAGCAGAAGCGATTTCATGAATTTTTTGCTGAATCCGAACCGGGCAAGCCCTTCGCTGCCCTGCATTTCGTCATATTTTGGCTCAAGCGCCCGAAGAACATCGAGCTGACTGACCTTTCCGACGACCTTTCCGGCTTTATCCAGAATCAGAATCGCCCGGTGCTTGTACGGGCTGTGGTCGTATTCCATCTGCGCCTTTTCGAGAGCCATGACGGCCTCGAAAAGACTGGCGTCTTCATCGACCGTGGCATACTCGGCCAATGGAACCATGAGATCTTTGACTTTGTAGGTTTTCACATTCGCACTCCTTTCTTATGCAGCCCATGTTGGTGAGAGGCTTTGGGTGATAGGCAATAGGCTATGGGTTATGGCCCAGGAATTTGATCTCTTATGCATCTATGGGATTGCAGCAAGCCGTCATTCAATTGGAATCGGAGCTAAACTCCGGATGCGGTACTTCATCATGAAAATACCAATATTCCAAATTAAAACAAAATTTTTATCCATTCCAGTTTGGAAAATCAAGATGTTTATCCTTCGCCTGAATCGTGCGACTTGCTTTGCAACCAAAGGTCTCTTTTCTGTTTATCATCTGATATCGTTCTCTCGTTTGGCACTTCAGAAATAACCGATATGGTGTTGCTCGCAATGGTCAGACAGGAAAGTGAAAACGGCTCGATGATTGACCGCTTCGAACCCAAGAAAGACGCATTTCCCCGAATCGAGGTATTCGTTCAGGCACGAATTAAGGGGCTATGGGGGCCAATGGTCATTCGCCCATCATATTTAAAAAATTTAAAAAAGGGCTGAAAGAACTTCTGTCGGTTGCGAGCGAGGTTTCCGTCTGGAATTCGTTTGACAGTTCCCGAGGCATTTTCTTATCATCCAAGAACCGTAACCTTCCATTTCATCCGCTTTTAGGGGTACCAGGGACTTGGTAATGCCCAACGAACGTCCATACAACACTTACGGACGCCATTCATGGGGTGGGGTGCTCATGGATCGTTTTTCCCCTCTCCAGTGGCGCGGAATGTTGGCCCTGGTCCTTGCCGTTATGTTTGCGGTGATGGCGTTGTCCTCTATGCAATGGACCCGATGGATGGATCGTGCGATTTTCGACTGGACCCCTGTCGATGCGATATCCGAAAGGACGCATGTTGAAATCGTCTTGGTTCGCATCGATCCATCCACCATCGCTCCGGGTGCCCCGCGGCCAGGGGAGCGGGCGCTTCTGGCCAAAGGGATCGATCGGATTCGAAGCGGCAATCCCCGGGTGATCGGCTTGAGCCTGATGCTGATGGACCGACTCGATCCGGTGGGTATATCCGAAATGGAACGATTGGCCGCTCTATTTCGGAAAACCCTTCTCGAAACGAGTGGTGAGACGGGAAACATTTATTATCGAGAACTGATCCGTTCCCGGACGAAAATCGATGCGGATCGGCTGCTGGTGGATGCCGTCCGGCAGGCGGGAAATGTGGTGCTGCCGATCGCTATCGATCGATCGAGGGAAGGAAACATAGAATCGCCACCCTTCCCCGATGCGATTCGAAAGCATGTCCTACCGGAACCGGAAGCATTTCCTGCATCTTCTGCCCCCATCGATCGAAAGGGCGTTATTCTCCTTCCTTTTCCCGAACTTCTGGATGTCGCTGCTTCCCTCGGGTTTGTGTATATCCATGCGGATTCCAATGGGACCATCCGCCGATTTTCTTTGTTGCATGGCCTCGAGCGAGCCTGGCTTCCCGCCTATCCCCTGGCGCTGTCAGCCGCCTATCTCCAGCTTCCGGTTCAGTCGGTTTCCTTCGGAAAGGGAAACGATCTCTTTCTGGGAGATCTGCGCATCCCGGTATCGAGGGATGGAAGCGTTCTTGTTCGAATTCGACCAAAGGCCGACGCGTTTTCTATCGTTTCTTTCGAGGATCTGGTTGGAGATCGCTTGTCTGCCGGCATGTTTGAAAATCGGATGGTTCTCTTGGGGCTTACCCCATCGCGTTCACTTAAAAGATCTGAAGCTTCGTTCGAAATGTCGATGGATGTTCCGGCAGATATGGCTCGGGCTGCATCGGCGCTCTTGAGCGGGGATGTGTTTCGAGAGCCGTCCTGGGCGCATGCTGTCGAGGTAGCGATCGTTCTGATGATCGGTCTTCTGGGTATCTGGTTCCGTCGCTTCCGAAGTCTTTCCGTCTGCTCGATTTGTCTGCTGGCTGCCGGATTGCTTGTCCTGATATCGATGCTCATGCTTCGTCTGCGCCACGAATGGATCACTGTCGGGTTTCCCGTAATGCAGGTGCTCGTTTATGGGATCGGTGTCGCTGCAATGTCGCCCTTTCTGACACGATCGATGCCGGCCACGACCGTTGTACAGTCCCATCAGAACAACCGAATGCTGGGTGTTATCTATCAGAAGAAGGGACAGCTCGACAAAGCCTTCGAAATCTATCGGCGGATATCTGTTGATGAGCATCTGAAAGAGCTGCTCTATAACCTAGCTCTCGATTATGAGCAGAACCACCAACCACACAAGGCCGCAGCGGTTCTAGATTACCTTGCAGACTACGATCCCGGTTTTCGAGACATTGCCTCCCGACGAAAGCACCTTTTTCATGTAGGGGAAACCGTCGTGATCGACGAAGAGCTGAAGGTCGTCGAAACCCCCAATCTTTCCGAAAGAATTCAAGAACGTCAGTATCCGTCTACCATCGGCCGGTATGAAATCATCCGGGAAATCGGCAAGGGGGCCATGGGGGTTGTCTATCTGGGGATGGATCCGAGGATTCGGCGTTTGACTTCCATCAAGACCTTCCGATTTCCGGAAAATGCCGATCCAAAGGTGATCGAACGTCACAAAACCCTGTTCTTTCAGGAGGCCGAAAGCGCCGGTGCGCTTTCCCATCCAAACATCGTTACCGTATATGATGCCGGAGAAGACGGCAATCTGGCTTATATCGCCATGGAATATCTGGATGGGACAAGTCTCCAGCCGTTTACACGGACGGAGAACCTCCTGCCTATCGCTACCATTGTCGCCTATGCAGCCGATGTGGCCGATGCTTTGGCCTACGCTCATCAGAAATGGGTGATTCACCAGGACATCAAGCCAGCCAATATCATGCTGCTGAAAACGGGGGAAATCAAGGTGACCGATTTCGGAATCGCTCAAATGATGGCGGCATCGCAGCATTCGTCGAGGATGATCATGGGAACCCCTTCCTATATGAGTCCGGAACAGTTTTCGGGAAAAACGGTGGACGGAAGATCCGATATTTTTTCACTCGGCGTCACCCTGTTTCATCTGTTGACTGGGATGCTGCCATTTACTGGGAGCAGCCTCCAGGAGCTCCTGCGCCGCGTCGTTCAGGAACCGCATCCGGATCCCAAGCGGTTGCGACAGCAGATACCGAATCCGCTGGTGCAGATTCTCAACAAGGCGCTCGAAAAAGACGCCGCCAGGCGCTATACCGACGCTGCGCAAATGGCCGAACACCTGCGGCGGCTTTCGAACCTGATGAAAGGCGCATCCCTGTTTCAGCGATGAGTTGCAGTAAGAGCTCAAGGCGTTGTAACAATGGTGCATTTTCACGATAAATGATCATGACGACGGGTTTTCGCCACCCCCGGAGATGAAAATAGGCCAGAAACCCATAGCCCATAGCCCATAGCCTATTGCCCCTATTTTCACGATAAATGACCATGGCGGGGGGCACCGCCCCCGGGAATGAAAATGCAGGGCACGGCATGCCATGCCCCTACAACTGCCCACTGCCGACTGCCCACTGCCCACTATTTTCACGATAAAGGTTCCAATGACCGGTTCCACCCTTCCTACCTGTGATCCAGAAGATACCAAAGGCCGCTATCGGCGTTCCCGATTCTTTTTCGATCGTCGGGATGAGGCCCTGATCGCCATCGTCAACGACGTTCTCGATCGCGAAAAAGGTCGGGAATATCGAAAACGCATCTTCTATCCGCATTTTCATCCCCACGGCATCAAAAAAATGGCTGAATCCCGAGGGCTTCGGATTGCTTATGCCGTGATTCACCTGCTGGAATCCCTCGATGCTGGCCAGCAGGAACATCGCATCGGCGCCCTGCGCTCCCTGCGGGAAGAGGTGCTCAACGCTTCCGACGGACCGTTGCCTAGGAATACGGCCCGGGTTCTGGTTCAGATCATGAAAGACATTGTCCGGGCCAGAGGTGATCTAGACGCCCAAATGCGTCTTGCCCACGATTTCCGGCGCACGGCCATGGGAAAACCCCGGGTGGTTCGAAGGATGCTCGAGCGCTACCATCTGCTTGAGATGTCGGAATCCTGGAATCAGGTTGCGTTCGACGATCATGTCCACGACGTCAACACCAAGGGTCGCAAATCCGCTACCCATCTCATCATGGATGCCTGGATCAAGGGAATCAAGCGGCTGCGGGTGATCTACTACAATTACGTCCAGGCCCAGTTTGCCTCCGAGCTGTTGGAAGCCGCCCAGATCATGGAAATCGAACTGCGGATTGGGATCGAATTCGCCGCCCGGTTTCGGGGACGCTACATTCAATTGATCTGGGTTCCCCGGGGTTTTATCGATTCCCAGTCTTTCTTGTGCTTTTTGACCGATGCGCCGGTGCTGCAGCTGATGGAGGAAGGGCGGGCCGTTACACTCTACCGACAACGGCAGATTCTGGAAATTCTACACGCCTTCAACCGAAACCATCTTCCCGGTTTGAACGAACATTTCGGCGTCCGGATGCAGCCGGTGGATGTAGATCGGTTTTTGGCCTTTGTACGTCCCGGCCAGACCTCCTTGCTGCATCTGGCCAAATATATTCATGGTCAGCTCCTTCCGGAATTTCAGAAGCGGTTGGCCGAACTGCGGATGCAATACCTGCAGCGTGGGGCGGAATCCTCCAGCGACATCGAGGCCCTGGTTGCAGAGATGAATGCCCTCGATTTCGAGACGATCATGGATCGGTACCTGAGTTCCAGGGCCAATCCGGAATGCCCCGATCCCATGAAGGTTCAGGACGATCCGGATATCCCGCCGCTCTTGCAGCTATCCCCTCGGGAGCTTCTGGGACGGCTGGTCGCCCTACGCAGCGCCTATCGCGTCACCCTGAACCTGACCGACCTGACTCCGGAGGATGTGCTTGAAATCCTCTACGATGCCGAAGGGGTGATCACCCGCCTCGAAGTGTTCAACCTCAAAGATTATGTCGGCGGAAAGCTTCAGTATCTCGATGAGATCACCATTCTTCAGGAAGCCATCAACGACGGCAACATCGTCACCCTGAAGCGGATCATTCAGTGGATCATCGATCGGGTAGAGGCATCGCGGGCGGCAGATCGGAATGACCGTCTCGATAAACTCAACATGATCCTGCACGACATGAACTCGCTGCGTGCGATGTATCAGGTCACGCCGCTGAAGTCTCGGATCGGCAGCGATTCGACCGGCCAATCTCCTCGGATGCACGGGATGGGATTCGCCGTTGTCGATACCCTGATCGCAAGGGCGAAGCGGACCGTCCGAAAAGATCGGGGCCATCGGCTCATTCTGCCGATTCGGATGAATGTGCTGCGTAGATGGACGTTTCTGCCCAAATCCGGGTGGGGCGGGGGTTCGATCGGTTGGTCAAGCAGGGCATCGAAACTCCCCCTCTTCAAATGGATGGGGATGCGAATCGAAAGCGACTGGATGGCGCTCGAGCAGTCGACCCGGATGGAACAGCCCGGCAACATCGTCACCCTGGGCGGAACCCACGAAGAAACCGGAAACGGTCTTCATCTCAAACCACCGAAGCCCGATGCACCCGATACGGCCCGCCCCTGGTCCTATCTGAATACGCTGTTCAAGAACCTTCTCAAGGTTGCCATCGGGTTCGTCCCGGCATGGCTCACCTTCTTTCTGCGATACGACTGGTGGGTGCTGCAATGGGGCGGGGGGATCATCTGGTTTTTGATCACCGGTTTCCGGAATGTGCTGCAATCCTTTCTTGGAGGCGGTGGATTTCGGGGCTCGCATCTGATGAGCTGGCGGGACTACATCAGCTGGGAACGGATCTGTGACTCCCTGCTGTTTACGGGGTTTTCGGTGCCCCTTCTGGATTTTCTCGTCAAATCCCTTCTCCTCGAAAAGACCTTCGGAATCACGACAACGACGGCTCCGACGGTGCTCTACAGCGTGATGGCAGTCTGCAACGGCATCTATCTCGTCAGCCACAATGCCTTTCGGGGGTTTTCGAGGCCCGTGATGTTCGGGAATTTCTTTCGTACCGTCCTGTCCATTCCCATCGCCATTCTGTTGAACGGCGTTCTGTCGTTCGGGCTATCGATGTTCGGAGTTCCGGGCGTGAATGCCGTGCTGCAGAAATGGGCCAGTGTCATCTCGAAGGCATCCTCCGACATCGTCGCCGGACTGATCGAGGGAACGGCGGACCGCTATCGGAACGTTCATATCCGGATGGCCGACTATCACGTGACCTTTCGGAAGATTCTCGACAGCTTTGCCGGCCTCGAGCTGCTGCATCCGAAAGACGACGTAGCGCTGCTGTTGCGGTCCCCCGAATCCTTGCTGAGCGGAGACGCCAAGGAACTCGAACAGATCATGATCATTTACGCCCTCGATCTTCTCTACATTTGGTATTATCAGCCTCGGGGGCGCACGGCCATGATCATGTTCCTGAGCTCCCTCACCCAGGAGGAGCGCAACATCGTGCTCGCCGTCGTCCGGCTTCTGAAGCGGCAGCGGGAAATCACCCTGCTTTTCGTCGATGGGTTGATCGGAAAGAATTTTTCGGCTGCGCTCGCCTTTTACTTGAACAATGCTCCGAATTATGTGACATGCATGGAACGGATGATTCTTTCACAAACCGTGTAACGATCAGGTGGATGACATGGAAATTCTCTGGTGGCATTGGGTATCGTTCGGATTGGTTCTGATCGGGGCCGAGCTGTTCATTCCCTCGTTTACCATCATCTGGTTCGGGATCGGTGGGTGTGGAACGGGCCTCTATCTGTACGTATTTCCGAATGCCTCCTTTTCGGCCCAGTTGCTGGTTTGGTCCGTTCTGTCCGTGCTGATGACCATCCTGTGGTTTTCCATTCTGAGACCGAAAATGGTCGACAAAAGCAAGGCTGGCATGTCCCAGGAGGCGATCGTCGGGGAAACGGGCATGGTGATTCGGGGGAATGCCTCGGTGATGGAGCGCGGCCGCGTTCGATTCGCCGTTCCCCTATTGGGTGCAGAGGAATGGGATTTCATCTGTGAGACACCCTGCGCTCCGGGGGATCGGGTCCGGGTTCTCGGTATCGAAGGTCATGTACTGCAGGTGGAGCGGATTGAGGAAAAGGAGAAAGAGAGGAGATCATGAGCGGAACGTTGAGTATTGTCGTCATTCTGACGGTTCTGGTGATTCTGACCCTGTTTCTGGGGGTTCGGATCGTACCGCAGGGCTACAAGCATGTTGTCCAGCGGCTCGGCAAATACCACACAACCCTCAATCCAGGGCTCAATTTCGTGATTCCCTACCTGGATACCATCGCCTACAAGGTGATCACCAAGGACATTTCCCTCGACATTCCCACCCAGGAGGTGATTACCAAGGACAATGCCGTCATCATGACCAATGCACTCGCCTTTATCAATGTCATCGACCCGCAGAAGGCGGTCTATGGGGTGGACGATTTCCGATTCGCCATCGTCAACCTTATCCAAACGTCGCTGCGAAGCATCATCGGCGAGATGGATCTAGACGACGCCCTGAGTTCCCGGGAGCTCATCAAGTCAAAGCTCAAGGCAGCCATCTCGGACGATGTGGCGCCCTGGGGCATTGTCGTCAAGACCGTTGAGATCCAGGACATCAAGCCGTCTGCCACGATGCAGCAGGCCATGGAAAAGCAGGCGTCAGCAGAGCGGTCGCGACGTGCTGCCATCACCGAGGCCGAAGGTCAGAAGGTGGCCGCCATCCTGAATGCCGAGGGCCAGAAGGCGGCCCAGATTCAGGAGGCCGAAGGACGACTCGAAGCGTCCAGACGGGACGCGGAGGCGAAGGTCATTCTGGCGGAGGCCACGCGCCAGGCCGTGGAAGCCGTGACCCAGGCCATTGGAGAAAGAGAATTGCCGGCTGTCTATCTCCTCGGGGAACGCTATGTGGATGCCCTGAAACAATTGGGGCTTTCCCCGAATGCCAAGGTGGTGGCCGTGCCTTCGGATATCGTCCAGGCCGTCAGGGGGCTGTTGGCTCGTTGACAAGATCGTGTAAGGTAGCAAGCGAATATTCGCCATTCGGCACATGCTTTCCTTGGTGTAGAGTCTTTACAGCTCGCCTTAATCGCCGACTTTAGATCGATTTCCGCCATCATAAAGGGGGTGTCATCCCATGCTTTATGGTTTTCGAGCCTAATCGCTTCAGCCTTGCGGCTTACGACCTGCCGGCTCGCTGCCCCACGTTTAATGTACGAGGTCATTGCTTGCGTCCAAGGATTCGTCATCCGGTGATTGGCTATGGCTTTCGTGAGGGGCTTCTTGCACACCAAAATATGCGAGCTTTTTCGACCGCACCAATTTGATATCGAGATTGGACAATTGAAATATAACGGTGATATATGCTGTTATCTCAATCAGTTCAATTCGTTTTATCGCTCAGCGTTCGTACGAAGTTGTTGCTGTTGTTGTTTCTGATTTTCCTGCCTATCTTCGGGCTGGTCATTTCATCAGGTCTGGCCAATCGCAGACACGAAATTGAAGCATCTCATGAAAAAGCCTTGATGCTGGTTCAAAGCTTGGCAGCTCAACAAGAAGATATTGCATGCGGCACAAGGCAGATGTTGAGTATTGTGGCCCTGTTGCCCGAGGTGAAAAATCGGGATACAGAAGCGTGCAATCAGCTTCTTCAAGATCTGAACCGTCAACATCCCTTTTATTCCGTTATCTCCCTAATATCGCCGGACGGCAAGATTATTACTTCTTCTATTCCCTTGAAGACGGAAATTCTCAATCTGTCGGACCGGAAATATATCAAGGACGTAATACGGTCGCTTGAATTTTCGGCCGGAGAATATTCCATAGGCATGCTCGGTGGCACACCGTCAATCACCTACGCATATCCGGTTCTCAATATCCACCGCGAGCTCATCGCAATCGTGATAGCCAGTTTCAAGATGGATGAATTTGCCGGTTTCATTCGGAATGCAAATTTGCCCGAAGGCTCTGTCGTGACCATTTCAGACCATAAGGGTGTGCGTTTGTATGGTTATCCCGAAAGCGAGACGACTCGAAACGGCCAAGCCCTTCCCGAAGATGTGGTGAAGCGGATGTCTTCGTGGAATTCCGAGCAGGGAATTTTCGAGAAGACGGGACAAGACGGCATCGAGCGCATCTACGCCTTCAGACGATTACACCTTCGCGGAAATGCGCTTCCATATATGTTTGTGGATGTCGGACTTCCGCAAGCCGAAATCGTTCGGACGGCAAATCAGGAAATGTTTCGCAACGTGTCCATTCTCGTCGCGCTATGTCTTGTGATGATGTCTTTGGCGTGGACCTTCGGGCAATTTTTTTTTGTAAATCCCATCAACCGATTGCTCATGGCCACGGAGCGTTTAAGTGGCGGCGAGTTCAACACGCGAACAAGCCTTGCTCACACGCCCGATGAGATGGGACGTTTGGCCCGTGCATTCGACAACATGGCGATGATACTCGAGCAGAGGAATTTAGAGCGCGCAAACACGGAGAGGTCACTCAGAAAGGCTGAGAAAAACTATCGAAACATCTTCGAAAATGCAGTTGTCGGTATTTACACGTGCACACCGGCGGGACGCTTCATTGAAGCCAACCATGCTCTGGCACGAATATTGGGGTATGGCTCACCGAAAGAAATGAAGGATGCTGTAAAAGACCTTTGCCGGCAGGTTTGTGTAAACCCCCAAAAATGCCTGGAGTATATACGGTCGGCCCTTGATCAAGGAAAGGCTTCTGTTGAAATTGAGGTTTGGACAAAAGATGGCAGTACGAGATGGGTTGCCAATCACATCGGGGTGGTTCGCGATGACCGGGGAGGAATCAGCCATTTTGAGGGGGTCGTTGAAGATATTTCCTTTCGCGTGCAGGCAGAGGAAAAATGGCGAGAATACGAGAACGTGGTGGAAGGTTTGGAAGAAATGGTTGCGGTCATCGATAAAAATTACAGGTACTTGATCGCCAATCGTTCGCTGTTGAATTATTTGAACCTTGAGCGGGATCAGGTTGTTGGGCACCTGGTCTCAGAGATCGTGAGCAAGGAATTATTCGAGACAGTAGTCAAGAACAAAATGGACATGTGTTTTCAAGGCAAGACCGTAAACTATGAAATCAGATACGAATTCCCTATTGTCGGTGAAAGAGACTTGTTCATTACATACCTTCCGATAAAAGGACGTCCGACTGTCGATCGTATTGCCAGTATCGTTCGGGACATTACCGAAAAGAAGATAGCCGAAAGAGAACTGGAAAGGTACCGGAACTATCTTGAAGACATCGTTATCGAGCGGACAAGCGAGCTTGAGAAAGCGAACATAGCGCTTCATCAGGAGGTCAATGAACGAAAGAAGATCGAAAACGAATTGCGCTTATCGGAGACGAAATATCGTACGCTTGTAGAGCAGATTCCGGCGATTACGTATATAGAAGCGATTGGGGATCGACCCGAGGTACTGTATGTAAGTCCACAGATCGAATCGATGCTTGGTATTGCCAGAGAAGAATGTATTGTCGATAACACATTAAAATTAAAGACACTTCACCCGGATGATCGGGAAAGGGTGATTTCCCAGCTTAAAAAGCTCAGGCACGAGGGATCACCTTTCACTTCCGAATACCGAATGATCGGTCGGAATGGAACTATCAAGTGGTTTCTGGATGAGGCCAGAGTCGTGAGCGATTCATTCGGAAAACCCATGTTTCTTCACGGCGTGATGCTCGATATTTCCGATAAAAAGCGGATAGAAGAAGCGCTGCGGTATTCTGAAAACTTCTATAGAACCATGTTCGAGTCAACCGGTACCGCTATGGCGATCGTTGAAGAGGATACAACCATATCTCTTGCGAATGCGCAATTCGAAAACTTTACGGGGTTTTCCAGAAATGAAATTGAAGGAAGGAAAAGTTGGACCGAGATTATCGATAAAGGTGAATTGGAACGGTTAAAACGCTACCACGCCCTCAGAAGAACCAATCCTGATTTGGCCCCGAAGCAGTACGAGACCCAACTGATCGATAAGTTTGGCAAGAAACGATATGTCGTTGCCAATGTTGCCATGATCCCAAACACGCAAAAGAGTGTGATATCCCTGCTTGATATAACGGATCGAAAAATTGTGGAAGAAGATCTCGAACGATTCGTGGCCGAACTCAACAACCTTCAACGCATCACCCGAAATTTTCTGCAACTGGAAGATGTTCCATCTATCCTGCATTCCATCGCTGAAGGTATTGTCGCAACCATCGGCTATGACATGGCCATCGTTTCCATCTATCAGGAAAAGGAGCGAATACTGACGGGATTTGCCACTTATCCCGCTCAATTGGCCAATGCCATTGAGCAATGCTCGGAGAAGAATACGAAAGGCAATCTTCACGAACGGAAGCTGAAATGCGTGGATGGACAAAATCCCGTTCTGGATCGAATCCTCAAAGGGGAGACTGTCATCGATGGCTCATTGAATACCTTCATTTCCCAATGGGTTTCTTCGGCCAATGCTTGTCAAATTCAGAACCTTGCCGGAAGAAAAGGCTACATTTGTCTTCCGATGCGGGTCAAAGATGAAACAGTGGGGTTGATTCTGGCGGGATGGAATGATGATGGAAAAGATCTGGAGAGAATGAGAAATGCCCTCGACAGGGTGGCGAGCCTGGCTGCTTTGGCCATTAAGGGTGCATGGCTTTTTGAATATACATCAAATCAAAGGAAAGAACTGAGAGCCCTTAGTGCAAAGATACTGGAATTGCAAGAGACAGAAAGAAAACGAATTGCTCAGGAGCTCCATGACCGGGTGGGGCAGAACCTTACGGGAATCAGCATCAATCTCGGCATTATCCGTAGCTTCCTGCCTCCTGAGGAGATGAAAAAGGTTCAATCCCGACTTGTTGACTGTGTGGAACTCGTTGGCAATACCATGTCGTGCATCAGGGATGTCATGGCCGAGCTCGACCCGCCGGGACTATCGGATTATGGGCTTGAAGTCGCCATCAAGTGTTACTGTGACCAGTTTTCCAAAAGAACCGGTTTAAATGTGTCTGTGGTGAACACAGGCGGCATGGAAGACGCATTTTTATTGGCTCGAGAAGGCAAGATCGCTCTTTTTCGAATCGCTCAGGAAGCTCTTACCAATGCGGCCAGGCATTCAAAGGCGACCGAAGTAATTGTAAGTCTTAACGTCACTGCAGAGGAACTGGTTCTTTCCATCGCTGACAACGGGGTCGGTTTCGATGTTGACGATCAAACCTTTTTTGTGGATGGAGGAAGGTTTGGCATCGGCTACATGAGGGAAAGGGCGGAAGCCATTGGCGGGGAATTCCGTATGGACTCCATCCCGGGGAAAGGGACCAGGATAATCGTCAGCCTTATAAAGGTGAAGCCATGACCATCAAGGTATTCCTGGCGGACGATCATACGGTTGTACGCGACGGCCTTCGCATGTTGTTGGAGGCGGGAGGGGATATACAGGTTGTCGGCCAAGCAGCCGATGGCCTCCGAACGGTTCAGGAAGTGCAGCGGCTGGAACCGGATGTCGTAGTGATGGATATTTCCATGCCCCATATGGACGGCATCGAGGCAACACGTCGTATTCTCCGGAGTTGTCCGAAAACCGGCGTCGTCATCCTTTCCGTTCACGCGACTTCAGAACACATCTTCCAGGCCCTTCGCTCGGGAGCCAAAGGGTATCTTCTCAAAGAATCCGCTGGAGAAGAGGTGGTACAAGCGGTACGTGCCGTCCATTCGGGCCTGCACTACTTCAGCAATTCGATCACGGAAATCATGATACAGGAGTATATACAATTACGGGAGATTTCTTCGAAAAAGAGTCCGCTGGAACGTCTCAGCGACCGTGAGCATGAAATTCTCAAGTTACTTGCGAATGGAAAATCAAACGCTGAAATTGCCGCCATCCTTCACTTGTCCGTGAAATCCGTGGAAACATACCGAAGTCGGATGATGCAGAAACTGGGTATCCGAGACCTTGCAAGCCTCGTGAAATTTGCCATTCAACATGGTCTGACATCTCTGCACGGTCATACCGACTGATTTCAATCGAATCCCGCCGTCAATGTGTCAAGCATTTGATGCGCATATCATCAAGCTTTCCTGTCAAACCCCCTTCCTCATCAATTGTATTGTCCAGTATCAGAGATATCAGATTGGGCAACTCTCAAAAAGTATCCATCTCCCCCAGGGCAACAAAGAAATATCCATCTCATTATCGTGAAAATAGTGGGCAGTGGGCAGTCGGCAGTGTTTTCCGTCCGATTTTCATTCCCGGGGGCGGCGAAAACCCATCGCCATGAGCATTTATCGTGAAAAAGCGTGACGGGTGACAAGTAACGAGAGACGGGTAACGGGCAACCTGTAGGGGCGATTCATGAATCGCCCCTGCACCGGCCGATATTTTCATTCCCGGGTGTGGCGCCCCCGCCATGACCATTTGTCGTAAATTGCATGGCGGATGTCCTGTGCGGGTGACCGAAAGGTTATGAAACCCAGCACTTGCAGCGTCCCAATGGTTGAAAGTCGCTATGGCGACTTCCGTACGATAGTCTTCAAACCCCACATTACCTCTTCGGATCTAAAAAGGCGTACTTCATGTTGATTCTTATCATGTCGGTCGGATCGATCCTGTTGCAATTCGTGGCGGCCCTGCTTGCCTTGAAGCTCATACCGATAACCGGACGTCGAGCAGCGTGGATATTGATTTCGGCCGGATTGTTTCTTATGGCATTCCGCCGCTTGATCACCTTCATCCATATCGTATCCGAGAACCTGGTTAACTCGCTCTTGATATCCGCAGAGGGGCTTGCTTTCACCACTTCGGCATTGATGTTTTTCGGAATCCTTCGTATTGCCCCACTGTTTCAATCGATCAAGCGATCGGCCGAAGCATTGCGGGAAAGCGAAAAAAAGTATCGCACCATTTTTGACGGCTCCAAAGATCCCATCTTCTTCACAACGAAGGAAGGGCGAATCATCGATATCAATCAGGCCGCTCTGGATCTTTTCGGATACACAAGACAAGAAATGATCGGATTGGACATCCACCATGTCTATGCACAACCCGAAAACAGAGCCAACTTTCAAATCAAGATCGAGCAAGATCAGGCGGTCAAGGACTACCCCCTGGTTTTCCTCAAAAAGGATCGTACTCCAATCGATTGCCTTGTCACCGCTTCCGTACGGTTCAATGATGATGGCCTTGTGGAAGGATATCAAGGTATCATTCGGGATGTTTCCGAGCACAACCGACTCGTCAATCAGATAAAAAAGGAAAGGCTGAAATTCTTCACGCTTCTCGAAAACCTACCCGCTTTCGTCGATGTACGTGCATCCGACTATTCCATCGTCTTCGCCAACAAGCGGTTCAAGGAATTGTTCGGAGATCCGGCCAACCATCCGAACCATGTGCTGTTCCATCCGGATGCCGTTTCCTTGGAACCGTGTCGTGAAAACGCCAATCCGGGTAATCCGTCACCGCATGAATTCGAGTGGACCAGCTCTGACGGCAACACCTACACCATTTATCGTTACACCTACATAAATGCCGACGGTTCAAAGCGATTTCTGGAGTTGGGCATCGACATTACGAGCCGGAAACGCGCCGAGGCGGAACGAATGCATCTTTTTGCAGCCATTGAACAGACCATGGAAGGGATTCTGATCATCGATGGAGACGAGAAGGTTCTTTATACCAATCCTGCCTTTGAGCGTATCCACAGATCCCTTTGCACCGTGGGTCGATCTCTTGAGAGTCTTGAGCGTGATTATCACGATACATCTTTCAAACGTGGAGTTCAGGATTGCCTCAAAACGGGTCGGTTGTGGCACAAACATCTTCTCGTGAGAAACGCGGAAGGGAGAACATTCGAAGTGGAAGCAACCGTTTCCCCTGTGCGCAATGAGCGGGACAAAATTACCAGTTGTGTTGTCATCGAGCGCGATGTGACCGATGTGTCCAGGCTGGAGAAGCAACTTCGGCAAGCACAAAAGATGGAGGCTCTTGGAACCCTTGCCAGCGGAATCGCCCACGATTTCAACAACATTCTTTCCATCATTTTCGGTTACACGGATTTGGCCCTCCTAACCATTCCTGATGAACATCATGCGAAGAACCACATTGAAAATATTCGCAAGACCGCCTGGCGTGCCAAAGAATTGGTTGACCAGATTCTGCTCTTCAGCCGCCAGGGCGAAAACCCGCGTCATCCGGTCCAGATCGTTGCTATTGTTAAAGAAACCCTTGGCTTACTCCGGGCTTCGCTTCCTTCTTCGATCGAAATCGTGCAGGCAATGGAATCTAAGAACATGATTCTTGCCGATCCAACTCAGATTCGACAGGTCATCATGAACCTTTGTACCAATGCGGCACATGCCATGCGTGACAGAGGAGGGACTTTGGAATTGAGGGTAGCTGATGTTGCGCTCGATGACGATTTTGTGGCGCGCTATCCCGATGCGCTGTATCCGGGGCACTATATCAAATTGAGTGTAAGCGATACAGGCCATGGCATGGATCCGAATACTCTGAAGCGAATTTTCGATCCCTATTTCACGACGAAGGGTCCAGGAGAAGGCACCGGGCTTGGACTTGCCGTGGTTCACGGCATCGTAAAAAATCACGGTGGGATGATCACGGTTTACAGCGAACCCGGAAAGGGTACTTCCTTTCACGTATTCCTGCCCATATTTCAAAACGAAGACTTGCCTACGGAAATATATCGTCACGGAATCACCGGCGTACCGCCCGGTGGCAATGAACGCATTCTCTTTGTCGATGATGAGGTCAGCCTGGCCGATATCAACAAAGAACTTCTCGAAGCCCTCGGATACGAGGTCACGATCAGGACATCGAGCATGGAAGCATTGGAAGCTTTTCGTGCGTATTCCGATCGAATTGACCTGGTGATAACCGATCTGACCATGCCTAATATGGGGGGGATTGACTTCGCAAAGGCGCTTCGGCAAATCCGGCCGGATATTCCGATCATTCTTTGCACCGGTTTCAGTGAGATCGCGGTTCAAGAGCGATTGAAACAAGCCGGAATCTCAAGGCTATTGGCAAAGCCGCTTGTTTTGGACAACCTGGCAAATACCGTCCGCGAGGTATTGGACGAGTCAAAGGCCAAAAGGAATCCATCTTTTCAAACATCGGTTCATCCCATGCAATGCAGTTGGAACGAGCCTGAAACCGCGGAAGTCAGGCCAATGATATGAGCGATTTGACGGGCTCTCCCGCTGTATCGCAACATATTCCCACGTATAGGTAACACGTAGTCCCAAATTTGAGTTCCGTTCAGGCACGATATTCGCGAGTGACTGCATATTGGATAGGGTATGCACGGCCGCTAAGGACAATCGAACGTTAAACATCGACAAGGAGGGAGGAAAATTTACTAACTAGGTATTGACGTTCCCTATTCCTTGAATGCAATTCATACACTTTCGGATACAACATAAAGGGGATCGGAAAGGAAGGTCTATTGTAGGATACCATATTAAAAGGGTAGGAAATCTGCCAAAATTCCCAGAATAGATTGACAAACCGGATCAAAATATCAGATCAAATGGGCCTACTCGGATAGAGGGGCCCATTTCTTTTTGGAAAGGAAGAACTGTCACGTGTCGAGACGCGTCCACAGTCCTTTTCGCCTTCCCGATGACCAAGGGATTTCGTCGAAATCCTGAAAGGATGTCTCTATGATTATACCGTTTTCTGTTGATATCGCGCTTCTGTTGAGCCGCTTGAAGGCCTTCGATTGGCCTAGACCGCAACGTTGCCCGAAATGCCAGAGCTTCAGAATATGGGGGCATGGGTTCGTGTATCGGCTCTTCGATTTTTCCAGCAAGCCTGTTCCGATGAAGC
>Ga0101944_10003585_pt1 | contig 21229 bp, 22 predicted proteins | sample DewCreD2012metaG_FD_75245 | JGI IMG/M metagenome (GOLD analysis project Ga0101944, IMG submission 75245) | Hot spring sediment bacterial and archeal communities from British Columbia, Canada, to study Microbial Dark Matter (Phase II) - Dewar... ... | reverse complement strand
GAGACCATCCTTGTCGAGACGCACGAACCGACGGGGCCGTACGGCGCCAAAAGCGTGAGCGAGATCAATACGAATGGACCTCTTCCAGCGATCGCGAACGCGATCTATGATGCGGTGGGCGTGCGCTTGCGGAAGTCACCGTACACCCCAGAGCGCGTCCTTGAGGCACTTGAGGAGGCAAAACGTGCTAAAGACTAATGCCAGTCGGTGCCTCCGAGCGCATCGCGGCGCATGAGCACCATGCTCTCACTGATCAGAGGAGACGCAACGCCGTGCATGAGTTCTCGGTCGTGAAATCGCTCGTCGAGCGTGTATGCGATGAGCTTTCTAAACAAGGGTACGCGCGTGCGTGCGCCGTTCGGGTCCGGCGCTCAAGCGCTTTTTCCGAGCAGGCTTTGCGCGAGGCGTTCCGCGCGTTGACACTGGGAACGCCTCTACAGGATGCCGAACTACTTGTGGAAACCACCGAGCATCGCGCTCGCTGCTCTTGCGGTGCAGAACACATTGTCCACAGCGACGACCTCGTGGGTCACATGTTCGTATGTCCGGCCTGTGGCGCTGTGATGGAAATCGACGAACATGGCGACCTTTGGCTTCTCGAAGTTGAGGTCGAAGAGCCCGGATCCTGAGGGGCGCCCCAAGCGTATCTGCCAGTTGTTAAGCACCGTCCAATCGATTCACACGACGAAGCTACGCCCATGCTGAGAGATCAATGCGACAGGCGCTGGAGTGCAAAAATGCCCCCTCGCGGTCGAGCCGAGTGCGCCGGAGATAAATCATGCCAGCCGTGCGTAAGCATCATTTCGAACGGGCCGCTGAGGAATGCTCTTCGGTTCCTGAGCCGATCTTCGAGACTTCGTGCCCAAGAAGGAACGTCGCAAGGCATCGAACCGTCACTCGCACTTGAATAAGCGGCCTTTGCCACCACAAGTAAGAGTCATGGCCACCCACGAACCAACACGAGCAGACAATTCACGCTCCCGAGTGCGTGTGGAGCTCGGTGAGCGCAGTTACGACATTCGCTTCTACCACGACGAGCCCGATGCATTAGCCTGCGACCTCGCCCCGTATTGCCCGGAGCGCGCTCTGATCGTCTCGAACCCAACGATATGGAACCTCCATGGTGAGGCATTAGCGAGTGCGCTGACGCGTGCCGGCGTGGATTTCATCGTGGAGCTCATTGGTGATGGCGAGGAGTTCAAGACGCTCGCCCATGACCTGGCGCTGCGCGGTTTTCCGGTGATTGTGCTTGAACGCGGGGATATTGCCTCGGGAACATCCGGTCGAACGCATGGTTTGCTGCACAGCGGCAGCAGGTATTGCGTTACGGATGGCGAGGCAGCGGTTGAATGCATCCAGGAAAATATCATCCTGCGGCGGATCGCGGCACAGTGCATTGAGTTCAATGAAGGGTTTTTTGTGGCATTGGACGAAGAAGACCTGAATTACGCCCCGCAGTTTGTGGAAGGCTGCCGGGCTGCGGGTATTCCGGTTCATCCCCTCACCCCTCAACAAGCCCTTTCGGTTGAGCCGAACCTGAATCCCAACCTGTTGGCGGCTTACCGTGTTCCCGACGGCGCCTTCGATCCGTTGAGGCTTGCGCTTTCGTTTGCGGCGACCGCCAAACGAAATGGGGCGGTCTTTTTGACCTACCATGAGGTGAAGGGGTTGATCCTGCGAGCGGGCGGGGTGGCAGGGGTGATTGCGCTCAACCGTCATCGCGGGCAGGAAGTGCGCCTGGAGGCGGATTTGGTTGTCAACGCCACCGGCGCCTGGGCAGGGATCATCGCCGCGATGGCAAATATCCATGTCCCGGTGGTGCCTACCCCCGGCGTGATGGTAGCCTACAATCGGCGGCTGATCAACCGGGTGGTGAACCGCCTGAATACCCCCGGCGATGGCGATATTCTTATTCCCCAAAGGCGGATGGTCGTCATTGGGACAACCTCGTTTGAAACGCCCGATATCGATTACATTCCGGTAGATGAAAATCAGGTCGAGGAGATGTGGCGGAAGGCGGTTGAATTGGTGCCGGCGGTGGCAAATGCAGAGCAGCGCGGCGCCTATATGTCTGCCCGCCCTCTGATCGGCTCCGGAGAAGCCGGCAGGAGCCTTTCGCGGACTTTCAAGAGCTATGCTCACCGCCAAAACGACGGCGTGTCCGGATTCATCACCATCACCGGCGGCAAAGCGACGACCTGCCGGTTGATGGCGGAAAAAGCAGCCGATATGGTATGTGAACAGCTCGGCATTTCGGCGGTTTGCCGGACGGCTGAGCTGCCCCTGGATTCGTATCGCACCTATTATCAATCAATGGATGGAGACGCGATTGAATAACATTCGTTGGACAATTGATATGGAGATTTCCCGTCAACGCCAAGGCGAGGAAAGGCATTTTGAGGTCTTTCGGCTGGAGGTTGACCCGAACGAGTACGTGCTGGATGCCATCGAGCGGGTATGGGCATTTCACGATCGCAGCCTGACGTTTCGCCATGCCTGCCATCATTCAACCTGCGGCGCCTGCGCCATGCTGGTGAACGGGGTGGAAAAGCTGACCTGTATCACGCCGATCCGAACGGTAACCGCTGACGGCGGTAAAATACGGGTGGAGCCGCTGCGGAATTTCCCGGTCCTGAGCGATCTGGTGGTCGATATGAGCAGTTTATACAGCAATATGGAAAAGACCAATTTTTCTCAGGTCGCTCCCCTCGATCAATCCTACCTGCCCTATGAGGAAAAGCCGGAAGCAGATGAGGTTGAACGATTGGTTGATTGTATTGAGTGCGGGATGTGCATCAGCGCCTGCCCGGGGGCGGCAACTTCTGCCTCCTATTTGGGTCCGGCGGTGTTGGCGGCGGCGCATCATGTTTATCTCGAGACCGGCGCAAGCTGTCTGTTAGACCTTGTCGATTCAAAAGACGGCGTGTGGCGTTGTCACAGCGCGTATGAGTGCAGCGAAGTGTGTCCTTCGAATGTCGATCCCGCCTGGCGGATCATGGATTTACGCAAGCGGATCATCCATCAGCGCGTCAGCAGCTGGTTCACGAGGAAGGAGCGAGCATGAGGTTATTTCAGGATCGACCTTCGTGGCGGAATTTCCTGCGCTGGTTTATCCCGCTGAAGCGGAAAACCGGTTCATGGGCGTTTGTCCTCAATCGGGTTACCGCCCTGGGGTTGTTATTCTACCTTTGTCTTCATCTGGTGATGCTGTATCAACTTGCCCAGGGACCGCAGGCGTACGATAGCTTCATTGCATTCGCCAAGTCCCCGATCATCAAATTCAGCGAGATGTTTGTCATCGCCGGCGGCATCTTGCACGGTTTGAATGGCGTGCGGATCATCCTCAACAGCTTTGGCATCGGGGTGAGACGGCAGAAGGTATTATTTTACAGCCTGATGACCATCGCCGCGGTCGGTATTTCGTTTTTTGCGTACCGAATGTTTTTTGGCGCATAAATCAACCCTCACAGCCGGAGGAAGAAGAAGATGAACAAGGTATTACAAAACCAGGAAAGGACCGGTTTATGGCTGATCAAGATTGGCAGCGGAGTGGTGGTGTTTTTTGTCCTTGCTATTCACCTGGTGGTGAATCATCTGGCCGCGCCCGAAGGGTTATTGCTGTATGAGGATGTGGTTAACTACTATCGCAATCCGATTGTGCCGGTAATGGAAGTGATTTTTCTCATCGTGGTCATCAGTCATGCTTTGGCAGGTTTCCGCTCGATTCTGATGGACCTCAACCTGCCAGCCCGCCTGCAAAGGTGGATCGATGCTTTGCTCATGATCGTTGGCACGGCCGGGATTGTGTACGGGACATGGCTGGTTGTGGTCATTGTTTCCCGCGGAAAAGGGTTATAACTTGTAAAGGAATTGCCGATGAAAGAAACAACTGTATTTGCGGTGATGTTGGTTTTGGATAACCCATCTCTGCTGGATAATGTACTAGATGCCTGGCAGAAGATCGGCGTGCGGGGAGTAACGATCTTTGAAAGCACCGGTTATCACCGGGTGATCTCGAAGCGAACCCGTATCCCAGCCCGCTTTCGCTTTGCCAGTTTTACGCCGCTGGATGTTGGAGGAGAAGATGGCAATTACACCCTGCTGACGATGGTGGATCACCCCGAGTTGATTGAGCGCTGTGTGGAAGCGGCTGAGAGCGTGGTTGGCAACCTGGATGATCCCAATACCGGTATCCTGGCAGCCTGGCAGCTGCACTATGTTAAAGGGTTACCGCCGCTTGAACCCGATAACCCGGACGAGAACGGTTGAGCCGGCATGGTTTGGGTCATCTTTATCCTCAGTTCCGCGGTTATTGTCTATGCTGCCATCAAGCTGGCAGCGTATGGCGATGCGATCTCAATCCGCACCGGCTTGGGCGGGATGTTCATCGGTTTGATCCTGATGGCTTCAGCCACTTCCCTGCCGGAGTTCTTGACCACCATTCAGTCTATTCGTCAAAACGTGCCTGACCTGGCAGCCGGCAATATGTTCGGCAGCAATATGTTCAATATGTTGTTATTGGCGCTGATCGACTTTATGGCTTATCGTACGCGTGTGCTGCGAAAAGTTGCCCGCCGCCATGCCCTTTCGGGCAGTATCGCTATCTTAATGGCAGCGCTGGCGGTGTTTTTTGTCCTGGCAAATCTGCCGTTCAAAATCGGCTGGGTTGGTGTGGACAGCCTGGTGATCATCCTGGCTTACCTGGGGGGGTTATGGATCATCCAGCGGGAGTCGGGATCGTCTGCCAAAGTAGATCTGGAGGACGAAGCGAAAGAGAAAGATGGGCTGCCCGGCATGTTCGAAGCTGTCCTTGGCTTCAGCCTGGCAACTGCCGCTCTGGTCTTGGTGATGCCCTCCCTGGTCAGCAGCAGCAAGGAAATCGCCGAGATTACCGGATTGGGCACCGGCTTCATCGGCACGGCGCTGGTCGGTGTGATCACCTCTCTGCCCGAACTGGTCGCCACCGCCGCAGCGATCCGTCAAAAAGTCTATGATATGGCGATCGGTAATCTGTTTGGCAGCAACATGTTCAATATGTTTGCGCTGGCTCTGGCAGATTTCTTCTTCCTGGATGGCAGGTTCATCGGGGTAATCGATCCGAATTTTGTCTTGGTCGGGATCATCGGTTTGTTGATGACGGTCATGGGGCTGATCGGCAATTTGGCGCGCCTGGAGAGACGGCTCCTTTTTATCGAAGCCGATGCGTTTTTCATCATCGTCACCTACTTCTTGGGGATGTGGCTGATCTATACCCGCTCGATTGGAATTTGATCGTAACAGATCGTCCGTTAACCTTGACGAAATCGGTCAAGTTGGCTAAAATCACGCCGCGTTCTAAGCAGATCATCTGCGATCATCAATCAATGGCGTGAGCCAAATATTCAAAAGAGCGAAGGTAACCATCGGTGAATGGTGAGAGGCGCTCGAAGGATGGAAAAAATGGAAAAAGTTTTGATTAATGCCCAAAAGCGGGATGTAACCGGTAAAAAAGTGAAAGCCTTGCGCCGCAAGGGCATGCTCCCCGGTGTAGTTTATGGAAAACACCAGGAGCCCACACCTATTTTGATGGATTTGCGGGAAGCCAGCAAAATCCTCAGTGAGCATTCGTTCGTTACCCTCAATCTGGATGGGCAGGAAATTGCTGCCTTGGTCCAGGAAAAGCAGCGCAATTTTATCTACGGTACCCTGCTGCATGTCGATTTTCAGGCGGTCTCCCTCACCGAAAAGCTGACCACCTCGGTTGAAATCGAATCTACCGGTACACCCCTGGCGGTCAAGAATTACAGCGCGGTGTTGGTACACAACCTCAACGAACTAGAGGTGGAGTGTTTGCCGCAAGATCTGCCGGAGAAGATCGTTGTGGATGTAACGGGGCTAAAGGAGATCGGGGATAGTATCCTGGTCAAGGATTTACAGCTTCCGGCTTCCATCGAGATTCTCACCGAACCCGAGACGGTGGTCTTTGTGGTGGTTGGTGTGGGTGAAGAAAAAGCCGAAGGCGAAGCCGGCGGCGAAGAACCCGAAGTGATTGAAAAAGGCAAGAAGGAAGAAGAGGAAGATTAATTCCTCTTTTGAGGAAATTGTTCAGAAAGACCGCCTTCGGGTGGTCTTTTTGTTCTTAACCTACCCTTCTATCTATCCAGGCGCGCAATTGCCTGGAGAGGGTGAGCCGATCGCCGGCCAAGTCGAAGCCTGGGTCAGTGCGGATGCTACAGTTGGTATATACCTCGACATGAGATGAACCCTCGCCGTATAGCTTCAACGTCTCTTCTTGGGATAAGGGGATACCCATGCCATCCAAGGGGTTGCGCAGGATAAAGCGAATCTCGCGGCGGGCGGCGATCAGATCGGGCAGGTCGAAATGTGGGAGAATATTCGGCGGATAGGCATAGCGTTTCCAGATCGGGGCGGGTATCATTGCCAGCAGTTCAAACGAAGCGAGATAAGAATCGAGGATGATCGTATCTACCCCCGTTAAAAGCAGGGCTGCCAGCAGGGCAGGCAGGGCGGCTTCTCCCTTGCCATAGACCATCAGCGGAGCCATCTGTTGCGGCAGGCGCGCCGAGAATGCCTCCAGGATGGTTACCGCGTCTTTGACCTGCTGCCCCAGCGCGCTTTCGCCGCAGAGGTAGAGCAGGTCGCCGATGGCGCGGTCAACCGATGCCCACTGGTAGAGATCATAATCGGTTGGCGGCGGCTCTAATTCGCCAAAGCCGCGCATATCGGCAATGGCTACATGCCTTGCCAGAGCGTACAGCCCGGTATCCTGGCGCAGGCTGGTGATCTTGTGCGGGTTGTCGCTGAAACCGATCACAAGCCCTTGCGGAGCGGAGGGAAATTCTGCCCAATAGACGGGCAGGGGCAGGTCCTGCGGTCGCTCGAGGTACAGCTTTTTCAGGTGAGGATATCCCCAGCGCGGTTGGGGTTCTTCGATCAGGGTATTGGGTTCATCCGGCAATTGAATACCCAAACCGTTCAAAATGCCGATACGGTCCGTTTGAGGATGGCGGCTTTGTCTCAGCTCTGCGGCTTTCCGCCGGATAACCTGCAGCATACTGAGCGTGGTGTCCCGCGTCCCGCAGTCCAAATCGGCTTGTGACAGCAGTTCGATCTTTGGGAGGGGAGTCAAGGCTCGTTCGTCCCTCAGCAGCCACCGCCGCATCCAGGCAGCGGTTTGCTCTGCCATCGTTTGGGTGTATTTGTGCGGGCTGTCTTCGAAATACAACGCCAGGCGCTCCCCGCATCCCAGCAGATCATAGACGGTTTTTGCCTGATCGTAGGATTTCTGCATCTGTTCGGGGCGAAACAATTCATCTTTGGTGCCGCCGATGACCAGGGCGGGGATGGGGGCTGCCAGGCACAGCAAGTGATCGAAATCCAGCCCAACCCGCGCCTGCCCGAACAGGTAATTCTCCGGACAACCGGTATATAACCCTTCGATGCAGTGACCTCCCAGTGGTGCAACCGAGCAAACCGGCGCGATGGCGCGCAGGCGTGGATCGATAGTAGCGGTGAACAGGGTGGCAAAACCGCCGCCGGAGACGCCGGTAACGCCGATGCCGCTGCTAAAATCCATGTCGGGGCGGGTCTGGAGGTAATCCGCCGTCCGCACGACATCCACCAGGAAGTAGTTGTTGCTCCACAAACCGGTCATCTGTGCCTGGTATCCCTGGATGAAGTGATCGTTGCCGCGTTCTTTTTCGCCGAACATGGGCATATCAAACAGCGCCGCCGCAAACCCATGCCGCGCCAGCACCTGCGGGGCGATCTGATGATCGTCCAGCCATTTTGCCCCATGTCCACACGGGCAGAGGATGGGGACAAAGGGACCTTCTCCCATGGGCAGGAACAGCGATAACCCCACCTGCCAGCCGGGGAAGGATTCGAAGACGATCTTTTGCAGGCGGAAATCCGGGTATCGGGTTTCTCCCAGCAGCCTGCCTTCGAGCGGTTTGCCCATTTGGGCGCGAAGCCAGGAAAAAGGTTCTTCCAAGAAGGACGACCATCGAGTACGGAGTTCTTGCCATTTTTCAGGCGATAGATCGGCGAATGGCGCCCTGCCGGCGTCCAGCAGGCGGGTGATCTTGGCTTGGATTTGCTCCTGCCAGATGGTGTGGGTAGGGAGAACAGGTGTGTGGGTCATATTTGCTCCTTACTTAACATCCCAATAAAATTCACCGTGATCCTTCCCGTCACGCCCCACAGCAGTTCTCCGTCGTATTCATCGAAGAAGACCACCCCCTCAACCCGCCGGTTGTTGAGGATAATCGTCCTCTCCTGCCGGTGCCCGGGCTGCATCAGCCAGTCCAAAGGGATGGTGAAGGCCCGATCCACCTCCTCCGGCTGCAGGGTGAGGGTATAGGGCGGGATGAGGACACCCACGACCGGCGTGATCAGGAAGCCGCTCGGGGTGGGTACTTGCCCCAGCCTGCCCAGGATTTTCACGGCTTGCGGCGGAACCCCGATTTCCTCATACGTCTCACGCAGCGCGGTTTCCTCCAGGCTGGCATCGCCGGGATCCCGCATTCCGCCCGGAAAAGCCACCTGTCCCTGATGCGCTTTCAGATGGTTGGAACGGCGGATATAGAGCACCTGCCACATCCCGCCCTCCTGAATCAGCGGCAGAAGGACGGCTGCCTCAACCAGGCTGGCGGCTAAGCGTGGGTCGGATGGATGATTGCCTGCCTTTTGTAATATTTCGCGGATTTGTTCCGCGGTAAGGTTAGCGCTCATAGACCGGTCATTACATAGTTTCTTCTCGTAAAAGATTGCCGCAATAACTGCATACCGCTGCCAGTCCATCCATCGTCCATTCCACCTCATCCGGGTGTACCGGCGCGCCGCAGGAACGGCATTTGACCGGCAGGTGCGCTTTCATCAAGTTGGGCTGAACGGCTGATGCCGGCGTTGAGTCATCCAGCCCGCTCAGGTGGGTCTGCATCCAGCTTTCCATTGCCTGGGCGGCGTCGGTCAGATGGTTTACGCGCAGTTCTTCCAGGATACGCCCGGCGGCCGGGCGGAGGGCGTTCGTGCGTCCCGCTGTTTGCAGGGTCAGCAGCCCGCGCTGCAGGGTTTGCAGCCCTTCTTCAACCTGCCCGCCCAAAAGGCGCGCTCTGCCCGCCTGAAGTAGAAGGAAAGGCGACCGTTGCGCCCGCAGTCCACGCGCCCGCAGGGCTAATTCCTCAAAAATTTCTGCTGCGGCAAGGTATCTGCCATTCTCCATCAGTTGATGCGCTTCCAACAGGCGCGGCGGTACGGGTCGCCGCGGAAGGGGTGGTGGAAGGCCCGGAAAGGGGCGGGGGATACGGGGTCGTCTGGGTCTCATGTTGTACCTCCTGGGTGGTTATAAAAATCTCTCGCAAAGACGCAAAGGGCGCAAAGGATAAAAAAATAACCGCAAAGCCGCGAAGAATCCTTAAAAAACTTCGCGTTCTTGGCGTCTTAGCGGTGAAGAATTTAACCGCAAAGGCGCAAAGGGCGCAAAGAATTCTTAAAAAACTTCGCGCTCTTGGCGTCTTAGCGGTGAGAAATTTAACCGCAAAGGCGCAAAGGGCGCAAAGAATTCTTAAAAAACTTCGCGTTCTTGGCGTCTTAGCGGTGAGAAATTTAACCGCAAAGGCGCAAAGGGCGCAAAGAATATAAAATAACCGCAAAGGCGCGAAGATTTTTTTGTAATTCGCCCGCAAAGGATGCAAGGGGAGAAATGAAGGGAGGGGGTCTCTCGCAAAGGCGCAAGGATATTTAAGAATAATAGGGGATGGTAAAATCCATGATGGATCATTCTGGTTCTATCTCAACCTCTTCTTCCAAAGGGAAGGTTTCGGCGGTTTGGATTTTACGGGCAAAGATGAGGAAACCGGTGTGCGCCACCATGCGGTCGGTCGGGCGCAGTTTTGTGGCATCCGGGCGGTAATAACGCAGAAATGTCTCGCATACCTCGATGAAGGCAAATTGGTTTTTGCGCAGCGCATCCAACAACAGGGAAACCTGATTGGTGGTGGGTAAAATTGTACCGAAAAATCCGCCCGGTTTCAATGCGTTCCGCACCTGAACCATATAATCGTACGGATTGGGCAAATCCAGGAAAACGGCATCGGCATCGGTTTCGTGGAAACCATCGGCAATGTCGCCGAGGTGGAACGTGATCCGGTCGGTCAGCCCCAAGCGTTGCAGATTGGTGATGGCTAACTTCTGAAATTCGGGGCGAACCTCGTAGGTGGAGATATGCCCCTGCGTCCCGACGGCGTAAGCCAGCGCTGCCGTGAAGGCGCCAGAACCGGTGCCGGCTTCGAGGATGTGCTGACCCGGTCCGATGTTCATCATCACCAGGATGAAGCCGATATCCTTGGGGTAGAGAATCTGGGTGCGGCGTTTGGTCTCGCGCAGGATATCCGCCAACCCCGGCTGGAGCAGGACGAAGGGCGAGCCGGTGTGGGTGAACACCTGACTACCCCAGCTCAGCCCGATCAGATCATTGTGCTGCACCATGCCCTGGTGGGTATGGAGGACGGCATCCGGCGTGAGGGTAAAGAGGAAGTTCTTATGCCGCTGTCCGACCAGTTGGGCGATATCGCCTGCCTGAGCGTGCGTACCTTTTAGATTCCAAGCCATCAATACTGCTCCAAACTCATGGGTGTAGGTTGACCTTGAAAAACTGCAAAATCTCGTTGTAGCATCTGGAAAGATTTTCTCGTTTGAGGATATCGTGTCCTTCATCTTCAAAAAGCAGATATTCCACCGTTTTGCCTTTGGCGCGCAGCGACTCGACCAGTGCAGAGGATTCACCCTCGACTACCCGGCGGTCGTTTTTCCCCTGAATCACCAATAAAGGGCAAGCCAGTTGATCCAAGTAGGTGGATGGTGACCGCTCGATCAGGAATCGGCGATCTGCTTCATCCGCCGGGTTGCCAATGGTTTTCCTGAAATATGGTTTCCAGGTTTCGGGGACGCGTTCGCTGAATGAGATGAGGTCATAGGGTCCGAACAGATCCACCGCGGCTTTCCAAAGAGAAGGGTGGCGGCAGGCAAGGGTCAGACTCATGTAACCGCCGTAGGAGCGTCCCACCACACCCGCCCGGCCGGTATCGAGACGTTCGTCTTGCGGCAGAATATGGGTCATGGCATAAACATGATCCTGACGGTCCTTTCCGCCCCAGTCGCGGTTGACCATGCGGGCGTAGCGCGTGCCATAGCCGGTGCTGCCCCGTACGTTGGGGACAAAGACGGCAAACCCATGCAATGTCAATAGCTGGATCAGGGGCATGGAGAACCAGGCAAAGTCCGGTCGTTCTTGATCGTTGGGACCGCCGTGGATATAGTACACCAACGGTCGTTTGCCTTCATAATTCAGCGCAGGGGAAGGCATATACAGTCTGGCTGAAACCCGCAGCCCATCGAAGGATTGAAAAGAGGCATCTTCGCCGCGCGAGAGTTGGTCGGCGGTGATCCCCAGCAGCTGTTCGTCGGTATGGCGGAGAATATGCTCATAATCCTCGCCTTCGATGGTATATAACTGAGATGGAGAGACCGCACTCGAGAATGAGAGCGTAAAGCACCGCCCTTCTTTTTGGTATTGATAGGATTGGATGACGCCCTCGGATAACTCGCCTTCCCCCGCCGCCAGCCCATCGACCGTCAATTGCCTTTTCCTGGCATCCCATTTTGCCGTATATAACCAGGAACAACCGTCAATGTTATATTCCAGCGCAAAATGATTCTTGGAAAGGTGTTTCAACCCGCTCATTTCACCTGCGCCGGTGTGGCGGATGCCGTGGACGGTGACGGGAAAAAACTCGCCGGGCTTGGATAGCTGCACCAGGGTTGGGCTAAAACGATCGTCGAATATGGAACTGATGAACAGGAGATTTTCCCCATCGTCCAGGAAGTGAACATCGAAAATGTTAGACGGCGCAGCGGCTTCCCCGGGTTTTCTTTCCTGGAGGGGTTTGCCGATCAACAGCGACTTTTTATTCCCATCCTGCCGATCGACCAGATACAGGACATTATCCCCTTCTCCGTAGCCGTCTTCGAGGATGACCAGACGGTGATCGGGTGAATAAGCAACCGGCGTGCATCCCCATTGGCTAGAGCCAAGCGGTTCCAATTTGCCGGTTTCCAGGTTCGCGTAATAAGCGGTGAACATTTGCTCTTGATGATAGGAACGGTTCAAATAAACGATGTTGTTTTCCACATCACACAACGGGCAGGTAATGGTATCCTGCGGGTCGAAAGCATGGGGGAATGCCGGCTGGGGGTAGCCGCCGCCGATAGGGATGAGCATCGGCTGATAAGCTTCGTTTCCATCACAGTCCAGCATCACCAAGATCTTGCCCAATTTTGGCAACACCCCATACAGATATCCATCGATCAGCATCGGATTTTGCAAGGCAAGGCGGTTGGGGAGGAGCGGAATCGGCACGCTTCCGCCGTATTCCATGCGGAAAAGGCTCAACCGCCCGCCCAAATCGGAGACACAATAAACCTTGTTCTCCACATATTGGGGGGATAAGAATTTGCGGGCAGAGAGAAGCGAATCAACCTGGAACATTTTTTAATCAATGAATAATTCTTAACCGGAATCAATCCAACCTAGCTTTGCTCAGCTCGTGGCTTATCACCAGGAAAAGCGCACTGCCCAATGTGGCAAAGCCAAAATAAATGGGACCGACATTGAGGAATTTCAGTTTTATCCAATAACCGATCAGGTGACCAACCCAAAAACCCACAATGCTGGAAAACAGAAAGACCAATAACCGTCCCAAACCGCCGTTTTTCCAGAGATGAAAAATGGCGCCGTAGAAAGCAGACATAAACATACCGAATAGAAAGGCAGGGAAAGTGATGATCATGGTACTTACCTCGTCTCCATTATCATACCACCACCCAGGACATATTCCCCGTCGTAAATTGCGGCAATTTGACCCGGCGTAATATCCCGCAGGGGTTGATCGAGACGAATGAACGCCTGTCCGTTTTCTTGCGGGGATATTTCTGCCCAGCTTTCGGGTGAACGATAACGGATTTTGATTTGAGCTTTAAAATTCTTATCCGGAAGGCCCCCGGCGATCCAATTGACATCCGTCAGGAGCATCTCGCGGCTTCCCAATTCATCCTCATATCCGATCACCAGTTTGTTTTCGGCGACCTCTTTGCGCAACACGTAATAGGGACGCGCACCGGCAATTTTAATGCCTTTTCGCTGTCCGATGGTGTAAAAGGCTAACCCCTGGTGTTCGCCCAATATTTTACCCTGTTGATCCGTGATCGGACCGGGTATGGCGGTATCGGGAGCGTGCCGCAAAAGGAATTCGGTTGGTGAGGTATCTCCCAAAAAGCACAAGTCCTGGCTCTCCTGACGATCGGCGGCTGCCAATTGGTAACGGTGAGCGATCCCGCGCACTTCCTTTTTTGTCAAATTTCCTAAAGGAAACAGGGTATGGCTGAGTTGTTCCTGGCTGAGCCGGCAAAGAAAGTAGGACTGGTCTTTGGCGGCATCTTTGCCCTTGCGCAGGCGAACCTTGCCGCCGGGGTCAGTTTCTAAACGGGCGTAATGACCGGTCGCCAGACAATCGGCGCCCAGGGCTTGGGCTTGCTCCCACAAATACCCCCATTTGATGCGGTGATTGCAATAGACACACGGGTTGGGGGTCAATCCCCGACGGAGGGCGTCCAGGTAGCCCGCCACAACCGTTTGCTTGAACCGATCAACCGCATGGATAACATGATGAGGGATATTCAACTGACGGGCAACCTGACCGGCTTGGGCAAGGCTGGATGGAGGATCGGCGCTTTCCCCTTGCCGATCGCGCCAGAGATGGAGGGTAAGCCCAATGACTGCATAGCCTTGTTCTGCCAGCAGGGCAGCCGTAACGGAGCTGTCGACTCCGCCGCTCATGGCAACCGCTATCAGGGAGGGTATTTTTTGCATCGTAAGTCTGATTATAGCATTATTTCCAGGTCGTCTTTTGCCGGACGAGGGAAGGTTGAACAACCAACCCTTCTCTATTCTATCCTCTCCCTGATCTGATATAATATACCCATAAAGTCGGCGGTAATTGTATGACAACACCAAGTTCAATCGGTGAAACCGCGACTATCCTGCAGGATGATTTATATTGCCAAGCTATACCGATACGCACTGTCATCTTAATGATCCCTGGTTTGATCGTGATCTGGAGGAAGTCCTCCAGAGAGCCTGCCAAGAGCAGGTGGAGCGTATCATGATTCCCGGATATGATCGCAAAGCCTGTCAGCGGGCTATTTCGTTGTGCGAAACTTACGATAACTTATTCGCCGCGGTTGGGATTCATCCCAATCAGGCGGCGGAGTGGAACGAACAGGTACAGAAAGACCTGGAATCGCTTGCCCTTCATCCAAAAGTGCGGGCGATCGGCGAGATCGGTTTAGATTATTACCGCGATCGAACTTCTCCGCAAGTACAGCGGGAGGTATTTCGGCAGCAACTCGAGCTGGCTGAACGAGTGAATAAGCCGGTGATCATCCACAACCGGCAGGCGGATGAGGATATTTATCCCATCTTATTGGAGTGGCAGGAAAATTTAAAAAAGAAAGGGGCAGCCCTGGCAGAGGCGCCTGGGGTTTTCCACGCCTTTGCCGGCAGTCCAAATTTGGCACAAGAAGCAATTTCCCATCATTATTATCTAGGGATCGGCGGGACGGCTACCTATCCCAAAGCAAAAGCGTTGAAAGAGACTCTCCGCTCTCTACCTCTCGATTGGATTCTATTGGAGACCGATGCTCCGTATTTACCTCCCCAGCCTTATCGGGGAAAGCGCAATGAACCTTCCTATATCCCCCTCATTGCTTCAGAAGTCGCTCAATTGCAAAATTGCACCGTGGAGCAAATTGCCTTTCGGACTACCCGCAATGCCAACCGCCTTTTTGGCTGGGAGAGATTATCATGAAGACAAGCGGTAACTTTACCCGGCTTGTGCAAAAACATTTGGAGGCCGTCGAGCAATTGATGCGCCATCAAGCGGATTCCTACCAGCCGGATATCGGTTCTGCCTTGGATATCTTGTTATCGTCGGGAGGGAAGCGCATCCGCCCGACCTTATCTTTGCTGGTAGGCAGCATGCTTCATGCGGATATCGATCGCTTGATCACGCTGAGCGCTGCCATCGAATTATTGCACACCGCCACGCTGGTTCACGATGATTTGATCGACGGCGCTCTGCTCCGCCGCGGCAATCCGACCCTCAATTCGCAATGGAGCGCCGGGGCGACCGTTTTAACCGGAGATTTTCTGTTTGCCCGCGCCGCCCGGTTAGCCGCAGATACCGACTCACTGCCGGTGATCAAATTGTTTTCCCAAACGCTTGCCGTGATCGTCAACGGTGAAATCGCTCAATTGTTTGCCGGACGCTGCCTTCCGGATAAGGAGAAGTACTTTCAGCGGATTTATGCCAAGACGGCTTCGCTGATGGAAACAGCAGCAACCGGCGCGGCGATGATCAGCGCAGCGGGGGAGGCTGTCATTGAACAAATGCGTCAATTTGGCTATGCTTTGGGTATGGCATTCCAAATTATCGACGATATCCTCGATTACACCGGCAATCAGGGACAATTGGGCAAACCGGTTGGCGGCGATCTGCGTCAGGGGTTGATCACTTTGCCGGCAATCTACTATATCGAAGGTCATCCCGGCGAGAATGAAGCCAAAGCCCTAGCCATTGGAAAATGCCTGCAGGATGAGGAGATCGCCAATTTTGTCGAGAAAGTACGCACCAGCGAGGCGGTTGCCCGCGCCCATGGCGATGCACGGAATTTCGTCGAACAAGCGCTGGTGCATCTGCGGGATCAGCCGGCAGGTGAATACCGCCAAGCGCTGGAAAGCCTGGCGTACTATATTGTAGAAAGAGAACTTTAACTTGATGTTCGGATGGGATTTCTCGTCAATGCGCTGGGGGGGAGTTGAACCCCCACGCCTTGCGGCACATGGCCCTCAACCATGCCTGTCTGCCAATTCCAGCACCAGCGCAGGTTGTGTTATTATAATCTGCTCTGTACCCCTGTCAAGGATTTTACGCTCGTACCCTATTGCGGAGGTTATACCATGACCATTATACTCGATGCCATGGGGAGTGATAACTACCCCGACCCCGAAATTCAAGGCGCCCTGCAGGCTGCGGAAATGCTTGGGATCGAAGTGATCCTGGTCGGCAAGGAAGACCTGCTGGCGCCCAAGCTGGCGCAGCTGAACACCAAGGACCTGCCGGTTCGCATTCACCATGCCCCTGAAGTCTTAGAGATGGAAGATAAAGTGGTCGAATCGACCCGCAAGAAACCGCTCAATTCAATGGCGGTGGGGATGGAATTGGTCAAAAGCGGGGAAGGGGAAGCGTTTGTTACCGCCGGCAATACCGGCGGGGCGATGTTCAACGCGCTGCGGGTGCTGGGACGGATTCGCGGCGTCCACCGCCCGGCGCTGACGACCCTCTTCCCGGTGAAGGATGGACGCTGTGTCGTCCTGGATATCGGCGCCAATGCCGATTGCCGTCCGGAATTTCTCCAACAGTTTGCCATCTTGGGCAGCGTCTATGCGGAGACGATCCTAAAAATCCAAAATCCCCGCGTTGGCTTGATCTCGAACGGTGAGGAAGAGGGTAAAGGCAATCAGTTGGTCAAAGAAGCCTTTCCGCTGCTCAAAGCTGCCCAGATCAACTTTATCGGCAACCTGGAAGGCAAAGAATTGTTCGGCGGGATGGCGGATGTGGCAGTAACGGATGGTTTTACCGGCAATGTGATACTGAAAACCAGCGAGGCGGTGGCGAAATTGCTCATTGATACCATTCGCACCGAATTACTGGCGACTACCCGCACCAAGATCGGCGCGCTGCTGGCAAAACCCGCTTTTGGTAAAATAAAGCAGATGCTCGATCCGGCTGAAGTCGGCGCGGCGGTGTTGTTGGGGATCGATGGGCTGGTCTTCGTTGGTCATGGCAGGTCGGATGCGCGGGCGATCTTTAGCGGCCTGCGGGCTGCCCAGCGTGCAGTGGACGACGGTTTATTAACCGCCTTGCGTCAGGCAGTCCAACAGAAACTGGTTTAAGCTAGAGAAGAATGGATGAAGTTCACAGGGAAAATTAGATGAAAATTGTTACCAATGAAAAGCTAATCAAGACGCGGAAGGTGATCGGAAGATATACTACCATCGGCAGCCTGGTCATTTTGGGTATCGGTCTGTATTTATCCTTTCAACCGCAGTATATGAATTATTCGTTCATTGCCCTGCTGGTGGGATTTCTGCTCTCACAGATCGGGATATATTTTGGGAACCGCTGGGGCAGGTCTCCCCGACCCGATGAATGGATCAGCCAGTCGTTGAAGGGGCTGGACGGCAAGTACACCCTTTACCATTATCGGACGCCGGTGCCGCACCTGCTGATCGGTCCGGCCGGGATTTGGGTGTTGTTGCCATACAGTCAGGGGGGAGTCATTACATACAATGAGGAAAAGAAACGCTGGCACCAGAAAGGCGGGAATCTGTATCTGAAGATTTTTGCCCAAGACAGCTTAGGCCGCCCGGATCTGGAGATCACTGCCTATTTGGATGAGATCAAACGCTATTTTGAGAAAAATCTGCCGAACGCCGGTCTACCTGAGCCGAAAGCCGTGTTGTTGTTCACCAATCCAAAAGCCACGATAGATGCCGACAATGCGCCGGTAGATACCATTCCTATCGGTAAATTGAAGGAATTTATCCGCAAGCGAGCCAAAAGCAACCCTGCGCCAATGGATAAAATCCAGATACTGGAAGATTTCCTGCCCTCAGAATAGCCGCCTTTAGGACTTCAAGGTTAGGGGGTATTCCGTTTCTTCGGCGGATTTTGGCGCGGGTTAATCTCGCCGCGGCGCCCGGGTTTGGGAGAGGGGGAAGGGGAGCCCTTCTGCCGCGGTTTGGGTTGGGGTCTTCGTTCATTCGGTTTAGAAACACGATTCAGTCTGCGGCGGGGGCTCGGGCGCGCTTTACCGCTCTCCAGCTCTTCGACTTCTTTGGGGGATAAATAACGCCATTCACCGGGTTTCAGACTGCCCAGGGTTAATCCGCTGATGCGCACACGGATCAAGCGCACCACCGGCATACCGAGCAATTTGCCCACTTCCCGAATCTGGCGTTTCTTTCCCTCGCGTAAAACCACCCGCACCCATGCCCCTTTACCGTAGGTACTTTCGATTTCGACCTCCGCCGGCAGGGTGCGGTGACCGTCTTCCATCACCACGCCGCGCCGCCAGGTTTCTAATTGTTCCTCATCCGGGCGCACTGCCAGCAGGACGCGGTATTCTTTTTCGTGTTCATATCGTGGATGGGTGAGGCGGTTTGCCAGTTCGCCGTCGTTGGTCAGCAAAATAAGCCCTTCGCTGTCCTTATCCAATCTGCCCACCGGGAAAAGGTGTCTGCTCTCGGGAACCAGATCGAGGACGGTTTGACGGGTATCGCCGGTCTCGGCATCCGAAAGGACCCCGCGCGGCTTGTTCAATGCGATGTAGACCGGGCTTTCAACCTTGATCTCCCTGCCGTCCACGGTGATGACATCCCTGGCGGGGTCTGCCTTGCTGCCCAAAACAGCCAACGTTCCATTCACCCGCACACGTTTGGCGGTGATCAATAGTTCGCAGGAACGGCGCGAGCCGTATCCCGCCCGCGCCAGGATTTTTTGTAATCGTTCTTCCATAGGAAAGTATTATAACACGTTCCTTTTTGTTTCTTGCCGCGCCGCTTTCTCGTAGCGGTAAAGATTAACCGCGAAGGCGCTAAGTGCGCAAAGGATTCTAAAAATCTAACCGCGAAGGCGCGGAGGACGCTAAGATTTCTTAAAAAATCTTCGCGTTCTTCGCGTATTGGCGGTGATATTCCTTAAAATTTCTTGGCGATCTTGGCGTCTTTGCGAGAGACTTCTTTGCGTCTTGGCGTGAGATATTTATCTCTCGCAAAGGCGCTAAGTGCGCAAAGGATTCTAAAAATCTAACCGCGAAGGCGCGAAGGACGCTAAGATTTTTTAAAAAACTTCGCGTTCTTCGCGACTTCGCGGTGAAATTACTTTAAATTTTTTCGCGTTCTTCGCGGCTTGGCGGTGAAAAACTCCCCGTCACGTCATTTCGAGGGGCGGTGAGATGCAGACACCTTCGTCCGCCGATCACCCAGCCCCGAGAAATCGCAACCAACACGGTCGGCGGAGGCGCGGCTCAGGGGATTCCTCCTTCTAACACCAAACAATTCGAATATAATTGTCCCGATAAATTGAATCTTAGGAGCGATGATGAAAGCAATGTGCAATTTCTCATTTGCCAGTCCCCAAGAAACCCTGGTTGCCGGAGCAATGCGCCCCGGCTATCCGAATAAAAAAAATATCGGCGAAGATGAAATTCAGGATTGGATCGACACCATGCAGCGGAACGGTGTGCAGGGGGTGGTCTGTTTGCTGCCGAAGAATCAGTTGGATTATTACGCAGTCGATTTGCTGGCAGCCTACCGGGAGGCATTTGGCGAGGATATGGTCTGCTGGGCGCCGGTGGAAGATTACTACCTGGTAAAAGAAGACACCCTCAACGGTGTGATTCTGCCGTTTCTGGATGAAGCGGTTAACTTGGGCATACGGGTGGTGGTGCATTGTTCCGCTGGCAGCGGACGCACCGGGCTTGTGCTGGCAGCCTGGCTGGTACACCGCTACGACCTCAGCCCGCAGGAAGCCCTGCGCACGGTCGAAAACAGCGGGCGGCACCCGCGGGAAGCGATAATACAAGGGAATGCTGCGGAAGCGGAATTGATAAGCCTGCTGGAATCCGCCAGGAAAAAGGAATGAACTGTACGGGCAGAAAACCCGAGCGCGAGAGGAGAATTATCCCCGTTTTCCAAACTGGCGGGCGGTTTCGATCATCGCCCGGATATTTTCTTCCGGCGTCTCCCCGCCCACCTGATCCCCGGTACCGATGATCAGGCGCGGCGATCCCTGGAAGGCTTGCAGGATTTCTAACACCTGCTCGCGTACTTGCTGCGGCGTGCCGTTGATCAACGTCTCGACGGTGTGGACATTGCCGTTGAAGGCTGTCCGCTCGCCCAGCAAATCCCGCACGGCTGGCAAATCGGTCACATCGCCGCCCGGCGGACGCTCGAATGGGCAGATGCAGTCCATGCCCAAAGCAGCCAGTTCGGGCAGTACCTTCATACACTTACCGTGGAAATGATGATGCACCAGACCGCCGCATTGATGAGCAGCCTGCGTTACTGCCTGCAGCACGGGTTTTTCCCATTTGCGCCAGACTGACGGGCTGAGCAGCGACAATGTTGACCAGCTTGAGCTGATGAAAATCGCCCGGGCGCTGGTATATTGGAAAACGGCTTTCGTCTTTTGGACGATGTGGTCGATGTAGCGTTCCAGCAGCCCTTCCAGGTAGGTGGTATGATCGCTGACCAGGTCGAGGATCACCTGTTCCAACGCTCCTTCGCGCTGATTGCCAACGTAATCCACAAACGGACTGCCAACATAAACCTCCAGCAGGTAATCCTCCCCCACTGCATCCAACGCCTGCTGGACGGGCTTCCACTCGAATTGCTCCGGTGGCAGCAGGGTCATTTGCTCATAGACGGGCATATCCTTCTCAAAATCTTTGATAAAACGTTCTACCAGCCAAGAGGGTTCATGAGGATCAAAGATAGTACGCGAGGTCAGCAGGTGGCTGCCAGCCCGCAGGGTAATCAGGCGTTCCAGCCTGCCGTTCTCCAGCCAACGGTCTTCCACCTTTTGACTGCCGGCAGCGCCCGGCGGGATTGCCGGGGCGACGATCCCCCAACCTTCGCATTGGTAATGATTAAAGGTGATCTGCAGCGCCTGCCAATGCGGGACTTGCAGTTCGAAATCGATCATCGACATTCCCATCACTTTGGCGGGAATGTAATACCAAAACTCCGGTGCAACCGGCACATAATCGGAAAATTGTCCCTGGTAGGCTGCCAGCATCCGCTGGCGAGGCGTGTAAGCAGTTTGAGTCATTGTTAGCCCTCAGATTCTGACCGGATTGAAACGCTTGATGGTATTTTTAATTCAAGTTTAGACAAATGTCAGTAACCCGACTTTGCAGTCAGGCTGAAACAGTACCTTACCAACCGAGTTTCTAAGCCGTTTTTGCGACAACGGGTGTCTTTTTGACCACCGGAAAGCGGGTTTTTGGTGTCCTGGACTTACCAGAAGGCCAGCCGGGCGGAATTCCA
>Ga0101944_10003583_pt1 | contig 21238 bp, 11 predicted proteins | sample DewCreD2012metaG_FD_75245 | JGI IMG/M metagenome (GOLD analysis project Ga0101944, IMG submission 75245) | Hot spring sediment bacterial and archeal communities from British Columbia, Canada, to study Microbial Dark Matter (Phase II) - Dewar... ... | reverse complement strand
CAGAGCGCAATCGCGTGCTGGCGGGCGTGGTTCTGCTGAGCGATGGCAGACGGAATGCCGGTGCGCCTCTTGCCACGACCGCGGAGCAATTTGCGCGGCTGCACTGTCCCGCCATCGCAGCTCCTGTCGGCAGTGGAGACCCTCTGCCGGACCTGGAACTGACCGACCTCGAAGTTCCCCCGCGTGCGTTCGTGGGCGAGCCGGTGGCGGTTCGCGGCCGGCTGAAGGCGGCGGGCGTTGCGGAGCCCGCCAGCGCGATGGTCCGACTGGTAGCAGCATCGACCGGCCAGATGTTGGCGGAGGAGTCCGTGCGTGTATCGGCGGCGCCGTCGGCAGAAGAGGGCGCGTTCTCGTTGATGTACCTGCCGGACAAGCCCGGGCTCCGGCGACTGCTGGTCAAGGCGAGTCTGCCGATCCACGAGACCAACCTGCGCAACAACGAAGCGGCGGTTTCGGTCGAGGCGATCGAGGCCAGGATTCGCGTGCTCTATGTCGAGGACCAGGCCCGCTACGAATACCGCTATCTGAAAAACCTGTTGATTCGCGAGCCGACGATCATCTCGTCGTGCCTGCTGCTCTCGGCGGATCCCGATTTCCCGCAGGAGGGCACCGAGCCGATCCGCGGGTTTCCGGCAACGCTCGAAGACCTCGATCGCTACGATGCGGTGATTCTCGGCGATCTGGATCCGCAGGCCGGGTGGGCCGGCGCCAAGGGGCTCGAGAATCTTGCGCAGTGGGTGGCACAGAAGGGCGGCGGCCTGGCGTGGCTTGTCGGCGCACGCCAAGGGCTGCAGGTCTGGCAAGACACTCCGCTGGGCAAGCTGCTGCCGGTCCGCGCGGCAGAATCCGTGGGCGGTGCGCCGGCCGGCGCGCAGCCGTTTCGACTGGCGTTGACGAACGAAGGGCGGCGATCGTCTCTGTTCCATCTCGACGCGAAGAGCGCGTCGCAATTGCCGGCGGACAAGGTGGTCGAGCAATTGCCGGCGTGGCAGTGGGCGGCGCCGGCAGGTCCGCCGACGCCGGCCGCCGAGGTGCTGGCGGTGCACCCGCAACTACGGACGAGTGAAGGCCCCGTGCCGATCCTGGTGACCGGTCGATACGGCGCCGGCCAGACGCTCTACTGCGGCAGCGACGACATCTGGCGGTGGCGGCGGTTCCGCGACATCGAGCACTGGCGGAGTTTCTGGCTGCAGAGCGTTCGCTGGTTGGCGGGGCCGCGCAAGCTCGGGGCCTACCGGTCCGTGGTGCTGGAGGCCTCGCCCGCCCGGGTCGATGCGGGCCAGACGGTGAACTTCCGCCTGCGGGTGCGCGACGGACAGTTGGCAGCGGACCTGCCCGAGCGAATCGGCGTGACGATCCGGCAGAACGACGGCGATGGCACAGAGAGCCTGTGGTTGCAGCGCACGGCAGGTCAGGCGGCGTACAGCGGTTCGGTGTCCCTCGGCCGAGCGGGCACGTACACCGCCCAGGCGCAGGTGGCGGGGAGGCTGGCGACCGCGCCATTCGCGGTGCAGCTGAAGGAGGCGGAGACGTCGGATGCGCCCGCGGATCCGGCTGCGCTGCAGCAATGGGTGCAGGCTGTGAAGGATGCCGGCGGCGAGGGCCATACGATTCCGGTGGATCACCTGGAGCAGCTGGCTTGGTTGCCGCTGCCGCAAGCCGTTACGCGGTCGCAGGTGGTCGACATTCGTCTATGGGACAACTGGCTGGCCCTGCTGCTTGTCAGCGGTTTGTTCCTGGCAGAGTGGGCCTGGCGACGGGCCAGAGGGCTGGCCTGAGAAGGATGATGACAACGCAACCGATATCCATTCCCGCGGAACGGAGCCGCAACCGGCTGCTGTCGCGGCTGCGCGCAATCCGCCGGACGGGGACGGCTGTTACGCTGCTGGCGGGTGGTTCGCAAGCGGTGCTGGCGGCGCTGGTTGTCGCGCTTGCAGCGATAGGGCTCGATTACCTGTTGCGGATGCCGGGGCTCTTGCGGCTTGTCCTCGGGATCGTCGTCGTCGGCCTGGCAGCCGCGGCGCTCCAGAGGTTCATGATCCGTCGTCTGCGCCTGCCGAGCCTGGCGCAAGTGGCCAGACAGGTCCAACGGAGCGTGGATGGTGCGCGGGACGGCCTGGGCAGCGGTGCGGAGTTCGCGGTGTCCGGGTGCGGTGGACCCATGGTCGAGCAGACCGTGGCTCTGGCGGCCGATCTGTCGGAACAACTGGCGGTTACGAAGCTCGTTCGCTGGCGATGGGTGCTGGGCTGGCTGGCGTCGGCCCTGTTGGCGCTTTCGGTGCTGGCCGCGGGGTGGGGCGGAATCGGCTGGTGGGTGGAGCGCGGCCTGCAGCGACTGGCCTGGCCAGTGGTGCGGGCGGAGTGGCCCAGACGCGTGCAGATCGTCTCGTCGCACTCGGGGCAGGAGATGCAGGTTGTCGCGGCCGAGCCGGTGACATTGCAGGCCCGCATTGCCCGCGGCCCGAAGCACACGCCTGCCGTGCTGGTCCTGGCGGAGTCAGATCATGTTCGGCGCTTCGAGATGACTGACATCGGCGAGGGAATCCGCACGTTCGCCATCCGGCCGCTCGCTTCGGGCACGTTCTGGTTCGAAGCCGGCGATGGCAGTACCGAAGGGCAAGCGGGGCGGATTCGCGTTGTGCACCGGCCGCAGGCGGTTCGGGCGGAGATCGTCGTACAGCCACCCGTCTACACCGGTCAACCCGCAAGCAGGTTCGCGCTGGGCAGTTCGCCGGTTCGCGTGCCGGAAGGCAGCCGGGTGGACATGACCCTTTCGATCAGCAAGGACATAGGAGACGACGCGGGCCAGCCGCGTGCGACGATCGTGCTGGTCCCCGTCGACGCGCGCGACGCCCAGCCGGCCGAGAGCCTCGACGTGCATTTCGGAACCAATCGCCGGCAGATAACCGCGGGCTGGCGATGCGACCACGATTGCCTCATCCGCGCCACCTTCATTGACACCGACCGGCTGGCCAATGCCCCGCTGCAGCCCTGGCGGATTGTTGTGCAGAAGGACCAGGTGCCGACGATCGAGTCGCAGGCGCCGGCCGATGGCGAGGAAGCCACGCCGACGGCCGTACTGGCAGTGCGGGGGCAGGCCGGCGACGACTGGGGCGTTCGAGACGTCCACCTCGGCTGGCAGGTGGGCCGCGCCGGCGCCACCCAGCCGGCGGAGTCGCTGCGCGTGCCAACCACTCAGCCCGAGCGGATCGGGGGTGTCGTCCGCGTCTGCGTCGATTGGGACTGGTCCCTTGCGTTGCTTTCGCTTCAGCCCGGCGACCGGGTGATTTGGCACCTGGCTGCGCAGGACAACTTTGACCTTGACAGCCGGACGCATGAGCCGGTTCGCAGCCCGGCCAGGACGATTCGCATTATCGGCTCGGTTGAACTGCTCAAGAGCGTGCTTGGCCAGCTGGCGTTGTTGCGCCAACAGATCGCGCAGTTGCATGCGCAAGAGAAGGATCTCAGCCAGGCACTGCAATCGCCGGAGTCAGCGCATCAGCCCGCCGAGAGGTTCGGCCGGCAGGCCGATCGTCAAGCCCGGATCGCCGGGCAGACCCGCGGCGTGGCGGAGTCGCTCGCGGCCATCGCTCAGCGTCTGGAGGCCAACCGGGTGGAACGGCCGGACCTGGCGGCTGCGATCGGTTCGGCTGCCCGGGAGCTCAAGCAGGTCCAGGCCGGTCCGATGACGCGGGCGCAGCACGACCTGCAGGATGCACAGGCGAAAGGGGCGAGCGACCCGGCCAGGGAGTTAGAGGTGGCGGACGCACGCAAGTCGGCTGATGCTGCTGCCCGGGCGCTCGAAGATCTGCTGCACAGAACCGGTGCCTGGACGACGCTGGAGTCGGCTGCGCTGGGGTTGCAGGATCTGATCGATCGCCAGCAGACCCTGCGCCAGCAGACGCAGCAGGCCGGTGCGGAGACACTCGGCAAGCCGCTCGAGGAGCTGTCAGGATCGCAGCGGCAGAACCTGCAGGGTCTGGCGGAGAGCCAGCGGTCGCTTGGCGAGCAGCTCCAGCGGCTGTGGGAGGACATGAACAGGCACGCGGCAGCCAGCAGCCGGGCGCCGGCCGATCCACAGGCCGATCGGCTGCGACAGGCCGCGGAGCACCTCGAACAGCAAGGCACTGTCTCGGCGATGGCCGGCAGCGCCGATGAGATCTCTCGGAACATCACCAGCAGTGCCCAGCAGCGCCAGCAGGAGGCGCAGCAGTCGATGGAGCAGGCCTTGGCCCGGTTGCGCGGCCAGGGATCGGGGCAACAACTGCAGCAGGTTTCCGGCAACAGCAGGAATGAGTCGAGCGGACTGGCCCAGCGGCTGCGCGAACTGGCGCGGCGTCAAAGGGAACTGAAGGAACAGACGGGACAGGTCGAAAGCCGGCGGGGCCCGACGGGCCAGCTCGATCGCCCGGGCCAGATCCGCCTGTCGATCGCAAGCAAGCGTCAGGCGGACCTGGGCGCGCAGGTGGAGGACGTCGGCAAGAGCATGGAAGAGCCGGAATCGGCGCGTCCGCTTGAGCGGGTGTCGCAGGAGATGGGCCAGATCGCACGCCAGATGCAGGCTGGTTCGACGGGCCAGTCTGTCCAGGATGCTCAGCAGCAGGCGGCAGAGGAGCTGCTTGCGATGGCGGCGCAACTCGAGCAACAGGTCTGGGGCCAGGAGCAGGCGGCCGGCGATCGTTCGGAGCAAGGGGGCGGCGGTCGCGACAGCGTGCCGCCCGGCGCCTCAGGTCAAGCCAAGGCCGGCGGTTCCGTTCGGCCGGGTAGGCAGCAAGATGGCCAGCAGGGCAGCCAATCCGGCTCCAGCCAGGGCAACCCCTCGCGCCAGGCCGGCAGCGAGGGTGCGCGCGACGAGTTTCTGCCGTCCAACCAGGAGCCGGTCCAGGCGGCCAGGCTGCCTGATCGGCTGGGCCAGGTGGAGGCGTGGGGCTTCCTGCCTCCCGACCAGCGCCGGGTCGTGTTGCAGGGCATGCAGGGCCAGCCGCCCGAGCGGTACCGCCAGTTGACGGAACGCTACTGGCGTGTGCTGAACGAATCCGCCGGCAGCGGCGGAACTGAGGACTGAGAGTTGAGGACGGAGTCACAACAGCAAGATATCTGGACGGGTGTCCGCCCCAAGGGTCGTGAGCTCGTGGGTGTGTTGTCGGCCCTGATATGCAGCCTCTTGTGGTGCAGCAGTGCGTCGTTTGCTGAACCGGGCGGGGCGAGCCGGAACGCTCCTGCTGCTGCCCCTGCCACCCAAGCGTCCAACCTTCCGCCGGAGTATACGCCCGCCGCCCTTGCCTCCATTGACAAAGGTCTGGCCTGGCTGGCCCGGCAGCAATACGAAGATGGCGCCTTCGGCCGGGGCCGGTACTACCAGAAGAACGCGGCCATCACCGCGCTGGCGTGCATGGCCTTTATGAGCGAAGGCAGCGTGCCCGGCCGTGGTCGTTACGCCGTCAACGTCGAACGCGGGCTCGACTTCATCCTCGACTGCTCCAGCGGCAGCGGTTTGCTGGGCGACCCGACGGCCGGCTCGCCGATGTACGGCCACGGCTTTGCGACGCTGCTGCTGGCGGAACTGCGCGGCACGTCGCCGCGAGCCGATCTGGACGAGAAACTCCACAAGGCCGTGCAACTGATCGTGGCCACGCAGAACGCCCAGGGCGGGTGGCGTTACCAGCCGGTCCGCGCCGACGCCGATATCTCCGTCACCATCACGCAGGTCATGGCCCTGCGCGCGGCCCGCAACGCCGGCATCGCCGTTCCAAAGGAAACGGTCGACCTGGCCATCCGCTACATCCGCCGGTGCCAGCGGCCCGATGGAGGCTTCAGTTATATGATCAACCGGGAGCCGTCGGCGTTTCCGCGTTCGGCCGGGGCGGTGGCGGCGCTGCAATATGCAGGCCTGTACGATACGCCCGAGGTCCGCAGGGGCCTGGAGTACCTCAGGCAGTTCCGGCCGGGCAGGGCGGAGGTCACGGGGCACTATCACTACGGCCACTACTACGCCGTGCAGGCGATGTTCCTGGCGGGCGAGACATACTGGAACGACTGGTACCCCGCGATCCGCGACGAACTGATTGCGCGGCAGAGGCCGGACGGTTCCTGGACGGGCCAGGCGGGGGACGAGTACGGTACGGCCATCGCGCTGATCATCCTGCAGGTGCCCAACCGGCTCCTGCCGATCTTCGAACGGTGAAGGCTGGAGAGAGACATGGGGACGTCTATGGTCATGCTTACGATCGTTGCATGCTCGACCGTGGCTCTCGCGCAGCCCACCCTGTCGGCCACGCAGCTTGCATCGAAACTTCCTGACGTCCGTGTCACCGCGCTCGATCTGTCGGGCCGAAGTCTGTCGGGTCAGTTGGTCACGGCCGATCTGGCCAGCGTGGTCCAACTCGTCGTCGATGGCAAGCCCGTCATCGTCTCGGGCGCCGACCTGGTCTGGCTGGGGATTGATGTGCGGCCCGGAAGCGACATACGGCCTGTCGCCTGGTTTCCCGCCGAACCGCTGCCCGGCAAGCCTGCGCCAACGTTGCAGCCGCAGGTGGAGGTGATCCTGCGCGAGGGCCAGATCATCCTGGCGGGCCTGGGCGATGACGCCGCCGACACACTGTCTCTCGACCACCGCCTGCTGGGCCGGCTCGGACTGCCATTCAGCCAGATCCGGCAACTGCGCCTGCGCGCCGGCGGCATCAACCCGGCTAACGCTTCGGCCCCTGCTACGCAACCAACCGGAATGCTCGACGTGCTGTTGCTGACCAACGGCGACCGGATCGAAGGCATCGTTCGCCAGATCGGGCCTGAGCAGATCGTGCTGGAAAGTGCGGACGGCGATCGCAAGCTGCTGCCTGCCGATTCCGTGCAGGTTGTGGCCTTTGCTGACGCGGGCGCGCCGGGCACCGTCCCAGCCAGCGGAGTCGCTGTGCAGACACAGGGGGCGGGAACCGTCGAAGCGTGGCTGCACCTGCGGACCGGCGAAACGATCCTCGTCCGCAGCGTCGCATACAGCCCCTCCGAAGGTCTCATTCATTTCCGGCACCAGGAGCGGCCGCTATCGATCAAGCCTGCGGAATTGGCCGGCATCGAGCCGGTTTCGCCGAGATGGCAATGGCTCACGAAGCTCTCGCCCAGTCGGTATGAGCATCGTCCGCTGCTGTCGCCCACGTTGCCGTGGCGGGTCGATGCCACCTGCACCGGCGAGCCCATTCGTGCAGACGGCCAGCCTGTATTGCGGGGCATTGGAGTCCCGGCCGGCAGCACGCTGCAGTATGACCTGGCGGGCCGGTGGCGGAAACTGCTGGTCTGGCCGATGCTCGATGATTCGGCCAACGGTGTCGGCCATTGCTCTGCCGCTGTTCGTGTTGACGGCAAGGACGTCTGGCAAGGCACGATACGTGGTGCGGGCACACAGCCCGGCGTTGTGATCGATGTGTCTAACAGACGGGATCTGACGTTGGAAGTCGGACCCGCGGAGAGCGGGGACATCCTGGACCGGTTCGTGTGGGGTTGGGCAGTGGTGGCGAAGTAGAGCAGGTTTCTACGGTGTTGCCTCCTGCTGACCGGAGAGGCTGATTACGCGGTTGCCTGCCGCCACAAACAACGCCCGGTCGCCGACCTGCCAGCCGCTGACCAGTCCCGTTGCCTGGCCCAGGCTGGCAACGACGGCGGCTGAGCCCTTGTCGTCTTCGTGGTCAAAGAGCACCAGCACCGGCGGCGCCTGTCCTCGGCCGGCCCCCGGATTGTCCGTCCTGCGTTCCACCAGGCACAGCAGGCCCGCCTGGGTCGCAGCTGCCCTGCGGACCTGCATGCCGGGCTCGAGTTCCTTCGGTAGATCGATCGTCTGCAGCACGCGCCCCGTCGGCTCATGGATGACGTGGCAACCGCGCTCGGCAGCCACCCAGAGGATATCATCGGCTGCGGTCAGCTGCACTGGCGACCCGGCCTTGCCAGGCAACTGTCCTCGCCACGCCTGCTTTCCCGTCAGTGTATCGATCTTGGCGATGTGACGGTCGCCTTCGACGATGTACAGGGTTGTATCGGTCTGCAGCCGCATGGCCGTGCGAAGCCGTGTTCGCGGGTAGACTTGCCACTGGAGCGTGCCCGACAGTGCGTCGTAGCCCTCTATGGCGTTGCTGCCGATCAGCATAACGGTCGCCGCGGGAAGGATGGCGACGACCTCGGCCGGGACGTTGCGGGCGGGCTGCCACAAGGAGACCCGCTTTCCGGTCCGCACGTCCAGCACCACGTAGACCACGCGATTGGGCTGATTGCCGCGATAGACAGCCAGTTCCTGCGACGCGGCCAGCCCGGCAGCCAGGGTCGGCTCTTGAGACTTCTGCCAGCGGACCCGGCCGGTTGCCTGCTCGAGGCACGTCGCCTTGTAGTCGGCTGTGAAGACAAGCACGGCATCGTGCGTGGCAGCAGCGTCCTGGATGGTCGGCACGGACTCGGGATCGACCTCCGGGGCATCGGGATCCGGGCCGCCGGCTGACCACGTCCACAAGACGCTTCCCGTGTTCGGGTCCACGGCCGCCACGCGGTGCCGGTCGTGCAGCACGATCCGTGCGTTGTCGGCCGTGAGGAGTGTCGGCTCGGTCTTGAAAGGTACGGGCCGTTGCCATACCGGCTCGGCCTGTCGCGCGTCCACCGCTCGCAGGAACCCTACCGACCAGGCCAGCGCTATGCCTTCGGGGCACGTATCGTCTGTGCCGGTTACAAGCGACACCGTGTCTTCGACGGACTGGCAGCGAGAGGCCTTCAGCGGCAGGTGGAGTTGGTGGACAGCCGTCTTCGGCGGCGGCAGGCGGTTGGTGATCGCGGCGGCATAGGTTTGAGCTGTCCAGGTGCGGCCCTTGTACTCAAAGGACATGTCGGGTGCGAAGTTCGCCAGTCGCTGCATCCAGGCGGCAGCGGCCTGGGTGCTGCCCACCTGTTCGTATGCCTGCGCCAGCTGGAGGGCCGCCTGTTTCTGGGTCTGACTACCGTCGGCTGCGATGGCGGCGGCCTTTCGCAGCGGCTCGATGGCAGCCTTGGCATCGCCGGCCTCGAGGGCGAGCCGGCCGATGGTCAGATGCACGGCCGGCAGGTGCATGGTGTTGGGGTATATGGTCAGCAATCGGGCCAGGGTTGGGCGATCCTTTTTTTCTTCGGCTGCCTGCAGGATCTGTTTGGCCGCTGCATCGAACTGGGCGTAAATCTCCTGGCTGTTGTGCGAGATGAGTTCGGCGATGCACGCCTGTGCATAGGTGCCTGCCGTGCCGGCCGGATTGCCCAGTTCCTCGGGCAGCGGCGCGGTGCGGAGGTTGTCATCAGAGAGGATGGCCTGGAGATGTGCGACGGCCTCGGCGGGTCGTCGCTGGGCGATTCGCAGGTCGGCCATGGCTACCTGGCAGAGGATTGTCTGGTCGGGGTGGGCGGCGCACTGGGCAGCTGTTTTCAGCAGCGTTTCGGCGGTTTGGCGGTGTTCTTTGCCGGGGCGGCGGGTGTAGTGTCTGCCGAAGAAGAGGCAGGTAGTGAAGAGTTGCTGGACTGTTGCGGGGCCGACCTTTCGGGCGTCGGCGGCGCCGTGCTGGAGGGCTTGACTGAGGGCGTCCTGGGCGACGTCGGGCTTGCCCATTCGCAAAGAGAGCTCCACGAGTCTCACGGCTGCCGCCGCTTGGGCCGCCGCCTGCCCGGCGGCCACCGGTCCGGCCGGCGGAGCACTGGCAGACATGTCAGCGGGATGCGGCCGATGGCTTGGTTCGGCGGGTGCGGGCCCCGGCGGCACTGGGCTTGCTGAGGCAGCAGCATCCGGCTGGGTCGCGAGTCGCAGGCGGGCAAGGGGTTTTTCGCCGTCACCCAGGCATGTCAGGTAGCCGTTGGAGCCGAGGTAGATGTTCTCGCCGGTGACGACCGGGATGGCCGGCTGCACGAAGTCGACCGGCAGGGCTTGGTCGTCGCCGTTGGGCTGGACGATCCGCAATTGGTCCTGGAGCGAGACCAGGAAGCGGCCAGCGGTCAGGGCGCACAGGCCCACGCTGCCGCGCGCCTTGGTGTCGAGCTTGTGAACAATCTTGCCCTGAAGGGGGTCGATGATATGCAGGAAGCCTCCGGCCATGGCAGCGATGCGTGCGGTCGGTTCGTCACTGGCAGCCAGTGACTGGATCGGCGCGTCCAGTTCGAGCGTTCCGGTGGAATGGCCGGTCCAGCGATCAAGTATGTGCACGCGAGTGTCCACGGGAATGACGAGAAGATCGTCGAGGACGAGAGGCGGGTCGGCCCAGCAGGCCGGCACGAGCGGTTCGCGGACCTCGTCGACCTCTCGAGTTGCGGGGCCGTTGGGCTTGAACGAGCGCGCCCAGACCGGCTGGAGCGAGTCGCTGCTGACGGCTGCTGCGGCACCGGCGGAGGTGGCTGCGTAGATGATTCCACCTTGCAGGCCCAGTTGCACGGGCCGGATTCGTTCGTTGGGCGTGTACTCCGCCCGGGCGACGCCGAACAGGGGCGCACGGCGGAGGATCGCTCCATCGTGGGCATCGACTTTCAGCAGTTGGATCTCGTGGTAGCCGCCCGTTCGGATGACGCGGGCTGCCAGGTAGACGTGGTTGGCATCGGCGAGGGGTGTACCATCGAGCACGGCGGGTTGGCTGCGGCTCATCATGTCCGCCGCGGCGCGGACCCAGTAAGGTTTGCCGGTTGCCACGTCGAGGCACGCCAGCGCCTGTGCGGCCCGAAGCGGGCCCGGTTCGTCCTGCGGCTGGGGGATGTCGGTGACGATGTAGACCCGCCGGCCGGAGACGGCCGGCCGGCGTGGGGCCGTCGGGCCGGTCACGCCGGCGCGGGTTGCCTGGCGGCTGCTGAGGGGCTGGTAGCACCAGAGCAGCGTACCGGCCAGCGGCTCGAAGGCGGAGCAATGACGGTCCCATTGGACGAGCAGCGGGTGGGGCTTTGTGAGAACGACGGGCATGGGCAGCCAGTGTGGGGGCGGCGCCTTCTTGCCCAGGCCGTAGGTAGGCGAATCGGTGAGGTTGGCCTGCCAGAGGGTGGTCAGTTTTGCCTTGTCCGGAAGATCGCCGGCGGGACGTGGCGGCGCGATCGGCGAGAGGTTGAGGATCTGCTCGGTGACGTTGGCGGCGAGGATCTTGCGGCCTTGCCAGTCAATCTCTTCGGCGGGAGTAGGGGCCGCTGCATTCACGGCCTTTCGGGCCGCGTCGGGCTGTCCGGCCAGTTGAAGACTTGCCGCGTGGAGCAGGCGCCAGCTGCTGCCGAGAGGCACTCGTTGCGGGTGGTACCGCAACAGGTCCCCGGTCTGCAGGAGAGCGAGATCGGGCTGGCCGGCCTCGAGGGCAAGCCGGGCGGCGCGTTCGGCGGCCATGGCTCCTTGCGGCGCCAGGAAGTACTGCTGGGCGAAGCGGTTGAGGGCTGAGATGTCGGTGGAGTTTGCCAGAGACGGCCATTGTCGCCGGGCAAGAAGTTCGCGGTTGTGCTGGAGCGCCTGGACGGCTGGGGCGGGCCAACGGCTGACCATCTGTCGCGCGAGCCGGCCGGCGGGTTGGTACAGTCCCGGTTCGATCTCCAACAAGTCATTCGCATGCTGGTCGAGCAGCTGCATGAGCAGGTCGACCGCCTGTTCGGTCCGGCCGGCGTCGATCGCTTGGTTGCACCGGCCGAGCAGTTCGCCGGCGGTGACGTTGAAATCGACGTGGACCTGGGCGAGTTCAGCGCGGCCGGGGATCGGCAGCAGGGAGAAGAGCAGGGCGAGCAGGAGGGCAGCTAGCCCAAGTACTTGCCGATGATCGGCTGGAGTTTCTCCCTGGTGGCTGCGGGGATCTTGGCTTTGTCGGTCCAAATCGCCAACTCCAGTGCTTTGTGACAATGACAGGGTATTCGCGAGTTACCGGCAAGATATTGTACCGCCGCCTTGACCAGTTGGATGGCGTTCTCGGTGGCAGTCGTGAGGTTGCCGACAATCTCGGCAAGCAGGGCGTGCTGGCTCATCGTCGGATCGTGGGGGCGCCAGCAGTCGTAGTCGGTGGGCAGGGCGATGAGGGCATAGCACATTTCGGCCTCGCGGGCGAGTTTGGCCTCGGGCATGCAAGTCATGCCGATCAGGTCGCCGCCCCAGGTTTGATGCATGCGCGATTCGGCCACGGTGCTGAACTGGGGGCCTTCCATGCAGACGTAAGTGCCACGGTGGTGAACCGTTGAGGGGATGGCTTTGCCAGCCTCGATCAGCACGTGCCGCAGTGCCGGGCAGAAGGGGTGGGCGAATTCCACGTGTGCGACGAGACCGGGTTCGTCGAAGAAGGTGCCGGCCCGGCGAAAGGTCTTGTCGATGACCTGATCGGGGATAACCAAGTCCTTGGGGGCGATCTGCTCCCGAAGGCTACCCGTGGCGCCGCTGGCGAGGATATGGGTCACGCCAACCTTCTTGAGGGCAAAGATGTTGGCGCGGTAGGGGACGATCGAGGGGTTGTAGACATGCCCTGTGCCGTGGCGGGCGAGGAAGTAGGTAGTCAGTCCCGCGAACTCGGTTCGAACCAAGGGGGCGCTGGGGGGCCCATAGGGGGTCTCCACTACCACACTCTGGCCGGCTGTCTGCTGGGCAAGGGCTGCTCCGAGGCCGGAACCGCCGATGATGGCAACCACGGGTCGATCCACAGCAAATCCTCCATGGAAAATCAAACCAAGGTCTTCCGACCCATTCGTTTGGGAGAGGACGGCGTGGCCAGTCCATGGACCGGTTCTCTCCGCAAGGGTCCAGTTTGCGCGAAGGCCTGATCAGGCCTGTTGGAGTGACTGTAAGGGTTAGGTGCGGGTAATGCAAATTCAAGGCGATAAGGCACAGGGGCTTGAGCTGAGTCGCTGAATTCGGATAGAGAAACCGGCTGGCTAGGAAGCGAAAACAGGCAAGAAGCCGAAAACACGGTTTGGGTATGTTGGATACGGATACAAGAAGCGGATCCGCATCGGGGGCTACGCTACTTGTATGACATTAGCGGAAACAGGTACAACTTTTGGCCTTAGGGTGTTTTTGGGGATGCCCTACGGGAAAGGCTGTAGACAAGACGCTGATAAGCCCTTTAAAAATAATATTTTATGCGTATTGTAGATTTTTCGCGGGAGTGTTGACCTCCGTAAGGCGGAAAGTAAAATACGCGTTCAGAAGCTGAGGCTTCACGATTCGTCCTTCACATGAGCCACGGAAGGGCAGCGGGATGGCTGGCGTTTCCCCCCCGGCGCTACTGTCTCCGCCCTTCCATTTTTTTTGCTTTCGGGGAGCAGGATGCAGATGTAAAAAATCACCTGGTGTAAAAGAGCGACAGCGGTAGTGTGTTTTTTACGCGGAACCTTGACTCGCAATCCAATGTCGTTAGTTTTGTGCAGCAGTCTGTAGTGAGGTGCACGTAACATGGTACAGTCGAAGGCGGCAATGTACGGAGTTCTTGCGGTTGTCGAAGTGACCAAGCGCCAGGCGTCCAGCGCCAACGGCGTGCAGGCGCACGATATCGCCAAGACATTCAACCTTCCCGTGGCTTATTGTGCCAAGGTGATGTCGCAGCTGGCTCGTGCAGGGATCTTCCAGTCCGGGCGCGGCCCGCGGGGCGGCTTCAAGCTGCAGCGTCAGCCCGAGCAGATCACGCTGCTGGACATCGTCAGCGTGGTCAACGGGCAGATCGCCCCGAAGGATTCGATGGACAAGTGCGAAGCGGCCGACCCGATTATCAAGTCGATGAACGCCGCGATGCACCGCGCCTTCGACCTGCTGCGGCAGGAGCTCCAGCGGGTGACGATCGCCGATCTGCTGAAGGAGCAGGTGGCTCTGGCCCCGGCACAGGTGAACTAGCGCGCCGGCGCTTACCGGCCGGGCTGCAGGGTGATTGCATGCCGGCCTGGTGCAAACGTGCGGGCGTGCGATGTCGCGGGCAGCTGCACTGTCGTCGGCCCAGGCAGGTGGACATTCATTTCGATTCTGCCGGATACAGCCCGACGCCAGCGGCACTGGATCGTGCCTTCTGGCGTCGGGACCGTTACATCGGCCCAGGCCAGTCCCGCGGGGCGTGGATCGAGTACCAAGCTTGCGAAGCCCGGTGCCCGCGGACGAATGCCGCCCACATACGCCGAGAGCAGGGCAGTCGGACTGGCGGACCAGGCGTGGCATGCGCTGACATGGCCGCGGCTGAGCGGCTGGCTCCACATTTCGTAGAACGTGCCATAGCCCTGCTCGATCATCCGACCCCAGAGCGTGCGGATGGCCTCGACCGCCTGCCTGTCAAAGCCTGAACGAAACATGGCCTGGAGCACGAAGTTGTAGAAATAGGGCGATGCCACGGGCTCCTTCGAACCGGCGGAGTACTCGTTGGCCTGGGCGTCGGCCAGCGATAGATGCACCTGCCTCCGTGCGATTCGCCAGAGGACCTTGTTCACGATTCCTTCCGCGTGCTTCGGTTGCAGATCCAGCAGCACCGCCAGCGAATTGGCGTGCTGGCCGAACTGCGGGATCCGCTTGGACCGCTTGCGGTCGTATCCTTCGGCGAAGGCCCGGCGTCTGGAGTCCCAGAAGGTGCGCACGATGGCCTGTTGCACGCGGCGGGCGTGGGTGTCCCAGCGGCGGGCATCGGCGGGCCGGTTCATCCGCCTGGCGATGCGGGCCGCGCTGCGCAAGGCCTCCAGATATTGCATTGCGTAGGTGGCGCTCAGGTCGTCCTTGTAGTTGGTGCTCCAGTCGAGGAAGAGCCAGAGTCCCGGCGCGGCCCGGCCGGGCAGGCCCCGGAAGTCGCTGGATTGGATGAACCAGTTCAGCAGCCGTTCGATCGCGCCGTACGTTTCTTCGAAGATCGTCGCGTCGCCGGTGTACCAGTAGTAGTCCCAGTTGGCGCTGACCCACTGCAGGCCGAAATCGGGCAGGATGCAGGTGTACTGGCGCGACGGGAAGACGCCGTAGATGAGTCCGTGCTTTGTCTGGGACTGCGCGCCGAGGCGCAGGAGCCGGCGCATCAGCCGGCCGTCGCCGAAGGTGTACATGGTCACCAGCCCCTGGACGCGGGCGTCGCCCAGCCACTGCCCTTGCTCGCGCCAGGGGCAGTCCACGTAGGCATCGTGCATGCACAGTTGCAGGGTGTAGCGGCCCGCTTTCCAGATCTCGTTGAGCGTCGGGTCGCTGCATTCGAAGTGTCCGCGCTCTTTGACCGGGTAGGACGTGAAGTTCAGCCCGACGTGGTGCACCTGCAGCGGGCGGCGGACGTCGCGGAGGACCAGCATCACGTAGCGAAAGCCCTTCCACCAGAAGAATTCGTGGTGCTGCCGGCCGGGCCTGCAGCGGTAGCGGTCGGCCATCGAGACGCGGCTGCCGAGGGCGGGGTTGCGCAGGATGACATTGCCGCGGTCGTCGACGTGTTCGGTGTAGAGGGCATCGATGATTTCGCCGCCGGCTGCGGTGATGTCGAGACGCAGATAGGCGGCTGTCTCCCGGCCGGCGTCGAGCACGAGTGCGACGAACTCGCCGGGCCGGGTCGGGTTGACCACGGTGGGGCTGCGTCCGGGCTGGAGAAGGGCATTGGGGCTGTCGATAAGCGTTTCGGAATTGCGGACGCGGTTGCGTTTCTCGCGGAAGATGGTGAGGCCCAGGTTGGCCTGGGTTCGGTAGTCTTTCGCGGACTTGCCCGTGAAAACCGACACAATGCGGGCCAGTTGCTGCGGCTCTTCGCGGCGTAGCGGGATGCCCGAGGGTTCCAGTTCGTACCATGGGGGCAGGCCGATCGCCACCTGCGAGGCGGGGGCCAACCAAGGCTTGTCGTTGAAGGAGACTCGCGTCCAATCCTGGGGCGCGGCGGCTGCGTTGAAGTCCTCCTGCCAGCCGAGCTGGATGCTCAGGCGGTCGGTGTCGGTGGCATAGCAGTCTTCCATCCGCATCCGCCAGTCGGGCCCGGTGCTGATGTCCACGGTCTTGCCGTTGCGGCAGGCTATCTGGCCGGCGATCAGCAGGCCGGCGCGGAAACAGTTGACGTTCTGCATGCTGTCGCAGCCCCAGTAGTGGACGAGGGCGGCCAGCACGTTGCTGCCTTTGCGCAGGTACGGTGCGATATCGATCTCATCGTATGGTTGATGTTCCGGGTAGCCGCGGGCGGGCCCGCGGCAGACGGGCTGGCCGTTCACAAAGAGTCGATAGCGCGTTTCGGCGGTGATAATAATCTTCGCCCGCTTCGGTTCGGCCGGAAGGGGGAATGTGCGCCGGGCGACGGCGTAGGTATTGGGCTGGGGGCGGGTGGTGGGCCAGATCCAGCGGGCGTGACTGTTAGCCCGAAGTTCCTGCAAAAACTCTCCTCTATTTTTATGTAACCTACGGTGGACTCTGCAGATACGCGTCGGCACGAGCGGCGGTATGTACCCATGTAATACTAAATAGTTCTTGCGTGTTCAAGGACTTGCGGTATTATATGGGCCATGTACATCGAGACCGTTCCCAATCGCGGCTCACCGCCGGCCATCCTGCTGCGGGATGCCCGACGCGAAGGCGGCAAGATTCGCAAACGCACCCTGGCCAACCTGTCCCACTGGCCCGCCGACCAGATCGCCTGCTTCCGCGCCCTGCTGCGCGGCGAGCGACTCGTCCCGGCCCAGGACCTGCTGCGGATCGAACGGTCGCGGCCCCACGGCCACGTCCAGGCGATCCTGCAGGCCATCCGCCAACTGGGCCTGGACCAGCTGATCGCCTCGAAGCGCTGCCGCCAGCGGGACCTGGTGCTCGCCCTGCTCGTCGAGCGGCTGATCCAGCCCCGCTCGAAGCTGGCCAGCACCCGCCACTGGCTCGATACCACGCTGGCCGAGACGCTCGGCGTGGCGGATGCGGACGTAGAGGAGGTGTACGCGGCATTGGACTGGTTGCTGGCCCGCCAGGAGCGGGTCGAGAAGAAGCTGGCCGCCCGCCACCTGCGGCCGGCCGGCCAGGTCTGTTACGATGTCAGCAGCAGTTACTACACCGGCCAGCACTGCCTGCTGGCCTGCTATGGCCATGACCGCGACGGCAAGAAGGGCCTGCCGATCATCGTCTACGGGGTCTTGACGGATGGACGGGGCTGCCCGGTGGCGGTGCAGGTCTATCCGGGCAACACGGCCGATCCGGCCACGCTGCCCGACCAGGCGGACAAACTCCGCCGGCAGTTCGGGCTGGACCGGGTGGTGCTGGTGGGGGACCGGGGGATGCTGACGCAGGCGCGGATCGAGGCGTTGCGGGAGCACCCGGGGCTGGGCTGGATCTCGGCGCTGCGCAGCGAGGCGATCCGGGACCTGCTGGGCCGGGGGGACCTGCAACTGTCGCTGTTCGATCAGCAGAACCTGGCAGAGATCCGTTCGGATGGCTTTCCCGGCGAACGGCTGATGGCCTGCTTCAACCCCCTGCTGGCCGAGCAGCGGCGCCGCAAGCGGGAGGAACTGCTGGCGGCGACCCAGAAGGACCTGGAGCGGATCGCCGCGGCGGTGGCCCGGCGGAAACGCCGGCCGCTTTCCAACGAGCAGATCGGGGCCCAGGTCGGGCGGGTGATCCACCGCTACAAGATGGCCAAGCACTTCGACTGGTCGATCCAGGCCGGACAGTTGCACTGGAGCCGCCACGAGGAGTCGATCCGGGCCGAGGCGCAACTGGACGGCATCTACGTCGTGCGGACCAGCGAACCGGCCGAGCGGCTGGGGGCGGCCGATGCGGTACGCAGCTACAAGAGCCTGGCGCAGGTGGAACGGGCGTTCCGCTGCCTCAAGGGGCTGGACCTGCGGATTCGGCCGATCTACCTGCGGACGCAAGAGCACGTGCGGGCGCACATCTTCCTGTGCCTGCTGGCCTATTACGTGGAATGGCACCTGCGGGCGGCGTGGGCGGAACTGCTGTTTGAGGATGAGCAGTTGCCGGCGGCGCGGCCGGTGCGGGATCCGGTGGCCCCGGCCGCGGTCTCGCCGCAAGCACGCCACAAGAAGGCGGCCCGGCAGACCCCACAGGGCCTGGCGGTGCAGAGTTTCGAGACCCTGCTGAGCCACCTGGCGACGCAGGCCCGCAACACCTGCCGGCTGGCGGGCGAAGCGTCCGGGGCCACCTTCGAGCAGGTGACCGAGGCGACGCCCCTGCAGAAGCGGGCGATGGACCTGCTGGGGCTGTTGCCAGTACAAGGAAACGCCGATTCGACGTAACCGCCGCCGGCTCCGGCAGATGCCGTTTTGGTGGCCGGAAACTTCGGCCTAGCCGCCTACTCCTCCACCGGGCCCTTCTTCGATCCGCGCCGCGCCGTACGGAACTTGCTGCCGAGGTTCTTCGGCGGCGGATAGCTCGGCAAGCCTCGACGGCCCGGCGTGGCGATCACCGGTAGCGTGTACCGCAGCGGAATCGCCGGGAAGTCCCGGTGGCTGGTCATCGGGCCGACTGCCTTGGGCTTCGGCGGTGCTGCGGGAATTGCCGGCCCCGCAGGCGCCGCTGACAGGGTCTCGACAAGCGGCTCCCGACGCGACCCACGGTCGTCCCGATCGCTCCTGTCGCCCCGATCACCGCGACCACGCCTCTCGCTCCGCTCGTCCCGACCGCCTCTCTCACCACGCTCTCGCCGCGGCCCGCGATCCTCCCGCCCCCCACCGCGCCGACCATCGCCGCGGTCTCGGTCGTCCCGCCGCTCGGGCCGCGCCCCGAACTCCACTTCGCTTTCTCCTGGCTCGCCGGCCTGCACCTCGGTGATCTGGGGCTCCACGTTTGTCCCCGCGAACAGTTCTTCCATCCGTTTGCGCTGCCCGCCCTCGACCAGCGTCACCACTCGCTTGAGATTTGCGCCGAGCCGGACCAGCCGGCACACGTAGTCGACATAGACCTCGGCCCCCGCTGGCGGACCGAAATGAGCCAGCACGCCAACGTGCGGCAGGTCAATCGCCCGCGTGATCATCTCCGCTGCCAACCACACCACCGACTCCTGCCTCTCCGGCTTGGCCGGAACATGCGCGCGACCCGACCGCCCCGCCCGCTGCAGCCGCAGCGCTTCCTCATCCATGTTCATGACCGTCAGGCCCGACCGGCGCAGACTGTCCGCCAGCTTGCGGACATCGTCTCGCCGGCTGGCAATCACGATCGAGGCAGCCGGCTGGACCCCGATAATCCGATCCCGCAGCACACGCACCTGCTCGCGCTGCGGGCCAAACACCACCTCGTGCACCGGCACAGCCAGTCGCCGCTCCGCCGCCTCGTAGTCGATCCGCACAGGCTCGACAAGGTACTTACTCGCCAGCAGTTCGATCTCTTCATCGATGCTTGCGGACACCCACACGATCTGCCTGCCATGAGCCAAGTCATGCATCAGGCGGCGCATCGGTTCGAGATGACCGCTGTTCAAAAGCCGATCAACCTCGTCAAAAACAATGAACTTGACGCTCTTTGGATTCAGAAACCTACGCTCAAGCATGTCCAGCAGCCGGCCCGGCGTGCCGCTGATGACGTGCACCTTCTTCTCCAGCAGGTTCACCTGCTGGTCAGCATCGGCGCCCGGGTGCAGGGCCAATGATTCCAGACCTGCATTGCCCAATAACTTTCGGCACACCTGGCTGATCTCGATCGCCAGCTCGCGGGTCGGCGATACGATGATCGCCTGTGTCCCCTGCTCCATGTCGATCTGGTTCAGCACAGGCATCAGGTAGCCCAACGTCTTGCCCTGCCCGCGCCGGGCCCGGACCACCACATCGTGACCTTCCAGGATCGGACCGACCATGGCCTTCTGCAGCTCGGTCGGCTTCTCGTACCCTCCCTTTTCCAGTGACTCCACCAGCGTCGCGTTCAGCCTCAAGTCGGCAAAAGTTTCAATCCGGCTATTCTGTTGTTCTGCCATTTCTGCTATACCTGCTTACTCGTCCGAGGTGTCCTTTGAAACACGTTACTCGCATTCTATTTTGGCGCACAAAGAATGCCAGTATCGCGCGCGATTCGGCCGATAGAACATAATAGACTTGCTGCACCCGGACATTTCCGATAACCAAGTGTGACGATAGGTCAGGATGGCCGTCATGTATAGCCACAGGGATGTAGTCGCCCAGGTTAACCTGGGTGCCCTGCGCCACAACATAGCCTTGCTCAAGAGCCAGTGCCGCCCAGGCGTCCGCCTCTGTGCCGCCCTCAAGGCCAATGCCTACGGCCACAGCGTGCGCATCATCGCCCCAGTCCTTGCCCAGGCCTCTGTCGATATGGCCGCAGTGGCCACCCTCGGCGAGGCGATCGAACTCCGCCAGCTCGGCTGGACCAAGCCGATTCTCCTGTTCGGACCGATCTTCGCGGATGGCGGGCCGGCCGGCCGGAAGGACCGTCTCCGGGCCGTCCTTGACTATGACCTGACAGTCACTGCCGTCGACTTCTACGGTGTCCGTGACCTCGCTCACGAGGCTCGGCTCCAGAACAGGACCGTCTGCTGCCACATCAAGGTGGACACCGGCATGGGGCGCATGGGCATCTCGCCAGCCAGCGCTGTTCAACTCGCGCTACGCCTCAAGGAACTGCCCAACCTCGACCTCGAAGGCATCTACACGCACTTCGCCAGCGCTGACGAAGCTGACAAGTCCTATTGCCTGGAGCAGTTGCGCACATTCAATGAGACGCTTGCCACCCTGCAGACCGCGGGCCTGCGTCCCCGGTTGGTGCATGCGGCCGCCACCGGCGCCCTGCTCGACATCCCTGATAGCCATTTCGACATGGTCCGCCCGGGCATCGGCCTCTACGGCATCTTCCCCAGCGAACAGGTCCAGAACCGCCCCGATCTGCGGCCAGTCGTAAAGGTCACCGGACGCGTCGTCCTGGTCAAACGAATCCTCGCGGGCCAGCCCGTCGGCTACGGCCGCACATGGACTGCCCGCCGTGATTCCATCATCGGCATGGTGCCCATCGGCTACCACGACGGCTACGTTCGCGCGCTGAGCAACCGCGCGGTCATGACGATCCGTGGCAAACTGGCCCCAGTGATCGGCCGGATCAGCATGGACCAGACCATGATTGACGTCACGCACATCCCCGACGTGCGCGCGGGAGACGAGGTCGTGTTGATCGGCAGGCAGGGCGCCGAACACATCAGTGTGGACCAAGTGGCAGAGCGTCTGGGAACGATCAACTATGAGGTTGTGTCCGAGATCCTGGCGCGCGTGCCTCGCGTGTCGTAGAGGCGCCTGCGGGATGTCGGCTTCGGCACGACCCCGCTCAGCTTGGGTGCCAGATGCCCTGTTTCCGCGCTGGGGCACGGGATGCTCGACGGCGGGCAGGAAACCGCGT
>Ga0101944_10003582_pt1 | contig 21239 bp, 20 predicted proteins | sample DewCreD2012metaG_FD_75245 | JGI IMG/M metagenome (GOLD analysis project Ga0101944, IMG submission 75245) | Hot spring sediment bacterial and archeal communities from British Columbia, Canada, to study Microbial Dark Matter (Phase II) - Dewar... ... | reverse complement strand
GCTGAGCTCCTGCGAGAAGTGGATCGGTTCGCACCTTCCAGTCTCCCAGACTCAGTCCGAGTGAACAGAAACAACCTATTGGAAGTTCACAGCTAGCGCAGGCCACGCAGCGTGCGCGCGAGGCGCGCGCGCTGCACTGGCCGCTCGCCTTCGTGCAGGTGTTCGCCAGGGGCGGCTTCGACTGCGTGCTCGGCAACCCGCCGTGGGAGCGCATCAAGCTGCAGGAAGAAGAGTTCTTCGCCGCCGAGAACCGGCTCGTCGCGCAGGCCAGAAACAAGGCCGAGCGCGCGCAGCGCATCGAGTGGCTGGCGCAGGGCATGCTGGCGCGGCACCTGTACCCGGAACTCGAGCACCCGCCGGACGAAGCGGCCAAGGAGAAGGAGACCTACGCCCGCTTCATCGCCGCGCGGCGCATCGCCGAGGCGGCGAGTGTGTTCGCGCATCTGAAGGCCGAGGAAGGCGGCCGCTACCCGCTGACCGGCGTGGGCGACGTCAACACCTATGCGCTGTTCGCCGAGACCATCGACCAGGTGATTGGTCGGCGCGGGCGCGCCGGCTTCATCGTGCCGACCGGCATCGCCACCGACGACTCGACCAAGGCCTACTTCGCGCACATCGCGCAGGGCGGGCGGCTCGCGAGCCTGTACGACTTCGAGAACCGCGAGGGCCTCTTCCCGGCGGTCGACAGCCGCATGAAGTTCTGCCGGCTGACCCTGGGCGTGGCGCCCGCCGCCGAGTTCGGCTTCTTCTTCACGCAGACCGCGCAGCTCGCCGACGCTCGCCGCCGCTTCACGCTCGCGGCCGAAGACTTCGCGCGCATCAACCCGAACACGCTGACCTGCCCGGTGTTCCGCTCGCGCCAGGACGCGGAGCTCACGAAGAGGATCTACGCCCGCGTGCCGGTGCTGATCCGCGAGGCGACGAGCGGCGAGCCCGAGGTGAATCCGTGGGGCATCCGCTTCGCGACAATGTTCCACATGTCGAACGACAGCCACCTGTTCGCCGCCGAACCCGCGCCCGACCATCTGCCGCTGTACGAGGCGAAGATGATCCACCAGTACGACCACCGCTGGGCGACCTATCGCGGCGACGGCGGCGCGGATGTGGCCGAGGACGTGCCGCTCGCCGCCAAGCGCGACCCGGGCTACGCGGTGCGGCCGCGCTACTGGGTCGAGGCGCGCGAGGTCTACCTGCGCACGGCCGCGCTGCCCAAGGGCTTGCTCTCTGCGCTGCGCGAGCGCAACCAGCCCGCGATCGTGCTCGCCGTCGCGCACCTGCTGTTCGCGGATTGGCTGGCCAAGCGCCGCGCTTCGGCCGATGAGGCGATGCAGCACCTCTATCCCGAGTGGTGCGCGTTTGTCGCCGCGCAGCCGTTCGCGCGGGCGCTCGCGCCGACGCAACTGGGCCTCGCCGCCGACAATCCGCCAAGCCTCAAGCCGCTGGGGCCCCACCACCTGGCGGCCGCGGCCATCGACGCGGTGCAAGACGGGCCGCGCGAGCGCACGGCGTGGTTTGAAGCCAACCGCGGCGCCGTGGCGGCGTTGCTCGAGGTGCCGAGGCACTTCCCGGTTCTGCCTGCAACAGTGCCGACGATCGCGGACGACGCCGCGGCGCTCGCCTTCGCCGAAGCGCTGCTCGAGGCGGCCTCGCCCCGGTGGTTCGTCGGCTTCCGCGACATCGCGCGCGCGACGGACGAGCGCACGGTCATCGCGTCGGTGTTGCCGAGGGCGGGGGTGGGGAACAAGATTCCGCTGCTGTTCTGTTCGAGCGGCGTGGCGGAACGGCAGCGCGCCGCGCTGATTGGCAACCTTGCAGCAACCTGCTTCGACTATGCGGCTCGCCAGAAGGTGGGAGGCACGACATTGAACTTCTTCATCGCCAAGCAGCTTCCGGTTCTGCCGCCAGACGCCTACACCGACTCCGACCTCGCCTTCATCATCCCGCGCGTGCTGGAGCTGACCTACACCGCCCACGACCTGAAGCCCTGGGCCGAAGCCCTGGGCTACGACGGCCCGCCGTTCCCGTTCGACCCCGACCGCCGCGCGCAACTTCGCGCCGAGCTCGACGCCTACTACGCGCGCCTGTATGGCCTCACCCGCGAGGACCTCCGCTACATCCTCGACCCGGCCGCGGTCATGGGCGAGGATTACCCGTCCGAGACCTTCCGCGTGCTCAAGCACAACGAGCAGCGCGCCTTCGGCGAGTACCGCACGCAGCGGCTGGTGCTGGAAGCCTGGGACCGCTTGCACGCCACTGAAACCCACCCGTCGGCACCGGGAGCCATCGCATGAGTCCATCGGTCTTCTTGCGGCGAGTCGTGCTTCGCAACTACAAGAGCATCGGCCTGTGCGATGTGCGCCTCGGGCCGCTGACCTACCTCGTCGGCGTCAACGGGTCCGGGAAAAGCAACTTCCTCGATGCCTTGCATCTGGTGCGCGACGCACTGACCGGATCCCTGGACAACGCACTGAACGAGCGGGGAGGACTCAGCGAGGTGCGCCGCCGTTCCAGCGGCCACCCGACGCACTTCGGAATGCGCCTGGAGTTCGCGCTCAAGACGGGGGAGCCGGGTCACTACGCCTTCAACATTGGCGCGCTCAAGGATCGCGGGTACGAAGTGCAGACCGAGGAGTGCGTGCTCGGCGGCATCGGTCGCGGCCCGTTCTTCCGCATCGAGCGGGGAACGGTCCGTGACAGCAGCGAATCCGCGTTTCCGGCGGTGACTGCGGACCGGCTGGCACTCGTGGCCGCCTCCGGCCTCACGGCGTTTCGGCCCGTGTTCGACGCACTCGCGGCGATGGGCTTCTACAACCTGAATCCCAAGGTGATGCGCGAGTTGCAGAAGCCGCAGGAGGGGCGGCTGCTGAAGCCCGCGGGCGAGAACATCGCGAGCGTGATCGGCCATCTCGAACGGGTTGCACCGGCTCAACTGCGGATCATTCAGGAATACCTGCAAACCGTCGTGCCGATGGTGCACGGCCTCGAGCGCAAGCAGGTCGGTCCGATGGAAACGCTGGAGTTCCGGCAGGACATGGCCGGCGCCAAGCACCCTTGGCGATTCCTGGCGCAGAACATGTCAGATGGCACCTTGCGTGCGCTCGGCGTCCTGGTCGCGCTGTTCCAGGGCAATCCGGACTATGCACCGACGCTGGTCGGCATCGAGGAACCCGAGACCGCGCTGCACCCGGCGGCGAGCGCGGCGTTGCGCGAGGCGCTCGCGCGCGCCGCCGGAGAGACCCAGGTCTTAGTCACCAGCCACAGCCCCGACCTGCTCGATGATCCAAAGCTGAGCGCCGATGCATTTCTGGCGGTGGTCTCCGAGGGCGGAGAAACCCGCATCGCCCCGCTCGACGAGGCATCACGGTCCACAATGAGAGAGCAGCTCTTCTCGGCCGGAGAGCTGCTGCGCCTGAACCAGCTCGCGCCCGATCGCGATCACCTGCGCGAGCAGCAGGCGCGACAGGGCGAGCTGTTTGGCGATCAACCATGAAGGTGGCGGCGATCGTGGAGGGCGACGGCGAAGTGGCCGCGGTTCCCGTGCTGCTGCGCCGTGTTGCCGCATGGCGCACGCCCGCTGTGTTCCCCGAGGTTCTGGCGCCGATCCGCGTGCGCCGTGACCGGTTCCTGAACCGCAACAAGGAGTTCGAGCGCTACCTGCGCCTGGCGGCGGCGAAGTGCGAGGACGGAGGATGGATCCTGGTGCTGCTCGATGCAGACGATGGTTGCCCCGCCGGGCTGGCCGCGCAGGTGCTGACCCGCGCAGCGGCGTGCGTGCCCCATCGCAGCATCTCGGTGGTGTTCGCAAAGCGGGAGTTCGAGGCGTGGTTCATTGCCGCCGCGGCGTCGCTGGACGGACATCGCGGGTTCAAGTTCGATCACGCGGACGCCGTAGACGCCGAAACACCCAAGGACGCCAAGGGCTGGCTCCGGCAGCGGATGGCGGGCGGCACCTATGGAGAGACCACCGATCAACCGGCCTTCGCGGCTCGCTTCGACCTGCAGCAGGCGTTCGAGGGCAGCCGCTCCTTTCGGAAGCTGTGCTCGGAATGGGACCGGCAGGCGACCGCGCCATGAACGTCCTCGAACGCGCATTGGTCGAGAAAGCCGGTCGCGAGCACGGCTGGGAGAACGTGGTCGAGAGCATCGAGGCCCGCGTGGTGCTCGCCTCGGCGCGTCACCGCGGGCGCGCAAGCGTCACGGCCGCGAGCGCCGGCAGTGGATGGCAGGTGACCTTTCCGGACGGACGGCTCGTTCGCGAACTCGCCCGCAGCCTGCCGGGGCTTGCCAATAGCGCCGGCGGATTCGATGCGCCGGACATCGATGCGCTGGCCTCACTGCTGCGCCGTGCAGCCGAGCTCTCGCTGGCGCTGCCCGACCAGGCCGCGCGGACGTTCCGCAAGCGCGCGGCAGAGGAGCTAGCTCGAATCGCGGAGCGTGGTACCGAGGTCGAGCGGCTTGTACGCCAGCGCGTCGGGCAGGACGTCTTCCGCGAGGCCTTGCTCGACTACTGGGGCGGCGCCTGCGCCGTGACCGGGCTCGCCTTGCCCGATGTGCTGCGCGCCAGCCACGCGAAGCCCTGGGCCGATTGCACGAGCGACGAGGAGCGGCTGGATGTGTTCAACGGCCTTCTCCTCGTCGCGCACTTCGACGCGCTGTTCGATCGAGGCCTGATCACCTTCGATGCCGGCGGCGCCATGGTGATCGCCCCGCGGCTGACCGCCGAACACCGTGCAGCGCTGCACGTGAGCGAGGGCCTGCGGCTGCGCTGGGTGGCGCCGGAGCATCTGCCGTTCCTGCAGTGGCACCGGGAATACGTCTTTCGGGGGTGAGTTCGCACCGATCGTCGAACGAGCCGCGGCGCGAAAGCGTCGATCAGCGCATCACTTGCCGATGCAGAAACGGCTGAAGATGCGGCCGAGCAGATCGTCGGCGGTGACCTCGCCGGTGATCTCGCCGAGCCGCTGCCCGGCCAGCCGCAGCTCTTCGGCGAGCAGCTCGAGCTGGCGGTTGCCCTGCTCGGCGTGTGCCGCGGCGGCGTCCAGGTGCGTCTGCGCGGCGCGCAGCGCTTCGAGATGGCGCTCGCGCGCAAGGAAGGCGTGCTCGCCGCTCGCCGCCGAGTCCCAACCCGCGATGGCGAGCAGCCGCGCCCGCAGCGCATCCAGCCCCGCCCCGGTCAGCGCCGACAGCCAGATCGAATCGCCTTCGGCGCGCGCGGGCAGGCGCGTCAAGTCGACCTTGTTGAACACCGTAAGCACCGGCGCGTGCGGCGCGCGTTCGCGAACCCGCGCTTCGATCGCGGCGTCGGCGGCTTCGGCGGCGGCATCGCGCGCGGAGGCGTCGACCAGATGCAGCACGACGTCGGCGCGGTCGACCTCGGCCCAGGTGCGCTCGATGCCGATGCGCTCGACCAGATCGGTCGTCTCGCGCAACCCGGCCGTGTCGATGACGTTCAGCGGGATGCCTTCGACCTCGACCTGCTGCGCGATCCGGTCGCGCGTTGTGCCGGCAACCGGTGTGACGATCGCCAGTTCCTCGCCGGCCAGCGCGTTGAGCAGGCTCGACTTGCCGACGTTCGGCTGGCCGATCAGCACGACCGCGAGCCCTTCGCGCAGCACCGCGCCCTGCCGCGCGCGCTTCAGAAGCTGCGCGAGCCTCGCGCGGATCGACGCGAGCCGCCCCCGCGCATCCGATGCTTCGAGGAAGTCGATCTCCTCTTCGGGGAAGTCGAGCGTGGCTTCGACGAGCGTGCGCAGCTCGATCAGCGCCTCGGTCAAAGCGTGCACTTCGCCAGAGAACTCGCCCGCGAGCGATCGCGTCGCGCTGCGCGCGGCCGCGGCGGTCGACGCATCGATCAGATCGGCGACCGCTTCGGCCTGCGCGAGATCGAGCCGGTCGTTCAGGAACGCGCGCCGCGTGAACTCGCCGGGTTCGGCGAGCCTCAGCCCGATCGCGCGGCCCGCCTCCAGGCAGCGCGCCACCAGCAGCCGCAGTACGACGGGGCCGCCGTGCGCCTGCAGCTCGAGCACGGTCTCGCCGGTATACGAATGCGGCGCCGGGAAGAGGATCGCGATGCCTCCGTCGATTTCGGCGCCCGACGCGTCGAGGAACTTGGCGAAGGTCGCGTGCCGCGGCGCCAGCGCCCGCGCTCGCGGCCCCAGCACGGCCTCGATCACCGGCGCGAGATCGGCGCCCGACAGGCGAACGACGCCGATGCCGCCGCGCCCGGGCGCGGTGGCGATCGCGACGATGGGGTCTTTGTCGGAGGCCATTCGATTGAAGCTAGCACAGCGCCGCCGCTAGACTCGCGCGCATGCCCTGGAACGACAACGATCCGCTGATGAAGTACCGGCACGCGCTGGTCGCCACACTGCTCGCGGTCGTCGCCTCGGTGCTGATCGCCGCGTTCATCGGCGGCGCGCTGCCGATGGCGTACGCGGGCCGCGCGTGGACCTACGCGGGGCTGGTGTGCTGGATCCTCGCCGGTGCTTTCGTCGTGTTCCGCCTCACGGCCGAAGGCGAGAAGGAGCCGCTCACCGCGCCGCGTTTCGTGCGCTGGGTCGTGTCGCTGTGGATCTGGCCGGTGTTCCTTCTGCGCAGGCGCTGAGCCCGGCGAACGGCCGCCATCCCGCGTCGGGGTTCATTAGCCGACCGGCTTGGTCTTCGCGATCTGCCGGGTCACGTACCACTGCTGCGCGATCGACAGGATGTTGTTGACCAGCCAGTACAGCACGAGCCCCGCCGGGAAGAAGAAGAACATCACGCCGAAGATCAGCGGCATCAGCATCATCATCTTGGCCTGAACCGGGTCGGGCGGCGTCGGGTTGAGTTTGTACTGGACCCACATCGTGGCCATCATCAGCAGCGGCAGGATGAACCACGGATCGGGCGTGGCGAGGTCCTTGACCCACAGGATCCACGGCGCGTTGCGCATCTCGACGCTGGCGAGCAGCACCCAGTACAGCGCGATGAACACGGGGATCTGAACGACGATCGGCAGGCATCCGCCGAGCGGATTGATCTTCTCGTTCTTGTACAGCTCCATCATCGCCATGTTCATCTTCTGCTTGTCGTCGGCGTACTGCTCGCGGATCTTCATCATCCGCGGCGTGACCTCCTTCATCTTCGCCATCGACTTGTAGCTCGCCGCCGACAGCGGATAAAAAGCCGCCTTGACCAGCACCGTCAGCAGCACGATCGCCCAGCCCCAGTTGCCGACCAGCCGGTGCAGGAACTCGAGCAGCCAGTAAAGCGGCTTGGCGATGAAGGTGACCCAGCCGTAGTCGACGACGAGGTCGAGCCCCGGCGCGATCGCCGCGAGCGCGTTCTGGTCCTGCGGACCGACGTACAGCGTCGCCGCCATCGACACCGCGCCGCCCGGCGCGATCGCCGGCAGCGGCAGGATCGATCCGACCGCGAACAGGTTCTTGTCGACCTGGCGCGTATAGATCTCGCGTTTGACGCCCTGCGGCGGTATCCAAGCCGACACGAAGTAATGCTGGATGATCGAGATCCAGCCGTTGTCGGCGCTGGTCACGTGCGAAGCCTTGCCCTTCTCGATGCTCGAGAAGTCGATCTTCTGGAACTTGCCTTCCTCCGTGTAGACCGCCGGTCCGGTGAACGTGTAGTACAGCGCGCTTTCGCCCTCGGGCTTGTTGCCGTCGCGCAGAAGCTGAAGATAGAGCGACGGCGACAGGGGTTCGGTGCCGAGGTTCTGCACTTCGTGCCTGACCTCCACGTCATAGCGCCCGCGCTTGAAGACGTAGGTTTTCGTCAGCCTGACGCCGCCCGCCTCGGCGACGAACTTCACCTCGAGCGCGTCCTGGCCGGCGCCGAGCTTCGTGGCGCCGCCGGCAAAAGTGAACGGCGTGCGGTGGTTGGGGAAGCTCGCGCCCTGCGGTGCGCCGATCAATCCCGTCTGCGCCAGGTAGACGCGGTTCGGGCTCACGTCGAGCAGCACGACGTGCTGGTCCTTGTCCTGCTTCTTGCCGGTGAACAGCGCGATCAGTCCGGTCTGCGTCCAGTCGGGCGCGACGTTCTGCTGCAGCAGCTCGAGCCGCGCGAGCACGGCACCGTTCGGATCGATGTCGGCGCGGACCATGTCGGTTTCGATCCGCACGCGCTCGGCCGCGGGAGAAGCCACCGGCGCCACCGGCGGCGCAGCGGGCACTGCGCCGGGTTCGGTCTTCGCCGCGGCGGTCGGCACCGATGCGTCGGCCGGAACGGCGGACTGCGCCGGCGGCAACGACCCGTCCGCCTTCGGCGAACCGTCGGCCTTCTTTTCTGCGGTCGTAGCGGGCGGCGCGCCGAGCATCGACGGCCGACCCTGATAGGTCTGCCACCGGTCCCAGAGGAACAGCAGGGACATCGCGAAGATGACCCACAGGATCGTGCGCTGGAAGTCCATGGCCATGAGAGCTTTCGTCAGTCGATTCTGGAGTTCGTCGGCGCGAGCCGCGCCTCATCGCCCGCGCGCGGATGGCACCAGCAGCGCCAGCGGAACTGCTGCGGCACCGGATCGACGCCACCGGCGCCGTACGGATGGCAGCGTGCGATCCGCGCGACCATCATCCAGCCGCCCCGCAGCGCGCCGTGCGTTTCGATCGCTTCGCGCGCGTACTCGGAGCAGGTCGGCCAGAAACGGCAGCTTCCGCCGACCCACGGCGAAAGCACGTACTGGTAGGCGCGGATCAGCGCGAGCAGGATCGATTTCATGCGGAAAGCGGCGGCAACTGCGCGAGTCGGTTGGCGAGGGCGGCGAGCAACGCGTCGGCTTCGGCGCGCAGCGCTCGCTTCAGTTGCGCGAGCGGCAGCGCATCGCGTTGCGGCAGCGGCGACTTCAGGCGGAGCACGACATCGACCGCGCGTCCGGCCGAGACGGCTTCAAGGTCAGCGCGCGCATGGCGACACGCCTCGCGCAGGATCCGCTTGACCGTCGAGCGGTCGACCGCGCGGCGCGCATTGCGTTTTCCCACCGTCAGCCCGAATCGCACGCCGGCCGAATCGGCCACCCGCCACCGGGTCGAGATCGCCAGCCATCGGCGCGCGGCGCGAAAGCCGTCATCGCGCCCGGCCGCGGCCACTGCCTCGAACTGGCCAGGCGCCTTCAGCCGCGCCGTCGCCGGCCATCGCGGACGGGTCGTCGCGTTCAGACGCCGAGACGCTTGCGGCCCTTGGCACGCCGCGCGTTGATCACAGCGCGCCCGCCGCGCGTCTTCATGCGGACGAGAAAGCCGTGCGTGCGCTTGCGCTTCACGATGGATGGCTGAAAGGTGCGTTTGGTTGCCATGGCAGGTCCTCAATCGGTCGCCGCGCGTCGTGGCGGGCGAACTGAACTCGTGCGCGCCCGACTGTCCGGTGCCGGATTCGCTCGTCAGCTGCTGAAGCTAAGTCGCGGATTTATCGCCCCTTTCGAGCGCGGGCGAAGAAAAGCGCGGTATTAGACGCGATGCAGCGAGACGCGTCAAACGCATCTGGCATCAGTCGACCAAGACCGGTTTTCCACGGCTTGTTCACAGCCCTCGGCGGCTTGTTCACAGGGTATCCACAGCCGATTCGGCAGCCCAAGAATTTGTCGCACCGCTCACGGGGCGCCAGCGATGCGTGTGAGCATGCGCTGTCGTGAAAATCTCGCAAGCATGCCGGTTCCAAGCTGCCTGCCACCTGAGCAGCGGCTTGTCGTGCTGTGGATAACTCCCTTTCGCGCCGGTACAATGCGCCGCTTCGCCGACGGTCGCGGGTATGTGAGGAGACGCGCCGAACGAGGAACAGGCGACCGGGCCGGCCGCAGAGCGGTCGGCTCGAGGCGAAGACGGCCCGGCATGACCGGCGCATGACAACGATGAGGTCGAGGTTCCGCGGGCGTACGCCCGCAGCGCCATCGGCCCTTGGCGGAAAATCGGATCGATGCTCCACTTCTGGCAAGACTGCTCGCGACTGCTCGAGCGTGAACTGACTCCGCAGCAATACTCCGCCTGGATCAAGCCGCTGAAGGCGATCGAGTACGACGCCGCGACGGGCCGGCTGAAGATCGGCGCGCCGAACCGCCTGAAGCTCGACGCGATCCGCTCGCAGTTTTCGACCCGCATCCAGGCGGCGGCCACCAGCGTGCTGCAGCGACCGGTCGATGTCGTGTTCGAACTCGACGCCCCGCCCGAGCCCGCCGCCGGCACCGCTGCGGCCGCGACCGAAGACGGCGCGCCGCGCGCCGATGCGGTCGCTCAGACGACCGAACAGATCGAACGAGCGCGGCTCAACCCGCTGCTGACTTTCGACAATTTCGTCACCGGCAAGGCGAACCAGCTCGCTCGCGCCGCGGCGATGCAGGTCGCCGAGAACCCGGGCGGCTCGTACAACCCGCTGTTCCTGTACGGCGGCGTCGGGCTCGGCAAGACGCACCTGATCCACGCGGTCGGCAACGGCATCCTCGCGCGCAAGCCCGACGCGAAGGTGCGCTACATCCACGCCGAGCAGTACGTCAGCGATGTCGTCCGCGCGTATCAGCGCAAGGCCTTCGACGACTTCAAGCGCTACTACCACTCGCTCGACCTGCTGCTGATCGACGACATCCAGTTCTTCGCCGGCAAGAGCCGGACGCAGGAAGAGTTCTTCTATGCCTTCGAGGCGCTGGTCGCCGGCCGCAAGCAGATCATCATCACGAGCGACACATATCCGAAGGAGCTGAAGGACATCGAGGACCGGCTGGTGTCGCGCTTCGCGTCGGGGCTGACGGTCGCGATCGAGCCGCCCGAGCTCGAGATGCGCGTGGCGATCCTGCTGAAGAAGGCCGAGCTCGAGCGTGCCGAGCTGCAGGAGGACGTGGCGTTTTTCATCGCGAAGAACCTGCGCAGCAACGTGCGCGAGCTCGAAGGCGCGCTGCGCAAGGTGCTCGCTTTCGCGTCGTTCCACGCGCGGCCGATCACGGTCGATCTGGCGCGCGAGGCGCTGAAGGATCTGCTGTCGGCGTCGACCGGCCAGGTGACCGTCGAGCTGATCCAGAAGACGGTCGCCGACTACTACAAGATCAAGGTCGCCGACATGTACAGCAAGCGGCGGCCGAGCGCGATCGCGATGCCGCGCCAGGTCGCGATGTATCTGGCCAAGGAGATGACGCAGAAGAGCCTGCCCGAGATCGGCGAACTCTTCGGCGGGCGCGATCACACGACCGTGCTGCACGCGGTGCGCAAGATCGCTTCGAATCGCGCCAAGGACGCCGAGCTGAACCACGCGTTGCACGTGCTCGAGCAGACCTTGAAAGGCTGAGCGGGACTCCGGAAAAGCTGTGGACAAGACTGCGATCGGCTGTGGACGGATGCGGACAAGTGCCGGGGGTGCGCGCGCGTTCGGGCGACTTGTCCTTTCGCTCCACAAGCCGGTGTACGCCGGCGGACGCGCTTGCCCACAGCTTGCCAACGATCGCAAGGCGCCGCCGCGCAAGGCCTTTTCCGTGTTGTCCCCAGCGCACAGGCACCCTTATTAACTGAACCTACGAAGAGGATACAGAACAATGCAACTCGTCAAAGCCGGCCGCGATGCATTGCTCAAACCGCTGCAGGTCGTCAGCGGAATCGTCGAGCGCCGCCAGACGCTGCCGATCCTCGCCAACATCCTGCTGCGCAAGGACGGCGAACGGGTCTCGTTCACGGCGACCGACCTGGAGATCCAGATCCAGACCGCGGCCGACATCGGCGCCGGCAAGGACAGCGCCGCGACGACCGTGTCGGCGCGCAAGCTCGTCGACATCCTGCGCGCGCTGCCCGACGCCGACGTGGGCCTGTCGCTGACGAACAAGAAGCTTACGGTGCAAAGCGGGAAGAGCCGGTTCAACCTGCAGACGCTGGCTGCCGAGGAGTTTCCGACGGTGGCGCAGGCCGAGTTCACCGCCGACTTCTCGCTGCCCGCGGCGACGCTGAAGTACCTGCTGTCGATGGTCCACTTTGCAATGGCGAGCCAGGACATCCGCTACTACCTGAACGGCATGCTGTTGGTCGTCGACGGCAACACGGTCCGCGCCGTCGCCACCGACGGGCACCGGCTCGCGCTGTGCGAGGTGACCAAGGACACGAGCTCGCCGAAGATCGAGGCGATCATCCCGCGCAAGACGATCCTCGAACTGTCGCGGCTGCTGCCGGACACCGAGGACCCCGTCCGCGTCCAGATGGCGCCGAACCAGGTCAAGTTCAGCTTCGGTGCGATCGAATTGATCTCCAAGCTCGTCGAAGGGAAGTTCCCCGACTACCAGAAGGTCATCCCGGTCAACAACCCGAAGACCTTCCTGATCGGCCGCGAGGAACTGATGGCCGCGCTGCAGCGCGCGGCGATCCTGACGACCGACAAGTTCAAGGGCGTGCGGATGATGCTCGCGCCCGGAAGTCTGAAGATCACTTCGACCAACGCCGACCAGGAAGAGGCGCAGGAGGAAATCGAGATCGACTATGCCGGCGAACCGCTCGACATCGGCTTCAACGTCACCTATCTGCTCGACGTTCTCGCGAACCTGAAGAACGAGCAGGTGAAGTTCGCGCTCGGCGATGCGCTCGGCAGTGCGCTGATCACGATGCCGGACTCCGAGAAGTTCAAGTACGTCGTGATGCCGATGCGCATCTAGATCATCGAGGCGTCGCCTCGCGATCCCGTTTCCCTCGTCCGTCGCGGCACGGGGGCAACGGGAGACGGGGCGCACCAAGGAAAGAAATGGCAGCAGTTCCAGAGAATCTCCCCCCGCCGCCCAACGGAGCGGGTGCCGCCCAGCCGACCGCCGGCGCGCCGGCCAACGACTACGGCGCAGCGTCGATCCAGATCCTCGAAGGTCTCGAGGCGGTCCGCAAGCGGCCCGGCATGTACATCGGCGACACGCAGGATGGCACCGGCCTGCACCACATGGTGTTCGAGGTCGTCGACAACTCGATCGACGAAGCGCTCGCGGGCTACTGCGACGAGATCGTCGTCACGATCCACACCGACAACTCCATTTCGGTGATCGACAACGGTCGCGGCATCCCCACCGACATCAAGTTCGACGACAAGCACGATCCGAAGCGCAGCGCCGCCGAGATCGCGCTCACGGAGCTGCACGCCGGCGGCAAGTTCAACCAGAACAGCTACAAGGTGTCGGGCGGCCTGCACGGCGTCGGCGTCTCGTGCGTCAACGCGCTGTCCAAGTGGCTGCGGCTGACGGTCCGCCGCGACGGCAAGGTTCACTACCTCGAGTTCAGGCGCGGCGAGGTGCAGGATCGGATCGTCGAGACGGTCGACGGCGTGCGCGTGTCGCCGATGAAGGTGATCGGCGAAACCGACAAGCGCGGCACGGAAGTGCACTTCCTGCCTGACGACGAGATCTTCGGCAAGGTCGAGTTCCACTACGAGATCCTGAGCAAGCGGCTGCGCGAGCTGTCCTTCCTGAACAACGGCGTTCGAATCAAGCTGGTCGATCAGCGCCAGGGCAAGGAGGAGGACTTCGCGTTCTCCGGCGGCGTCAAGGGCTTCGTCCAGTACATCAACAAGGCGAAGAACCCGCTGCACCCGAACATCTTCCACGCGAGCGGCGAAGCGCACGTCAACGGCGCCGCGATCGGCGTCGAGGTCGCGATGCAGTGGAACGACGGCTACAGCGAAAACGTGCTGTGCTTCACCAACAACATCCCGCAGCGCGACGGCGGAACGCACCTGACCGGTCTGCGCGCGGCGATGACCCGGGTGCTGAACAAGTACATCGAGGATCACGAGCTCGCGAAGAAAGCCAAGGTCGAAACGACCGGCGACGACATGCGCGAGGGGCTCGCGTGCGTGCTGTCGGTCAAGGTGCCCGAGCCGAAGTTCTCGTCGCAGACCAAGGACAAGCTCGTCTCGAGCGAAGTGCGCCCGGCCGTCGAGGAGGTCGTCGCCCGTGCGCTCGAGACCTTCCTGCTCGAGCGGCCCGCCGACGCCAAGATCATCTGCGGCAAGATCGTCGAAGCCGCGCGCGCGCGCGAGGCCGCGCGCAAGGCGCGCGAGATGACCCGGCGCAAGGGCGTGCTCGACGGCGTCGGCCTTCCCGGAAAACTCGCCGACTGCCAGGAGAAGGATCCCGCGCTCGCGGAGCTTTTCATCGTCGAGGGCGACTCCGCCGGCGGCTCGGCCAAGCAGGGGCGCGACCGCAAGTTCCAGGCGGTGCTGCCGCTGCGCGGCAAGGTGCTGAACGTCGAGAAGGCGCGCTTCGACAAGCTGATCTCGAGCGAGCAGATCGCCACGCTGATCACCGCGCTCGGCACCGGAATCGGCACGCCCGATTCGGCCGAGGGCTTCAGCATCGAGAAGCTGCGCTATCACCGCATCATCATCATGACCGACGCCGACGTCGACGGCGCGCACATCCGGACGCTGCTGCTGACGCTGTTCTACCGGCAGATGCCGCAGCTCGTCGAACGCGGCCACATCTACATCGCGCAGCCGCCGCTGTACAAGGTCAAGCACGGCAAGGACGAGCGGTATCTGAAGGACGATCACGAACTCGCGCAGTACATGGTGTCGCTCGCGCTGAGGGACGCCAAGCTGTACCCGGCGGCCGACGCCGCACCGATCGAAGGTAGCGCGCTCGAAACGCTCGCGCGCCAGTACCTGCTCGCCGACGCCGTCGTGCAGCGGCTTACCCGCGTGATCGACCCCGGCGCGCTTCGCGCGATCATGGCCGGCACGGAACTGAACCTCGACGACGCGGCCAGCGCCGAGCGCTCGGCGCTCGAACTCGCGCAGGCGATGGGCAACCACACGGTGCACGTGTACGCGCAGCACGACGAGAAGACCGACAAGCACCGGCTGCGCATCGAGCGGCGCCATCACGGCAACGTCAAGGCGAGCACGATCGACGCCGAGTTCGTGCACGGCGCCGACTATGCCGCGCTCGCCAGCGCCGCCAAGACCTTCAAGGGGCTGGTCGGCGAAGGCGCGCGAATCGTTCGCGGCAGCGGCGACAAGCAGAAGGAGGCGCCCGTTTCGGACTTCCGCGCGGCGATGGACTGGCTGATGAAGGAAGCCGAGTCCGCGGTCAGCCGCCAGCGCTACAAGGGCCTCGGCGAGATGAACCCGGAGCAGCTCTGGGAAACGACGATGGACCCGAAGGTGCGGCGCATGCTGCGCGTGCAGATCGAGGACGCGATCGGCGCCGACCAGATCTTCACGACGCTGATGGGCGACGAAGTCGAACCGCGCCGCGCGTTCATCGAGTCGAACGCGCTGTATGCGGGGAACATCGACGTTTGACGCCTGCCGCGCGGCGGCGCGCCGATCGAAAGCGGCGCCTCAACCCGCCGCCTGTCGCAGTCGAGCGCGCACCATGCCGATGTGAGAACGCAGCGCGTACAGCTCGTCGGCGTGCGATAGCGGCACGTTGATCCGCTCGACTTTCGCGTCGAGCGCGTCGAGTTCCTTCGCGAGCTCGTCGGGCGCGGTCGTGCGGCGGCCCAGCTCGTCCTCGATCTCGCGCAACTGGCCGTACCAGCGGAAGATCCGCGAGCGGATGCGGAACTCGTACAGCGGCGGAACGATCCGCGACAGCGGGATCAGCACCGCGACGATCGACACCAGCGCGACCCACATGCGGTCGATCAGGTTGGCGAGCCAGAACGGCAGATAGCGCTGCAGCAGCGGCGGCCCGCTGCGGTAGAAGCGCGCGGCTTCGCCGGCGAGCGGCAGCTCGACGTTCAGCGGCGAAGGAAACGTGCCGGCGCGCGCGAACCAGCCGGTGTCGCCGTGCACCGCCTGCGCGGTCTGCACGAAGAGCTGGATCAGCGCCGGATGCGTGTGTTCGCGCGCGACGAGCGAAGAAGTCGGCGCGATCAACTGAACGTCTGCGGGCGGGATGTCCTTGGCCAGATCGACGACGCCGCGCGGCAGTTTCAGCGCGCTCAGAAAAGGCAGGCGGCGCGAATACGCTTCGGCCTGCGCGAAGTCGAACAGCTTCACGCCGGGCGTCTGCAGCAGCATCTGAACGAGCGGCGACTCGGGCGCCGAGACGAACAGCAGCGCGTCCAGCTCGCCGGCGAGAAACGCGACGACGGCGGGCGTGGGCGCGAGCTGGCTCGCGCGGATCGACGCCGGATCGATGCGGTTGACGTGCAGCAGCTTGGCCCACAGCGGAGGCGCGCCGCTGCCCGGTGCGCCGATGTTCACGCGCCAACCCGCGAGCTGCGACAGGTGCGACAGCGTCGCGTTCCTGTTCAGCCGCTTGGCCGCGTCTTCGCGATAGAACAGCCACACCGGCTCGTAGAACAGGCTGCCGAGGGAAACGAGCGGAACGCCGTTGTTGTCCTCGTCGACGGCGAGCACCGCGGCCCCCGACCCACCCTGAACGAAGGCGAGATCGACGTTCTGCGCCGGGTCGCGCAATAGCGCGAGGTTCTCGGCGGAGCCCTGCGTGCCTCTGAGCACGACCTCGATGCCGAGGCCCTTGAGCCGCTCGGCATACCGTTTGCCGAACTCGGCGTACGCACCCTGCTCGGGCCCGGTGGCGAGCACGACGCGTTTGGGCGGCGCCGGGTCGAGGAGCACGTATGCGCCCCACAGCAGCACCAGCGCGAGCGCGACAAACGGCCCCGCGCTGACCGCGAGGTCGCGGATCGACAGGATCGTATGGCGCAGCAGCCGCGGCATGGGCATTCGCGGCGATTATGCCGGCGCATCGACAAGTGGCGCCCTCACCCTCTGCCCGTTACCCGGGAGGGCGCCGGGCTCGATCGCTCAACGCTTGCGCGCGAGCGTGACACCGTCGGCGATCGGCAGCATCGCCAGGTCGATGCGCTCGTCGCGGTGCAGCTTGGCGTTGAGCGCTTGCAGCGCGCGCGTATCGTCGGAATCGGCGGGCCGCGCGACCGCGCCCTGCCACAGCACGTTGTCGATCGCGATCAGCCCGCCGGGTCGCAGCAGTTGCAGGCACTGCTCGTAATAGCCGTCGTAGCCGGTCTTGTCCGCGTCGATGAATGCGAAGTCGTAGCGGCCCGACTCGCCCGCGTCGATCCGCGCGGCGAGCGTCTGCGCGGCGGGAGCGAGCACCAGTTCGATCCTGTGCGCCACGCCCGCGCGACGCCAGTATTCGCGCGCCACACGCGTGTACTCGTCGCTCACGTCGCACGCGAGGATGCGGCCGTCGTCGGGCAGCGCCAGCGCGACCGCGAGCGCGCTGTAGCCGGTAAAGACGCCGACTTCGATCGTTCGCCGCGCGCCGAGGAGCTTGACGAGCAGCGCCATCAACTGACCCTGCTCCGGAGCGATCTGCATGCCGGCGCGCGGATGCGTGCGGGTGGCTTCGCGCAACGCGGCGAGCGCGGGATGCTCGCGCAGCGAGTGGGCGAGCAGGTATTCGTAGAGCGCGTCGTCGAGGACCAGCGTGCGGCGGGTCATGCCCGGCGATTATGCGCGCGGGCGAACGCGAAAGACGTCGGGGTCGTCGCCGTGCTCGAGCAGCAGGCGCCGCACGCGGTCCTGCCACAGCTCGCCGAAGCGCCGCAGTTCGTCGGGGCTCGCCTCGCCGGCGGACGCGCGCGCGAGCAGGACCGGCAACTGCGGATCCGCGGGCACGCGCTTGATATCCGCCTCGGCCTCGACGCAGGCGCCCGTATCGGCGCGCGCGAAGCGCAGCGCGAGCGGCTGCCCGGCGCCGAAGGCGAGCAGGTCGCGTCTAACGTACCGCCCGGCGATGCCCTTGAAGCCGCCTTCGTGCGCGGCGCCGGTCAGCATCGAGACCACGTTGGCGACCACGCCCGTGACGCCTTCGCCGACCGGTTCGCGGAAGCTCACTCGGATCGCGCCGCGCTCGGGCATGGCGTCGCCGTACAGCGCGGCGAGCGCGCGCCGCGTGATGCCGTAGGCGGAGGCCACCGTCGGGCACGAATGCCCCGCCAGACGCACCGCGTCGAGATAGGAGAACTCGACCAGCCCGCCTTCGAGCGCGCCGAGGAACTCGGCGAGCGGATCGCGCAGCGCGATGCGCGGAACCTCGTCGAAAAACGCCGGGTAGCGCATCACGATCGGGCTCACTTCTTCACGAAGTCGATCACGATCGCGCCGGGTTCACGCTGGCGGTAGGCGATCTCGACGCCCGCGCCGTACCGCGCCTGGAGTTGCGCGAGCAGCGGAAGCGGGTCGTGATCGTTGACGAAGCGCATCGTTTCGCCTTTGGTCAGCGCGTCGAGCGCGCCGAAGATCGCGGCGTGGCGGAAACGCTTGGCGATGCCGCGCGCGTCGAACGGATAGATCGCGTCGGGCGAAAGGTGCAGGTGCGGACGGTTCATGATTTCCCTCATCGTGTGGTCTCGGCGGCGGGTTGGTCGGCGCTCGCGGTCGCGCGTCCGCCGTCTCCGCGGTCGAGCAGATCGCGTTTGTCGCGGACCGCTGCCCACTTGTCCGCATCGGGCAGCGCGGGCTTGACGCGCGTGATCGGCTTCCAGACGCGCGCCAGCTCGGCGTTCAGCGCGATGAAGTCGCGCTGATCGGCGGGCACGTCGTCTTCGGCGTAGATCGCCTCGACGGGGCACTCGGGAACGCACAGCGCGCAGTCGATGCACTCGACCGGGTCGATCACGAGCGCGTTCGGCCCTTCGCGGAAAGCGTCGACCGGACAGACGGCGACGCAGTCCGTGTACTTGCAGGCGATGCAGGGTTCGGTGACGACGAAGGCCATCGCACGCTCGCGTTGCGCGCGCAGTTCAGCCGGCGCAGCACGAGTCGCCGGGCAGCGCCTCTTTCACGCCGGTCTTGCCGATGCGAACGCGCCAGACGTCGGGACCCTGCTCGAGATAGTCCCAAGTGAATCTGCCCTGCAGTTCGGCCTGGAACTGGTAGTACAGCGGCTTCGGGTCGTGGTCGTTGACGAGCTCGAAGCCCTCGCCGGCGCCGAGCGCCTCGAAGGTGCGAAAGATCAGCGGGTGGCGTTCGCGCGGCACGATCGTGCGCACGTCGATGGTCGTCGCGGCGGTCATGGTTCGATTCCGGGGTTATTAAAGATGCATCAACGATGCACGTTAACTTACCCGGTTCCGGCCGCAAAAGCAATACGTCGCGGACTTCTTTTACGGATACCCCTTTCGGCGCCGCCGTCCAGAGCTGCTGCGCTCAGAGGCCGATCGCGCCGAGGCCCGGCCGCCGCCGATGCCAGTCGGTCGCCCGCTGGAACGCCCGGCCGATCCGCAGCAGCGTCGCTTCGTCGAACGGCTTGCCGAGCAATTGCACGCCGACCGGCAGTCCTTCGCCGCTGAACCCGGCCGGCAGCGCGAGCCCGCAGGCGTCGAGGTAGTTGCCGGCGCGCGTGAAGCTCGCCAGCGGCGTCACCGTCTCGTCGACTTCGCTCGCCGGGCAGGCGGGAAAGGGAACGGCCGGCACGAGCAGCGCGTCGGTCTCGCGCATCCATTCGACCCACGCGGCGCGCGCGGCGCGGCGGTGCTCGAGCGCGGCGATGTAGTCGGCCGCGCTCACCTGTTTGCCGCCGAGCACGCGCTTGCGCACCGCCGGCCCGAGCGGCAGCGATTCGTCCTCGATGTAGCCGCGGTGGATCGAATACGCCTCGGCAGCGATCAGTTGCCCGTTGCGGCGCATCAGCTCGCCGAAGTCCAGCGGCAGCCGCCGCTCGACGACCGAAGCGCCCAGTTCGCCGAGCGCGCGCCGCGCTTCGCCAACCGCCGAGCGAACGCTCGCGTGGACCTCGATCGGGTACTGCGCCTCGGGCAGCACGGCGATGCGAAGGCCTGCGAGCGAAGCCGCGTCGCTGCGCGCGAGCGCATCGTCGAAGCGCGGCGCGCACAGCGTCGCCGGATCGCGCGCGTCGGCACCTGCGATCGCGGCGAGCAGCAGCGCCGCGTCGTCCGCGCTGCGCGTCATCGGACCGATCGTGTCGAGCGAAAACGACAGCGGAAACGCGCCGCACAGGCTCACGAGTCCACCGGTCGTCTTCAGCCCCGTGATTCCGTTCATCGCGGCCGGGATGCGGACCGAGCCGCCGGTGTCCGAGCCGATTGCCGCAGGCGCGAGCCCCGCGGCGACCGCCACCCCCGAACCGCTGGAGGAGCCGCCGGGAACCCGGTGCGTCGCGAGGTCCCACGGATTCCACGGCATGCCGAGCAGCGGGTTGGTGCCCCACGTGCCGAACGCGAACTCGACCATCTGCGTCTTGCCCAAGGGCACCATGCCGGCGGCGAGAAGCCGCTCGACCACCGTCGCGGTCTTCGTGCTGCGCCTGTCCTTCCACGCAGCCGAGCCCACGCCGGTGACGCGTCCCTCGATTTCGAGCAGATCCTTGAGCGCGATCGGCAGCCCGTCGAGCGGACCGAGCGCCACGCCGCCCGCGCGCCGCGCGTCCGCAGCGCGCGCGTGGGCGAGCGCGAGCTCGGCGTCGACCGCGACGAACGCGTTGAGCTTCGCATTCGCGCGCGCGATCCGCGCCAGATACAGCTCGGCCAGCTCGGTGGCTATGTGCGCTTGCTGCGTGAGATCGAGGCGTATCATCAGGCCTGGCGTCGGGAGGCGGGCGAGCCCCTGACCCTGCGGCAAGCCGCGCAGCGCTGGCAGCGTGAGGTATTCCCGCAGGCAGCCCTCGCCATCGCTGCTTGGCGGCTGCCCGAGAGGCTGCCTCAGCGCACGGACGGTGATTTTTACCTCGACCTGGCGACACAACGTGCCCTGGCCCAGCAGGAGGAGCACAGAGAAATCACCTGGGGGGAAGCAGCAGCGCGCTTGGCCGCACGGTACCCCTTGCCGACCTGGCAGGAGCGCCTCGTCGACCTCTGGCATCATATCATCGGCAGCCTCGCAGCCTGGTGGAAAGGACTGCCTGCTGATGAGCCTCCTTGCGATTTTGCCCTGCAGGGCACGAGCGGCACCGTCTACTGCCGCCGCGCCAGCCGAGTCAGGCGTGGCCTCTTTCAATCGTAGTGCCCCATCACAAAGCACCCAAAGGGCAGCAAGAAGACCTCTCCCTTGCGTGATCCCTGCTGTCCCCTGGGTGCCTTGTGGTTCACCTCGGTTCTCCGTCTTCAAAGAGGGCGACAGCGCATGGGTGCCCGAGGTCCAGGTAGCAGATGGAGGGGGGCAACGTGGGCACCGGGACGCCGGCCCTTAGCAGCCGGCGGCAGAGGTGGCAAAGGGGGAGACCGACCACGTTCTGGTAGCAGCCTGCGATGCGATCTACAGGGTGGAACCCGGCGTGTTGCACCGCATAGCTGCCGGCCTTGTCGAAGGGATCACCCGAGGCCACGTAGGTGGCGATTTCCTGGTCGGAA
>Ga0101944_10003581_pt1 | contig 21251 bp, 19 predicted proteins | sample DewCreD2012metaG_FD_75245 | JGI IMG/M metagenome (GOLD analysis project Ga0101944, IMG submission 75245) | Hot spring sediment bacterial and archeal communities from British Columbia, Canada, to study Microbial Dark Matter (Phase II) - Dewar... ... | reverse complement strand
CAGGATGCCGGGCTGGCCGGGCGGCGCGGGCGCCACCAGCACACCCAGGATCGCCCCCTGCTTGCGGGCGGCCGCCACCAAGGCCAACTGCGTGCTCTGGGCCGAAGTGGTTTGCACCGCCTGAAGCAATTTGGCGTTGGCCTCGCGCAACACCTCCAGCTCCGCCACCTGCCGCCGCAGTTGGGTCACTTCATTGCGCAGGCGCATCAGCTCCTTCTGGCTCTCCCGCAGCCGCTCGGCGTCCGCCGACTCCGCCCCGGCGGCTGGCGGGGCTGCGTCGCGGACCTGGGCCTGCTCCAGCGCGCGCAACTGTTCGGCTTGCAGGCGCTCCCGGGCACGCAGCCGGGCAATCGTCTGGTGCTGGTTAAGACTCAGGACCGCCAGGCCGGTGGCCAGAAGGCAACCGACCACGGCCGCAATGTTCCCCGCGGTCAACCTGCGTTGCATGTGTCAGAAAAGAAGGCCGCCGACCCGCACGGCGTCAGCACGACGGCGGGGCAACATACCGCCCGGCGCCGCTGCCGCAAGCCTGCGCCCCGACGACCGGCATTCCTGGTTCGACAATTGGCGTGGTCCGGCTCATCCTTGCGCGCGATGAAGTCCATGACGGGTTACGGTCGTGGGGAGTGCGCGCGGGGCGGGTTGAAGGTCACCGTGGAACTCAGTTCGGTGAATCGGCGCCAGGCGGAGTTCGCCGTGACACTCCCCCGCGAGCTGGAGCTGTTGGAAAACCAGGTCCGGGACCTGATCAACCGGCACGTGGCGCGGGGCCGGGTGTCCGGCAGGGTCTCCTTGCAACTTGGATCGGATGGCGCGGCTGCCAAACAGCACATCAACGCGCCCCTGGCGGCCGCTTACGCCCGGGAGCTGAGCCGTCTGGCCAAGGAACTCCGCCTAGCCGGACCGGTCACGCTGGACCACTTGGTGCGCGCGCCGGGCGTGTTCCAAACAGATGAGACCCTGGCGGCGCTGGAGGATTTGTGGCCCGTGGTGCGGCAGGCGTTGACCCGGGCGCTGCGGGCGCTGGTGAAAATGCGGGAGCGCGAAGGCGCGCATCTGGCCCGCGACCTGGCGGCGCGCGTGGCCGTCATGCGCCGGTGCGCCGCGCGCATCCGGGCGCAGGCCCCCCGGGCCGCCGCGCGCTACCGCCGCCAACTGCTGCAGCGTCTCCGCGCCGCGGGGCTGGCGGCCGCCGCGGACGACGAGCGGTTGCTCAAGGAAGTGGTGCTGTTTGCCGATCGCGTGGACATCGTCGAGGAGCTGACCCGCTTGGAGAGTCACTTCCGTCAGTTCGATGCCTGCCGCAAGTCCGGCCAGCCGGTCGGGCGCATGTTGGATTTTCTGGCCCAGGAGATGAACCGCGAGATCAACACCATTGGCTCGAAGGCCAACGATGCCGGCATCGCCCGCCAGGTGGTCGTGCTCAAGGCCGAGTTGGAACGGTTCAGGGAACAGGCCCAAAACGTCGAGTGAAGACGCCCCCCCCAGACCTTGATGCCGGCACCCGGCGAACACCCCGTGGCCGGCCCCGACCGAACGCCACCGCCGGGCTGCCGTTGCTACGACCGGCCGACGTCGTGTTGCCAGCCTTCGGGCCGCGGGTCTTGGTTTTTCGTTGGTTCACGGGCGAAGGGCCGCGGGTTTTTCGAGGGCATGGCTGAGACCTGTTCCAACGCGTTGTTGGTGGTCATCTCCGCCCCGTCGGGCGCGGGCAAGACCACCGTCTGCCAACAGTTGCTGGCGGCAAGTCCCCGGCTGACCCGTGTAGTGACCTGCACAACCCGTCCGGCCCGACCGGGTGAGCAGGATGGGGTGGACTATCATTTCTTGGACGCGGCCGAATTTGATCGCCGGGTTCGGGAGGGGGCATTCCTGGAACACGCCACCGTGTACGGCCACCGCTACGGCACTTTGCGGCAGGAGGTCTTGGACAAACTGCGGTCCGGTCGGGACGTGCTGTTGACGGTGGACGTGCAGGGGGCGGCGACCATCCGCGCTCGCGCGGCTGAGAACCCGGAATTGCAGCGCGCGCTGGTGACGGTGTTTCTCACCCCGCCCTCCCTGGCGGTGCTGGAGCAGCGGCTGCGGGGCCGGGGCACGGACACCGAGGAAGTCATCCAGCGGCGGCTGGGCGTGGCCCGCCGCGAGATCGCCCAGTGGAACTGTTTTGACTATCTGCTCATCAGCCGCACCATGGCGGAGGATTTGCGCCGGATGCTGGCCATCTTGGAAGTGGAAAAAATGCGCTCGACGCGGGCCAGCGCGCCGGAGTGCTGACTCGCATCAGGGGCGCTGCGGGCCGTGCCGCGCCCGGCGCGGCGGCCGGGCCAGCCGGACGGCCCGTCGGCGCGCCACAGGACAGTGCCATGACACCGGGAAAGAACATTGTGTTGGGTGTGACCGGCTCGATTGCGGCCCACAAGGCCGTGGACCTGGCCAGCCTGCTGACCAAAGAGGGCTGCGGCGTGCGCGTGGTCTTGACCGCCGACGCGCAGCGATTTGTCACGGCCCTGCCGTTCAAGACACTGTCCCGCCATCCGGTGGTCACCGATCTTTACGACGAGACGGAAGGCTGGGCGCCGGCGCACATCCAACTGGCTGATGAGGCCGACCTGTTGCTGATTGCGCCGGCAACGGCCAACAGCATTGCGAAGTTGGCCCTGGGGTTGGCCAACGATGCGTTGTCCTGCATCGCCCTGGCCCTGAACCCGCAGGCGCGGGTGCTGATCGCCCCCGCCATGAATGGCAAAATGTGGCTGCACCCGGCCACGCAACAGCACGTGGCCACGCTCAAAGCCCGCGGGGTCGCCTTCGTCGGACCGGCGGCGGGCGCGTTGTCGTGCGGCTACGAAGGCGTGGGCCGGCTCTGGCCGGTGGAGCAGATCGCCGCCGCTGCGCTGGCTCTGTTGTCGGGCCAGGCCACGCCGCCCGCGCTTCCCGGCTCATGATCCGGTCTCTGTGGCACTGGTCCCGGCGGCTGCCGCGCCTGCTGCGGGCGCCCCCCCGCGAACCGGCCCAACACGGGCGGCGGATCCTCACGTTGCACCGCGACGTGGTGTTGCCGGCCAAGTTCGTCATCATGGCCGTGGTCTTTCACTACCTCTACCGGTCGGCGTGGGTGGACGAGGCGGCCAACGTGTACGGGGTTGTTCTGGAAACGCTCCGGGACTTCTTCGGGTTCTACATCCTGCTGAACTTGCTGGTCGAGGTGTCGTTTTTGGTGATGCGGCATTTCCCGCTGGGGGCCGTGCAGTGGGTCGTGTTTGTTCTGGGGCTGGTGGACGGGGTGTTCTTGGCGGGGCTGACGCTGTTGACAGGCGGTTTTGACAGCGTGTTGTACTGGGTGTTCCCGGGGCTGATTGTGCTCAACGCGGTGTGCATTCCGCTGGCCACGCCGCAGATCATGCTCAATCTGATGCTCAGCGTGTTCTTCCTGCTGGCGGGCCTGCTGGAGCCGGATTTTCGGAACGTGGAATTGACTGTGCCGCGGCTGCCGCCCCGGGCGCAACGCCGTCCCGTGCCGCCGGTCAACCCCCAGGAGTTGCGCGACGCCCGGGCCATCGTCATCCGCTTGCAGCGCCAGGGGGATTCGCTGGCGCGGCTGGTGTGGCAGCGCATCCCGGCGGCCACGCGCGACCGCTTGCTGGAAATGCTCAAGGACCCGGCACGCGAAGAGGAACTGGCCGCCGCGCTGGCGGATGAACTGAATCGTCTCCTGCCGGCCGTCCGCTATGTCGTCCAGCCTTCCGAGCCGCCGGAAGACCTGACCGAGCCGTTTCTGCTGCGGCTGGCCATCCTGTGGCTGCTGACGTTTTGCTGTTACGGCGTGCAGGTGCTGGCCGCCAAACAGGAACAGGCCGAGGCGGAGCAAAAGGAATTCGCCGCCCGCACCGAACAACTCCACGCCGCCGGTCGCGTGGCCGCCGAGTTCGCCCACCAGATCAAGAACCCCCTGGCGGTCATCAACAACGCCGCCTTCACCATCAAGCGATTGCTGGGCGACCGGTCCGACGCCGCCCAGCCGGTGCAAATCATCCAGGAGGAGGTTCAGAAGGCCGACCGGATCATTACGCAGATCATGGGCTACGCGGCGTTGAGCGAGGGGCGCGTCGAGAAACTCAACGTGGCCGAGGAGCTGGACCGCGCCATTGCCCAGGTTTTCCCGCCGGGTATTCACACCGAAACCCGGGTGAGCCGGGATTACGCCCCGGACCTGCCCCCGCTGGTGATGCAACGCGAACACCTGGCCGATGTGTTCGTCAACCTGCTCCAAAACGCCCGCCAGGCCATCGAGGACCGGGGGCATATCCGCGTCAGCGCCCGATGTCGCGGCGAGGACGAGGTCGAGGTGACCGTGGCCGATGACGGCCCGGGTGTGCCGCCGGACAAGCAGGAGCGGATCTTCGAGCCGTATTACTCCCTGCGCCCCAACGGCACCGGCCTCGGATTGGCGATCGTCAAGCACAACGTCGAGCTTTACGGCGGCACGGTGCGGGTCGAATCGGAGCTTGGAAAAGGCGCCCGGTTCATCGTATTCTTCCCGGCCCGAACAGCGACAAACCTGGCAGCGGCCCATTGAACACGAAGGCGACCAACCGCGGGCGCGGCGACCGGGGCGCAACCACGCCACCGGCCAGGGGGGCCGTCGCGCGCCGACGTCGCTCGGGCCGATTGTTCTGCCCATGAGCCTGCCGTTGCCACCGTTGCTCGTCGTGGACGACGAGAAGAACATGCGCGTGTCGCTGCGGGCGCTGCTCGAACCGGAGCATTACACGGTCGAGGATGTGGAATCCGCCGAGGAAGGCCTGAGCCGGCTGGCTGAGGGGTCGTATTTCATGGTCATCACCGACGCCCGCCTGGGCGGCATGGACGGCTACAAGTTCCTCAACCAGGTCCGTGCCCGGTGGCCCGACGTGCCGGTGCTGATGATCACCGCCTACGCCACGCCCAAGCGCGCTGTCGAGGCCATCAAAGCCGGCGCGATGGACTACCTGTCCAAGCCCTACGCCCCCGAGGAGCTGCTTCACGCCGTGGCGCGCTGCGCCGAACGCTACCGCCTGCTTCAAGAGAACGCCCGGCTCCGCGCCGAGGCCGGCGTGGTGACCGACGTGGCGCAGATCGTGGGCGAATGCCCCCAGATGCGCCAGTTGCGACAGATGATCCAGACGGTGGCGCCCACCGACGCGCGGGTGCTGATCCTGGGTGAGAGCGGCACGGGCAAGGAGCTGGTGGCCGCCGCGCTGCACGGCCTGAGCCGCCGGCGCGATGCCAGCTACGTGCGCATCAACTGCGCGGCCATTCCGGAAACCCTGCTGGAGAGCGAGCTGTTCGGCCACGAAAAGGGCGCCTTCACGGGGGCGGTTCGGCAGAAAACCGGCCGGGTCGAAGAGGCCGACGGGGGCACGTTGTTCCTGGACGAGATTGCGGACATGAGCCAGCCCCTGCAAGCGAAGCTGCTGCGTTTCCTGGAAGACGGCAGTTTCACCCGCGTGGGTGGCACACAGGAAATGCGTGTCAACGTGCGCCTGGTGGCCGCCACCAATCGCAACCTGGCGCACGCCATCCGCAGAGGCCAGTTTCGCCAGGACCTGTTCCACCGGCTCAATGTCGTGCAGTTCTCCATCCCGCCGCTCCGAGAACGCGGCGAGGACGTCCTGGTGCTGGCCGAGCATTTCCTGCGGCAGTTCAATGCCGCGTTGAACCGCAACATCCGCGGCTTGTCCCAGACAGCCCGCCGCAAACTGTTGACCCACACCTGGCCCGGCAATGTGCGCGAGCTGCGCAACGTCATCGAGCGCGCTGCCATCCTGGAGACCGGCCCGGAAATCCAGGCCGCCAGCCTGCCGGACTTCGAGCTGGAAACCCGCCTGCACCAAACCGCCGATGCGGCCAGGCTGCCGGAGGGCAAGCTGTCGTTGGACGACTTGCTCATGCAGTACGAGCGGCAGGTCATCTTGAGCGTCCTGGAACAATGCCAGTTCAACCTGGGCCGCGCGGCCGAGCGCCTGGGGCTTAGCCGCCACGCCCTCCGCTACCGCATGCAGCGGCTCAACCTCGGCCTGGACGCTGAAACGGCAGCCGCCCTGGCCACAGACAACGATCCGCTCTCACCGCCATGACACACCCCTCCTTGCCCTGCCTGTTGTCGGTCGCCGCCGAGCCTGGCATCGAGTCCCGCTACCAGATGAGCGCCGGCCTGCGAGACGGCCTGATCATCGTCGGCGTGGTGGCGCTGCTGACGCTGCTCATCGTCATCTGGGTGGCGGTGTGGCACAAACCCCGCCGCCGTCACCACTCGCACCATCACCACCATCACTCGCGTTCCCAATCCGAAGAAGCGCCCGCCCTGGTCCGCTACCGTCATGTCCAGCATGAGGACCCCGGCCTGCTGGCTCTGCTCAAACCGCGTCGCAAACGCCGCAAACACCGCTTCCACCATCGCAATCCCACGCTCGCCGAAACCGGCGGCCTGCCGCCCATCCGTCAGGATGCCGCCCCGACGCCGTCCCCCTCGTCCCCCGCCGCCCCGACGCCTCCGGCCGCCTCCCCGCCCCCATCCGGGCCACCCGTGGCCCAAGGTTGAGCCAGGCGGGCGTGGAGGGGCTTCCGGCATCGCCAGCGCAGCCACCCACCTCATGCAGGCCAGCCGGACAATCACGCGCCGAAGCGCCTCGAATCTGGCGCTGGCCTTTTGCCTGCTGCCCAAGACCACGCGCGACGACATGGCGGTGCTCTATGCCTTCTGCCGGCAGGTGGACGATGTGGCCGACGAAACCGCGCTCCCCGTGGCCGAGCGCCGCGCTCAACTGGCCGCCTGGCGCCAGGACCTCCACCGCGCCTGCGCAGGCGGCACGCCGCAGATGCCCGTCAACCGCGAGCTGCAGCCGGTCATCGCTTGGTACCAACTGCCCTTCGACCTGTTCAACGAGTTGCTGCTCGGCGTTGAGATGGACCTGGACCACAGCCGCTACGAGAACTGGGAGGCACTGGACCTTTATTGCTACCGCGTGGCCTCGGTGGTGGGATTGCTGAGCATCGAGATTTTCGGCTACAGCAACCGACGCTGCCGCAACTATGCCATCGCTCTGGGCAGGGCGCTTCAGTTGACCAACATCCTGCGCGATGTGGCTACGGACGCCGCCCGGGGGCGCATTTACCTGCCCGCCGTGGAGCTGAGGGAAACCGGCGTGACCGAGCAGGAAATCCTCCGCGGCGACTTCACGCCCCGCTACACCGAGCTGGCGGCCCGGGTGGCACGCCGTGCCCGGCGTTATTATCGGCTGGCTGCCCGCGCCCTGCCGCCGGAGGACCGACGCTCGATGATCGCTGCCGAGTTGATGGGGGCGGTTTACTGGCGGTTGCTGGACAGGCTGGAACGGCGGCGCTTCAACGTGTTCACGGGGCATCCCGTGCGCCTGCCCGCCTGGCAGAAGGCCTGGCTGGTGGCCCGCACGTGGTGGCGCGTCGCAAGCGGGCAACAGACCGCCAACTATGGCCAACCGTGAACCCCAGCGACGGCTCATCGTTAACGCCGACGACTTTGGCCGGTCGCATGCGATCAACCAGGCCGTGATCCGGGCCCACCGCGAGGGCCTTCTCACCTCCGCCAGCCTTATGGTCAACGAGCCGGCCTGCGCAGAGGCCGTGGCGCTGGCCCGACAGCATCCGCGCCTCGCCGTGGGCCTGCATCTGAGCCTGGTGTGCGGCCGGGCGGCGCTGCCACCCGGGCAAATCCCCGGCTTGGTGAACGCTCGCGGCGAGTTCAGCCGCAACCCCGTGCGCACCGGTTTTCGCTACTTTGCCGACCGCCGGCTCCGCCCCCAACTGCGGGCGGAAATCCGCGCCCAGCTCGAGCGCTTCCGCGCCACCGGCCTGTTGCTGGATCACATCAACGGCCACCTGCATCTGCACCTGCATCCGACGGTCCTGGGCATCCTGATGCAGGAAGCCGGGCCGCAAGGTATTCGGCGGATGCGGCTGACGCGCGATCCGTTCTGGCTGAACGCCCGCCTGAGCGGCGGTCGCTGGACCATCCGGGCCGCGCACGCGGTGATTTTCGCTTGGCTGGCGCGCCGCGCCCGCCGTCGGCTGGCCCGCCAGGGTGTCCGACACACCAAGCACGTCTTCGGCCTGCTTCAGAACGGGCAGGTGGACGAGGCGTTTGTGTTGCGGTTGCTGCCCCGGCTGCCCCCGGGGGATTCGGAGCTTTACTCGCATCCGTCGCTCGACCAGTCTGGACGTGAATTCGATGCCCTGGTCAGCCCGCGTGTCAGGGCGCTGGTTGAAGCCCTGGGCATCCGGTTGATTCGGTACCAAGACTTGTGACGGTCCGCGGCCGTGCCGGTAGCGGGGCGACCAGTGCCGGAGCGAAGGCCGGCCCGGCCGTCCCCCCGCGGCTGCAACCACGCGCATCATGACCAAAGTCCTCATCGTCCTGATCCTCGCGCTGGTGGTCGAGGCGGTAGGTGTGGTGTTTCTGAGCCAGGGCCTCAAGCAGATTGGCGAACCGGCCGCCCTCACCGCCCGCGAGGTCGGCCGGCTCGTTGTGCGGGGCGCCACCAACCGGAGCGTGCTGTTGGGCGTGGCTCTGGAAGCGGCGTTCTTCGGCGCGTTGCTCTACCTGCTGGCCCAGCGCGACGTGAGCCTCATCTGGCCGTTGACCTCGCTGGGTTTTGTCATTACCGCCCTGGCGGCCCGGTTCATCCTCAAGGAGCAAGTCTCCGCGCTGCGCTGGGCCGGGGTGGCGCTCATCGTGCTCGGGGCTGCACTGGTCAGCTACAGCGAGAAGGCGAAACAGACACCGCCGCCTCCTGCCGCCCCCGTCCCACCGCCTACCTCGGGCCGATGACGCGCGCCAATACCTCGGCCAGTCGTTGGGCAGCGAACCGGGCGTCTGCCTGCAGCCGTCGCAGGGCCGGAATCGTGCCCGGACGGCGGGCGAGGGCCAGCGCCAGCTTGCCGTAATCCAGGCTCAGGTCCGGCTTGACCAGCCGATTGAAGTCCAACGGCAGCGTCTCCGAAGCGGTGTCCAGCACCACGCGCACGGTGGCACAGGGGATTTGCCGCTGCCGGCACAGGTCCTGAATCGCGGCGGACTCCATGTCCACCGCATCCGCGCCCGTATCCCGCCATAACGCCGCTTTCTCAGCCGCGGTTACCACAACTCGGTCCAAGCAATGAAACCGCCCCGGCTTGGCGCCGGCGGCAACGAGCGTCTGGCGCAGGGACTCGTCGGCTGTCTCGAACACCACCTCCCCCAAGGCCAGCGCGGGGTTCAACCCACCGGCAAAACCGCAGCTCAACACCCGCGCCGGATTCTCTGTCGCCAGCCACCGGTCCAGGGCAAAGCGCGCGTTGTGCCGGCCCATTCCGGTGAGCAAGAGGCCAACGTCGGCGCGCGCCCGGGCCAGTTTGCGAAAGGCCTCCGCCTCTTGCCTGACGGCAAAGCAAACCAGCGCGCGGCCGACGCCGGCTTGCCGGGGTTGGGGTTCGGTGTTCACAAGACTTGGCGCTTCGGACAAGCCAACGGCAGCCAGCGGCCGGCGATTCCCCGTCTTCCTGGCGCTGGCCAGAGGCCCCAGCCCGGAGGCAGGCATCGTTCCTGGGTGGCGTCTGCCGTCGCCGGCGCGGTCGCTGGCTGGGCTGTGCATCCCGCTCGGACGCGGGTGCCCGAAGGCGCCTACCGGCTGCGGCTGGTCAGGGTTTCCAAAACCTCAAACAGATCGCGCATGGCAAAGGGTTTCCAGAGCACCCGATGCCCGACCCCCTTGAGGAACTCGGAAACCTTGGGATCGCTCTGGTAGCCGGTCATGAACACGAACCGGTCACACAGATGTGGCCGGGCGCGTTGCACCGCCAAATAAAACATGTCCCCCGGGAAGTTCGGCATCACCATGTCGCACAGAATGACATCAAAATCCCGAGCCAACACCTGCTCGATGCCTTGAGTCCCGCTGGGCACGATGGTGACCCGGTAATCCTGTTGTTCGAGGGTCTCCTTCAGGGCAAGGGCGAAGCCCTCGTCATCTTCCAGCATGAGAACCGTCCTGGGCCGGGGGTGCAGGGCCTCTTCAGAAAGGTCATAGGTGCGAGGCTCGGCCTCCGTGAGATCAGAATCTTGCATGGTCTCGCTCTCTCCCGTCTCGCTTTGATCCACGCCGCGCATCGGACAGCCCCAGCATACACCTCCGTCTCCACACGGCCAGCATGAAATCACGGGCTGCCCCAGCGAACCACAAAAACAAGCCAGATCGGCCGGCCCGCCGCACACAAAAATAAAAGGCAGGCCTGCGCGGCCTGCCTTGGTGAAAGCAATCCCCCGCCTACTGGGTTTGGCTCTTCTTGTCCTTCTTCTCGCCGCCCGCCGGCTCGGGACGGGGGCCGATGCGGATCGTCCGGGCCATCAGTTTGCCGTCTTCCGCCTTTCGGTAGCTGCCGGCAATCTCCTCGCCGACCTTCGCGTCGTCAAACGTGGCCGGCTTGCCGGCTTTGGTCAGGCGCGTCTCCGAGGTGACATAAAACGTGCGTTCCCCGACCTTGATGGTCTTGGCGACGCTGTCTACCTGAGTGATCTTGCCGCGGAAGGGCACCAGGCCCTGCTTCTTGGCCCCGGCCTCGGCCTTGGCCGCGGCGGCCTTTGGTTGACTCTGCTCCTTCTTGGCTTCCTGGCTGATGGCCTGCCCGCACGTCGCCGCAAGCACAGCCGCGGTCAGCCCCAACACTGCGATGCTTGGAATGATTCTTTTCATGGTCCTGAGTGCTATAGTTGTTTGGTTCAAACCTCAACCCACAGGCCGACTGCTATCACAAGCCGCCGGAAAGGCAAGCATTTTGTCCGGGGCGAACCCGGGTTGTTCAAGCCTGACAGCCTTTGAGCGAGTTTGCGACCGCCGTTGCTCCCCTTGCACCCCACTCAGCATGCCTGGTTGACCGGCAAGAAACGGAGCTGCCCGCCGGGATGGGCACGAACCCGGCAGTGACGAATTGAAATCCCGGCCCGGCCTGTTCATTCTCCGGGCTGCCATGCCTGCCGACGTGCCACCGCAACCGTCCGCCCGGCTGGTCTCGATAGATGCCTACCGGGGACTGGTGATGTTTCTGATGATGGCCGAGGTGCTGGCGCTGGGGCGGGTGGCGGCAGCCCTGCCCGACAGCGCCTTTTGGGCCTTCCTCGCCCACCACCAAAGTCACGTGCCCTGGGTGGGTTGCACCCTGCATGACCTCATCCAGCCCTCGTTCACGTTCTTGGTGGGCGTGGCGCTGCCGTTCTCGCTGGCGGCGCGGCGGGCGCGCGGCCAATCCCCGGCCCGGATGCGTCTGCACGCCGCCTGGCGCGCGCTGGTGCTGGTGGCGTTGGGCATCTTCCTGCGCTCGGTCGGGGCGCGCCAGACCAACTTCACCTTCGAAGACACGCTCACGCAAATCGGGCTGGGTTACTTTGCGCTGTTCCTGCTGGGCGAACGCTCCCCGAAGGTCTGGTGGGCGGCGCTGGTCCTGATCCTCATCGGTTACTGGGCGCTGTTTGCCTTCTATCCATTGCCCGGGCCGGATTTCGACTGGCAGCGCGCCGGCACCTCGCCCGATTGGAGCGGCAACCTGGCCGGTTTCGCCGCGCATTGGAACAAGAACACCAACCCGGCGTGGGCGTTCGATACCTGGTTTCTGAATCTGTTCCCGCGCCAACGGCCCTTCACCCACAACGGCGGCGGTTACGCCACGCTGAGCTTCATCCCCACCCTCGGCACGATGATCCTCGGCCTGATGGCCGGGAGCTGGCTGCGCGCCGGGCTGCCGGAGCGCAAGCTGCTGGGCCGCCTGGTGCTGGCCGGGCTGGCCGGGCTGGCGTTGGGCTGGTTGCTCAACGCCACAGGGGTTTGCCCCAACGTCAAACGCATCTGGACGCCGACCTGGGTGCTGTTCAGCGGCGGGTGGTGTTTTCTGTTGCTGGCCGCGTTTCATTACCTGACCGAGGTGCGCGGCTGGCGGGCGTGGGCATTGCCGCTGGTGGTGCTGGGCGCCAACTCCATCGCCGCCTATTTCATCGCTCACGTGCCCGCCGGCTTCATCGAAAGCTCGCTGCGCACCCATGTGGGCGAGGGCCTGTTCTTGCTGCTGGGCGCGCCGTACAAGCCGCTGCTGTTTGGCGGCGCAACCCTGCTGATCGAGTGGGGCATCCTGTTCTGGATGTACCGGCGCAAGATTTTCCTCAAAATCTGAGCAGCCGGGAAGCTTGTCGGTGCTGCCGCAGGTTGGAAGCCTGCTCGACGCCACAGGCAAGATGCCTGTGCTACCTCATCGGCTGGGAGCCTGCGTCACGAGACCCGGTGGTCCGACCCGGCTGTGCGCTCGCAGGCGGCTCGCTGCGCCGTCGGGTCACGGTAACCGCCCGAACTTTTTCTCCAGCTCGCGGTAGTTGATCTCCACCAGCGTCGGGCGGCCGTGCGGACAGGTGTAGGGCATGGCGCAGCGGCGCAGGGCCTCCAGCAGTTTCACCAATTCCGGTCCGCTCAGCGGGTCGTGGGCCTTGACCGCGTGGCGGCAAACGGTCTTGGCCACGGTCTGTTCCCCCAGCCGCAGACTGTTGACCTCGCGGCCGGCGGCTTTCAGCTCATCCAGCAGGTCCAGCACGAAGCGGCGGGCATCGCCCACGCGCACAAACGGCGGCAGGGCGTCCAGCAGAAAGGTGCGCTCGCCAAACTCGCTCAACCCCACGCCCAGCCGGGTCAGCGCCGGCAACTGTTCCCGCAGGAACGCCGCATCGCGCGGCGCCAGCTCGACCGTCGCCGGCAACAGCAGCTTCTGCGAGGGCGACCGATCGCCCCGCTCCAGCCGCTCCAACACCTGCTCGAACAACACCCGCTCGTGCGCCGCGTGTTGGTCCATCAAGACCAACCCGCGATCCGATTCCAGCAACACGTAGAGCCGACCCACCACACCGATGAGGCGCAGCGGGACATCCAGCAGCGGGGTGGGAGCCGACGCAACCGCAGGCCGGGCGGTCGAGGCTGTGGCAGCGCTCGCGTCCTGAGACGCGGTTTCCGGGGCATTCGCGTCGGAAGGCCGGAGCGCCGGTGGCCCGCCGTCCAGGACCGGGGGGCGAGCTACCTCCGTTGGCTGCTGGCCGCTTGGCGCGGGCATAGGCGGCGCGGCACCGCCGGCCGGGGCGAAACCCATTCGGAGCGCCGGCTGCATCGGGCGCGGCGACGGCTCGACCAAGTCGGCAGGTGGGAGGCCGGTCGGGAGGTTCGGAAGCGCGCGCTGTTCGTCGGTCTTGGCGGCCGCTGGCGGCGGGTCGGAGTCCGGCCTGCGGCCTTCGCGCGGTTGCGGCCGCGCCGCCGCATGGAAAGTCAGCAGGGTCTGCCGCACGGCTTGCATCACCAGCCGCCGCACCTCGAACTCGCGATGGAACTTCACCTCGCGTTTGGCCGGATGGATGTTCACGTCCACGAGCGCCGGGTCCAGCTCCAGAAACAGGCAGCAGACCGGGTAGCGGCCTTTCATCAGGGCGGTGTGGTAGCCCTCCAGCAGCGCAAAGTTCAGCCCGCGGTTTTCCACCGGCCGCCGGTTCACAAACAGATGCTGGTCCTCCCGCGTGGCGCGCGACACCCCCGGCGCGCCCATGAACCCCCACAGACGCAGCAGCGAAGCCGACGCGCCGAACGGCTCGGACGCTTCAGGCCCGGCCTCGATCGGCGCGGCAAAATCCACCGCCAGGAAGCGGCTTTCATCCCCGTAAAGGGCGCGGAGGCGCTCCCGCAGGGCGGCCAGCCGCGCGGGCACATCCGGGCCGGTCTTGAGGGCCGGCAGTTGCCAGACCAACCGACCGTCCTTGTGAAACACAAAAGCCACTTCCGGAAAGGCCAGCGCCGCGAGCACCAGGTAGTGCTGAATGTGCGCCGCCTCGGTCTCCTCGCTGCGCATGAACTTGCGGCGCGCGGGCAGGTTGAAGAACAGTTGGCGCACCTCGACGCTCGTGCCCGGCGCGCTGCCCGCGCTGCGCACCTCCAGCAGCTTGCCTCCGGCCACACAGAGTTGCGTGCCTTCCACAGCGCCGCCCTCGCGCTCGCGGGTCGTCAGCGTAAAGCGGCTGACACTGGCGATGCTCGGCAACGCCTCGCCGCGGAAGCCCAGTGTGGCAATGGCCGCCAGGTCCTCCGCCCGCTGAATCTTGCTGGTGGCGTGCCGCTCCAGGCTCAACAGCGCATCGTCCCGGCTCATGCCAATGCCGTCATCAGTCACGCGGATGAGGCTGCGCCCGCCCGCCTGAATCTCCACCGCGATCTGCCGCGCCCCGGCGTCCAGGGCGTTTTCGACCAGCTCCTTAACGACGCTGGCAGGGCGCTCGATCACTTCGCCAGCGGCGATCTGGTTGGCGACCTGTTCGGGCAGGAGGCGGATGCGGTTCATGCGAGTGGCGGCGTGGCGCAGAAACACGGCCGGTGGCGCGGCTTGGCGGAGTTCCTGTTGCCCTTCACGTGGCGTGTTTGGCGCGTCCGACGGCCCGCCCGCCTTACCCAGTCCGGGCCTGAGTTTGCCCCGGCTGCGCCACGGGCAGGCTGAAGGCGAAGATCGCGCCCCGCCCCGGCTCGATGCGCGCCCAAATCCGGCCGTCGTGGTCCTCGATGATCTTCTTGCAGATGGCCAGCCCCAAACCGGTGCCGCAGGTCTTGCCGTGGGTGGCAAAAGGCTCGAAGAGCCGATCCGCTACCTCCGGCGGCAGGCCAGGGCCGGTGTCCTCCACTTCGGTCGTTACGCTGCCCGGCTCGCTGGCAAAACGCAGTCGGAGGCGGCCGCCGCCGGGCATGGCGTCGGCGGCGTTGTGGGCCAGATTGTGCAGCACGCGACTCAGTCGCCGCGGGTCCAGCCGCACCAGGACGGCGGGCGGGGCGTTTTCCAGTTCAAGCTGGACACTGCGCAGTTCCAGGTCTGCGCGCAGCTCCGCCGCGGTCTGCGTGATGAACGCGGCGTAGTCGGTCGGCGACAGGTCGTCGTCAGCCGAGCGGCCCTGGGTGTAATCCAGGACGGCATTGACCAGGTCGGTGATGCGCACGACCTGGCGGCGGATGCGCTCTCGCGCCTGCTGCCGTTGGGCTGGCGTGGCGGTGTCCAGCGCCGTCAGCTCGGCGGTCAGGCTGATGGTGTTGAGCGGATTCTTGAGGTCATGGATGACCGAGCGCGCGAACCAGCCCACCGTGGCCAGCCGCTCCGCGTGCAGCAAATCCGCCAGGTAGTGGCGGTTGAACTCGCGCAACCGCTGACTGATCTCTCGCAACAGGCTCAGGGCCAGCTCGGGCGACAGGCGCACGGCGGCCAGCAACGCCTCGCGTGGGATGAAATCCGCCGTCGTGTCCCGCGCCGCCACCGCGTCGGCCGACCGCGGCTGGTCCTCGATGACCGCCATTTCCCCAAACAACTCGCCCGGCCCCAGTCGGGAAAACACCTGCCGCGGGTTGGCGCCGAGCTGCCCGGCAATCTCCACCAGCCCCTCGCGCACCACGTAAACCCCGTCGCCCGGGTCGCCCTGCCGGAAGATTAGGCTGCCCGCCGGATACCGGCGCGGCTGCGCGGCTGCCGCCAGAACGGCCAGCGTCGGCGCCGGCAAAGCGGCAAAGCAGGGGCTGTCCGCCAGTGTTCCCATGCCGCCATTGTATCGCCACACCCCGGCCCGTAAAGCCCGGCAAAATCCCGCCAACTGCCGCCCGGCGCATCAGGTCGAAATGGACCGCCTGCTGAGGACAACCCCGGTTTGTCTTCAACGACCCGGGTCGCAGACCCGACGTGCCGCCGGCCAGCAATCCTCCCTGCAACGGAACGGCCGAAAACGCCGGAGAATCCGGTTGACGATGCTGCGCCCGGCTCTCAAATTGCCAGCATGAAACCGGTCGGGCAAAGTTTTCTCTTTGGACATCCCACTTTGTCCCGATGCTACTGTTCAGCGACATAGCACGCACATGAGTTCGCCGCGCACAGGACGGCTGGTGGGAGCGGTTGGTTTTTTTGCCCCCACGCTCCTCATGGGCGCTGACCGGTTGCTCGCGCTTGCATCTGCGCAGGCTCACTTGCCAGGCGGACTCCTTTACGTCGCAATTATCGTAGCAGCGAGTCTCTCCGCATCAATCGTCCTTACAATGCCAGTGCCGTGGTGGCGTAGGCTGGTCTTCGTGATTGGGGTTTGCTGTTTGCTCGTCATGCAGGTTTTGCTCCTCGGAGTCTTTGCACTGATGACCGGAGGTTTGGAGGGCATACAATGAGAACGCCGAACCAGCCGGCTGCACCGAACGCCGGGATCACCTCTCGGTTGACAATCGGACACCATCGGCCTGGCGTCGGTGAGCCGGGACGTTAGGCCACTTACGCCCCATGCGATTTCGACACTCTGCAGGTTTTGGAAAACGGATCGAGTTCTGGATTATCGGCCAGATGCTCAAGGAGGGTTTGGACGTTTACATCCCGCTTGTGGACGACAACGCGATTGACGCTGTCATTCGCCGGAAAGACGGCACTTTCGTTGAGGTGCAGATCAAGGCACGCTCGAAGGATGTGGCCGAGGGTGACGCGGCACTATTCGCCGCGATTCCACACCATGGGCGCTCGAACTACTGGTTTGTGTTTTACTCCAAGCGGCTTCACACGATGTGGATTATGAGTTCCGCGGAGTTCCTCGCAGAGGCAGTCCAGAACAAGAACGGCAAGAACGCCGGACTATGGAGCATCTGGTTCAACGGCAAGCGACGCAACAAGGAGACAGGCACGCTTGAGGAACACATTTACCCCAATTTCAGAGGTATGTTGCGACTGATTTCAGAAGAATTACAGAGACGGTGGCCTAACACTCCCAAGGAATGTAGCGAACGCGGGGGCGAGAAGGGCTGGAGGGTTTGATTGGGTTGAAGCGGTCCGTGGAACCGGTTGCCGCTCCCGCGTTCAACCCACGAGTGGAGGGACGCGTTCCACCGCGTCCGCATGATGGAGGGACGCCTTCCACGGCGTCCCCGGCGGGCCGGGGTGGAACCCGGCCCTCCATGTCTTCCCACCCCGCTTTGCATGATGGCGGGCGGTTGATTTCAGACTGCAGAAGGTCGCCATCAATCTGGCGTTTCCGACGGCTGATCGCAGAGCGTTCGGCGGCTTCGCGCGGCGCAGGCAGAATCGTCGTTGAGGGCTTCGCCCGCCCGGCGGCGAGTGAGTATCTCGATCGGTGCGGCTTGGCGGCTGTGCGTGCGGCCGCTGCAGGCCTGCACGGTGGTTTGTCGAGAGCCCCGATCCGAGGCCTGCGCCCCGTCCTGGAGGGCGCCCCCCAAGCCGCGCCCGGCGTGGCCGGCCCGGGCATTCCAAGCTTGCCTGTCCCGGCCCCGGGCGAGCATGATTCGACATGGCAGCGACCAAGACGCACCCAGTGGATGGCCAATTCTACCTGACGGCCGACGAGTTTTTCGCCGCTCACAGCACGCTGGCGCTGACGTATGACGACGTGACGTTGGCGACGCAGTATTCGGAGATTCTACCCAGAGACACGCAATTGGAGACCAAACTGGCCGAGGGCCTGACGCTGAACATCCCGATCGTGTCGGCCGACATGGACACGGTCACCGAGTCGCGGATGGCCATCGCCATGGCGCTAAACGGCGGCCTGGGGTTGTTGCACTACAACATGACCGAGCGCCAGCAGCTCTCGGAGGTCAGTCGCGTGAAGTTCCATGTCCCGGGCATGATCCAAGAGCCGATCAAAGTCTCGCCCGAGCAACGGGTCGGGGACGTCGTGCAGATGGTCGAGGCACACCGCTACGGTTTTAACACGTTCCCGGTCGTGGACAGCCAGGGCCGCTTGGTGGGGCTGTTGTCCGGCCACGTGGTCAAGCCACGCTACGCCAGCCGCGCCGTGGCCGAGGTGATGACGCCCCGGGCGCAGGTGCATACCATCCAGAAAAAGGACCTGGGCCGCGACCCGATTGCGCGGGCGGACAAGTTCTTCACCGAGCACCCGGGGATTCACAAGCTGCTGGTGGTGGACGAGCAGGACAAGCTGCGCGGCCTGTTTACCATGAACGATGTCGAGCGCATCCAGCAGGAGCGCCGCGCGCAGTTCAAGCCGGCCCGCGATGCCCAGTTCCGGCTGGTCTGCGGCGCCGCCGTCAGCGCCACGCGTAACGCCTTTGGCGAGCTGGAGCGGGAGCGCACCCTCGGCCACGTGGGCGCGCTGGTGGATCGGGGGGTGGACTGCGTGGCGGTTTCCACCGCGCATGGCTACAGCCGCGGTGTGGGAGACACCGTGCGGATGCTTCGGGACGCTTTCCCCAAACTGCCCATCATCGCCGGCAACGTGACCACAGCCGCTGGCGTCGAGTATCTGGCCGACTGCGGCGCCAATGTGATCAAAGTGGGCCAGGGACCGGGTTCGATCTGCACCACGCGGGTGGTGGCCGGGGTGGGGGTGCCGCAACTGACTGCGTTGTATGTCTGCAGCCGGGCCGCGGCCAAGAAGCGGGTTACCCTGCTGGCTGATGGCGGCATCACCAAGAGCGGCGACATCGTCAAGGCCCTGACCCTGGCCGACGCCGTGGTTTGCGGCGGCCTGTTTGCGGGCTGCGACGAGTCGCCCGGCGAGGTCATCGAGGTGGCGGGCAAGCTCTACAAGCAGTACCGCGGCATGGGCAGTCTGGCGGCCATGAAGGCCGGCTCGGCCGCCCGCTACGGGCACACGCCCAACCCGACCCAGAAGCTGGCTGCCGAGGGCATCGAGGCGCTGAAGGAGGCGGTGGGGTCGGTGGACCGCGTGCTGGCGCAACTGATCGGCGGCATTCAGAGCGGCATGGGCTACCTGGGCGCGGCAAACCTGGCCCAACTCCGTCAAAACGCGCGCTACATCCGCGTCACCGCCGCCGGCATGAAGGAAGCCGCCCCTCACGACGTGGTCGAGCTGAAGACTGCGCATTGACCGGCCGCGGTTTGCCTTGCGCGTCGGCGCTCAGCCGGCAGTCGGGCTGGGCTGCGCAGGCTCTCCGAGCGGCGGGCGGTGGGTCGGGCAGCACCGCGCGTGCGTCCGGTGGCGCGCCCCGTTGCGCGCGCCCGTCCGCGGGCCGATCTACTCCAGCGAAGGCACGTCAAATCCGTAGCGTTGGCAGAAGGCGTCGGCCGGCGCGCGAATCTCAACCGGTCGGTGCGTAAACGGGTCCAAGTAGGCCAGCCGTATGGCCCGCAGGGCCAAACCTTGGGGATGCGGTTGAGGCCCGTAGAGCGAATCGCCCAGCACGGGGCAACCGCTGGCCGCCAAGTGGACACGAATTTGATGCGTGCGCCCGGTTTGAGGCCGCACTTCCAAGAGGCTGCGGCCATGTTGGGTTTGCAGCCGGCGGAAGCGCGTCTCGGCCGGCTTGCCGTGTCGGGTGTCCACGCGCACTCGGCCGGGCCGGCCCGGTTCGGGGCTCAGGGGCAACCGGCACGTCCAACTGGCCCGGCCGGGGGCGGGACTTACGACGGCCAGATAGGTCTTTTCGACCCGGCGACTCTCGAACAGCGCCGAGTAAGGGCCGATGGCACCCGGGCTTTTGACGAACAACAACACGCCGGTGGTCTCGGCGTCCAAGCGATGCACGAACCGGAGGAATTTCAGCCCGCGCGAACGCGCCCAGTGGTCGCCGGCGCCCATCGAGGAGAGCAGCGCCGCCAACAGGTTGCGTCCGGTCCGCTGCCAGGTGGGCGGCACGACCAGCCAACCGGCCGGCTTGTCAATGACCAACACGGCGCGATCCTCGTACAGGACGGGGATCGGGTCCAGCCCGGGCAGCGTGATGTCAGGAGTGCGGCGCACGGGACCAGCATAGCGCCCACGGGCGGGCAGGCAAAGGCAAGCCGGGCCGGGTCTCAAGCGGGGGTGGCCACCGGCTCGCCGTAAAGCGTGAACGAGCCGGCGCGCCTGACCCACACGTCCACCAACCGACCGCGCAGCGCGGCCGGGCCTTCGAAGACGACGATTTTGCCGCAGCGAGTGCGGCCCATCAGACGGGCCGGGTTTTTCTTGCTTGGCCCTTCGACCAGCACCTGGACCTGTTGCCCGATGAGCGCCTCGTAGTTGCGTCGGGCCAGCGTGTCCACCAGCGCCAGCGCCCGGGCGTGGCGTTCTTCAATGACCGGGCGAGGCAGCGCCCCGGGCATGGTGGCGGCCGGTGTGCCCTCCCGCGGCGAGTATTTGAAGATAAAGGCGTTGTCAAAACACGCCTCGCGGCAAAGCGACAAGGTATCCTCGAAGTCCGCCTCGGTCTCGCCGGGGAAGCCCACGATCAGATCGGTGGTCAGGCCCAGGCGCGGCTGGACGGCGCGCAACTTGTGCGCCAGCTCCAAGAAACGGGCGCGGGTGTAGCCGCGCCGCATCAGGCGCAGGACGCGGTCACTGCCGCTTTGCACCGGGATGTGGGCGTGCTCGGCCAGTTTGGGCAGTCGCCCGTAGGCAGCGATCAGGTCCTCGCCGTAGCCCTTTGGGTGCGGGGCGGTAAAGCGGATGCGCTCCAGCCCGTCCAGCGCGTGAATGGCCTCCAGCAACTGGACGAAGGCCGACTTGCCGTCGCGCCTCGGGATCTGCCCGCGGCCGTAACTGGTCACGATCTGGCCCAGCAATGTGATCTCTTTTACACCATCGGCCACCAACTGGCGGCACTCGTCCAGGATGTCATCCGGACTGCGGCTGCGCTCCGGCCCACGGGTGGTGGGCACGATGCAGAAGGCGCAGCGCTGGTTGCACCCTTGCATGATGCTGACGTAGGCGGTGACTGCTCGGGGGCCGTTGCCCGACCCGAGGTGCTCCCGCAGCACGGTGGCGGCCGTTGGCTCTTTGGACACGTCCACGACGCGTTCACGCTGGCCGGCCAGCAACTCCTGGAGATAGACGTCAGCCCGGTGCAACTGGTGCGTGCCCAGCACCAGGTCCACGTCCGGCAATCCATCCAACAAGGCCTGGCCGCGCCGTTGCGCCATGCATCCCAAAAACCCCAGCAGCGCGGGCTGGCGACGGCGCCGATTCTCGGCCACCAGCGCGGCCATCTTGTTGAGCGCGGTCTGCTCGGCGTGGTCGCGCACGCTGCAGGTGTTCAGCAGGATGACGTCGGCGTCCGCCTCCGATGACGCCAAGGTGTAGCCGCGGGCCAGGAGGCGCGCCGCGAGGGCCTCGCTGTCGCGCTCGTTCATCTGGCAGCCGTAGGTCTTGATGTAAACGCTGGGCATCGTTGCGGGGCTGCCGGGGCAAGGTCCCGGTGGCCGCG
>Ga0101944_10003578_pt1 | contig 21269 bp, 21 predicted proteins | sample DewCreD2012metaG_FD_75245 | JGI IMG/M metagenome (GOLD analysis project Ga0101944, IMG submission 75245) | Hot spring sediment bacterial and archeal communities from British Columbia, Canada, to study Microbial Dark Matter (Phase II) - Dewar... ... | reverse complement strand
CGCCGCTCGGGATCGATGAGCGTGCGGTAAGCGTTCACCAGACGCACGAAGAGTTCAGGGCTACCCGTTTCAGGATTGTCGGGGTGATACCGGGCGGCCAACAACCGGAAGACGCGCCGGATGGTTTCCGGCTCCGAGTTGGGGCTGATTTGCATCAGTTCGTAATAGTCAACGAATCCGTCTGCGCTCAATGGCATTCCTCCCACCGCCGGCGGTGTTCTATAATCCTTCCGTGCATCTGCTGATCCCCCAGCCTTTCGCCGTTCCCACCCTCGTTCTCTTGCTGGCAATCGCCGTTCTAGCGGCATATTTCGACATTCGCTACCGCCGCATTCCCAATGCGCTCTCGCTGGCCGGGGTGGTCGCGGGCATGTGCATGAACATCTTTCTCGATGGCTGGGCCGGAGCGGCCCGCGCGGCGGCTGGGCTCGCGCTGGCCTTCGCCATCTATCTGCTCCTCTACCTCGGCCACGCCATGGGCGCAGGCGACGTCAAGCTCATGGCTGCTCTGGGCGCCATCGCCGGACCTGCGGATTGGCTACGGATCACCGGACTGACATGGTTCGCCGGCGCCGTCTTCGCCCTGGCGCTTGTAGCCTGGCGAAGGCGCTTACTCACAACCCTCTGGAACGTGGCTTTCATCGCCCGCGAATGGTTGTCCCGCCGGGCGCCCTACCTCACGCGCGAGGAGTTGGACGTCAAAAGCGAGAAGGCGCTCCGCCTGCCGCACGGCGTCAGCATCGCCGTGGGCGTCGTGGCAGCAATCCTCCTTAGCCTCTTGCCTCGCTCCTGAGCGGCAGCCTACCGCATCATTTGCTTGAGCTTCCGAGCCCGGCGCCGGCGGAAGTAAAAGAAAAAGCAAACCAACGCGCCGACCAAGCACACAATCGCTATCGTGTGTTCTCCCAAGAAGTTCATCTTTGCTCAGTCCTCCTTAATCGAATGTTCCGATTCCAACAACCACACTCACTACATTCCCCGCTTCAACATGGGCAGCAACTCCTTGGCGATCCGGATCGCCGAAGGACCAATGGCCAGGATCACAATCGCGGGCATGATGCAAAAGAAGATCGGAAAAATCAGTTTGACGCCCAGCTTGCCGGCTTTCTCTTCAGCCAATTGGCGGCGGCGCATGCGCGTGAAATCGGCGTGGGTGCGCAGGGAATCCGCAATGCTGGTGCCGAAACGGTCGGTCTGGATCATGATGGACGTCATTTGCCTGACTTCCGGAACCATAGTCCGGTCCGCCAGATTCCTCAAAGCCTCCGCCCTCTTCGCCCCCGCCCGCATTTCCGCAGAGACCATGGACAACTCGCGGCTGATTTCCGGGTAGCTGTAGCGGAGTTCATCGGCTACCACCCGCAAGGTCTGGTCGAGCCCTAAACCGGACTCGGCGCACACAACCATCAAATCCAGAGCGTCCGGCAACGCGAGCTGTATGGCGTCTTGCCGCCTGCTCACAAGCAATTCCAGCCAAACCCGCGGGATGAACAACCCGGCAACCGCGGAGGCGCCCACGACAATCGCCTCCACCAGCGGTATCCACGAGGTAACGCTCACCACCAGCACTCCCAAAAACGCGCAGCCAGCCGCTGAAAGAACTCGGGCGCCGTTAAAGATCGTCAGCGCTTCGGGCTGGTTGAATCCCGCCGCGATCAGGAACCGCTGTGTGATCCCCGCTTCCTGAGGGTTGGCGGGCATCCGCTCCCCCACCCACTGCGCCATTTTCTTTACCTTGAAGATGGGCGCCGCCATAGGCGAAGCCGCAACGTAGGCGGCGCCCGTCTGGGATCCGGCCATGGCGATCTTTTCGATTGTCTTCGCCGGGGTGGCGTACTTCTTAATGCCATACAAGACGATGACGGAGAATAGCTCGCGCTCTCGCGCGGCGGCGATGGCAAGCGGAAGCATGATTCACACCTTGAAGTTGATCATCCGGTACATTACGTAGTAACCCAGGAACTGAAGTCCAATCGCCGCAGCCCCAAGAAGCCTGCCGTGAAAATCCGTCACGAACAGGCGCATGTACTCGGGAGCCCGGATGGTCAGCGATGCCGCTATTACGAGCGGCAAGAGCGTGAGCACAACCGCGGTCATCCGTCCATGCGCCGTCGCTGCGCGGATTTGCCCCTTAAGCCGGAATCTTTCCCGGACGGTCCCGGCCAGCTTGGTCAGCATCTCGCTCAGGTTCCCTCCTGTCTCCCGCTGGAGCAAGACAGCGGAAACGAAAAATTTCACATCGATCAATGGAACCCGCTCCGACATGCCCCGGAGCACGGCGTCCAGAGGCGCGCCGAGATTTTGCTCCTGGAACACCCGCCGGAATTCCGAGCGGATCGGCTCCTCGGACTCCACAGCCAGCATCTCCAGGCTGACCGAAAAGGCGTGGCCCGCCCGCAGAGCGCGGGCGATGAAATCCAATGCCTCGGGAAGCTGCTCCTCAAACTCCCGCAAGCGGCGGGCGCGTCTTCTTCTCAGGACGAAAGTGGGAAGCGCAGCCAGCGCGGCTCCCAATAAGAAGCTGCTCAGGAGGGGGAAAATGAAGACCGGGAACCGGTAGCCGAGCAGGAGGCCGGCCAAGCCAAGCACGATGGTCGAGATCAATAGGCCAGCCGGGCTCCAATCGCTCCCGCTCGACTGAATCAGGCGAACCCACGGCTGCATGATCGCGGCGCTTTCCAACGTCCCCGGCCGGCGATCCGGCGTAAGGATCGTCTGCAATCCGGCACTCGCCTTCTCCAGAGGGCTTGCTCCCATGGAGCGACGCCTGATGTGCCCGACCGTTTCCCGGCGGCGGGCGGCGCGAGCCCAAGCCTGCCCGCCGCCGAAGGCCAACAGGACTACCACGAACAGCGTGACAAACAGTGCCCAGAAGGGGGGCGCCATAGCTTTCTCCTAGGTCAGCTCCACGATGTTCTGGAACATTTGAGCCGGCAAGTTGTAACCCGCCGCCCGGAGCTTTTCATAAAACTTGGGCCGGATGCCGGTGGCCCGGAAGCGCCCCAGTACGCGGCCGTCTGGCGACACGCCTGTCTTTTCAAACAAGAAAATGTCTTGCGTAGTGACGATGTCCCTCTCCATGCCGACGCACTCCGTCAAGTGCGTCACATGGCGCGAGCCGTCGCTGAAACGGCTGATGTGAACGAACAAGTCGATGGCGGAAGCCACCTGCTGCCGGATGGACTGCACGCTCATGTTGGCGTTGGCCATTCCCATCATCACCTCCAGCCGGGATATGGCGTCGCGCGGGCTGTTGGCATGAATCGTGGTCAGGGATCCGTCATGCCCTGTGTTCATGGCCTGCATCATGTCCAAGGCTTCTTCACCGCGAACTTCGCCCACGATGATGCGGTCCGGCCGCATGCGGAGCGCGTTAATCACGAGTTGCCGGATACGAATCGCTCCCTTGCCCTCCACGTTCGGCGGGCGGGATTCCATCCGCGCCACATGGGTTTGCCGCAGTTGCAGTTCCGCGGCGTCCTCTATGGTCACAATCCGTTCGCTCTCCGAGATGAACGCGGACAAAGCGTTCAGGAGCGTCGTCTTGCCCGCTCCCGTGCCTCCCGATACGAGGATGTTAAGCCGCGCCCCCACCGCGGCGTTCAATAGCGTGAGCATGTCTTCGGTCAGAGTCAGATTCTCGACCAAATCGCGCGCGCTCAAGGGCGTCCGCCCAAAACGCCGGATCGACAGAAACGGCCCATCCAACGCCACCGGTGGAATCACCGCATTGACCCGGCTTCCGTCAGGCAAACGCGCATCCACCATCGGGGACGACTCGTCAATGCGGCGCCCCACCCGGGAGACGATCTTCTCGATGATCCGCATCAAATGGGCGTCATCTTTGAACTCGACCGGCGTCCGGTAGAGGCGGCCTCCCTTTTCGACGTAAACCAGCCTGGGGGTGGTCACGAGGATGTCGGAGATGGCCGGATCTTCGAGCAGCGGTTCGAGTGGGCCGAGGCCGAAAACTTCATCCAGAACCTCTTCGATGATCCGGTCCTTTTCCGAGAGGCTCAATGGAGAGTCTTCTTCTTCCACCAGCCGCGCGACCGCGTGGCGCACCTCCATCCTCATTTGCTGCTCGGGCAGAGATGACAGCGCCTCCAGGTTCACCCGGTGCAAGAGCTTCTTGTGAAGGGTGAACTTGAGCTCCTGGTATTCGGGGGAAAAGCGCTGGCGGCTGAAGAGGCGCAGCACCCATCCAGCGTCGTGCACCGGCGCCGGCATCCGCGAATATGTCATTCCGTCCGCCATCTAACCGTTCCTCCTCATTTCCGTCATCCGAAGAGAGAAAAACGCTTCTTGAAGCGCTGCTCGGGTTCCTCCAACTTGGCGATGCGGCCCACCATCCTTCCCACCGCCACCCGCACGGGGTGATCCCTCTCCAGGATTCTCCCGTCGGCCGCAGCGTCCTCCAGAGCCCGGAAATCATTCGGAATCGTGGCGAATACGCGGTGCCCCAGCGCCTCCTCCACGTCGTCGACCGTAATGTCGGACCGCCGCGGAACACGGTTCAGAACAAGGTGCAAGCGATCCTCTTCCACCCCAAGCTCCCGCAAGTGCCGGAGCGTCGTGCGCGCCCTCTGAAGCGCCTGTAGTTCCATCGTGGTCACCACGGCGAGCTTGTCAATCTCATCCAATAAATGAACGGCAGGCACGCCCAGTCCATGCCCCAAATCGAGCACGGACCATGAGTAGAGGGAGCGGATAAACCGCACCACCAGTCTGATGTCATGGACCTTGGGCATTTCTCGCAACGGCTGGTCAAGCTGCGCGCAAATGACCTCCAGATTCGGCAGTCCATTGCATACCAGCGCCTTCCAGTAGCTCGCGTCCAGGCGCTGCACGTTGTGAATGGCGTCCAGAACCGAATAACGTCCCTGGATGTTTAGCATGAAGCGAACTGCACCACACACAAAGTCGAAGTCCGCCAAAAGAATCTTCTGCCCCACGCGTTCGCCGAGTTCCGCCGCCGCCAGGCAGGCCACCGTGCTGGCGCCGCAGCCTCCCTTTACGGACAACACGCCGATGCTTCTGCCGCCAACCTTGCTTTCTTTCGATTTCGACGTCTCAATATCGGCCGACAGACGAGCCAAAGCTTCCGTCAGCGGACTTGCCAACGGCGGGTAGACATACTCGCTGGCGCCCGCCCTCACGGCGGCGAGAATCGATTCTGGATCCGCCTGTTTGCTGACAATCACCACTCTCGGGGCGCTGGAGGTGGCTTTAATCTGCCGGATCAACTCACCCAGGTTCATTTCCAAGTGGCTGGGATCGAGCAGCAGGATCTCCGGCTTCATCCGTTCCACCCTCTCCAGAAACGTCACCGGGTCGTCGACGGCCACCTGCTCAAACACCATTCGCACGGGCAGATTTTGAACGACTTTCTGGACCTCTTCCCAGAGCTCCGGCTGGGAGATCACTGCCGCAATGTCAAACGGATACATGCCGCGCTCCTCCAAAGCGGTCGCCCCGCCACGTCATTTCCTACTCCTTCTGTCCAACCCCGGCGATTGAGCCCGTTACACCACTCTGGGCGCCGCTCCGCCGTTGTTCCTGCGCTGGACCCGCTTCCAGCTTCTTGAGTTCCTCTCTCAGCACCTCCACGGGCATGGTCTGAATCCCAGGGCGGGCAACTCCGGGAACCGTCCCCAACGCCGCCGGATTCCGGTCCCCTTTGGGCTTCAGGAACTCGGTTGGGAAACCCAGGTTCGGCAGCGGCTGCCCGGCGTCCAGGGGTCTCACGATCTCGGGCGTCACCATGACCAGAAGTTCGGAATTGCTCTTGTTCAAAGCTTTCGACTGAAACAGCTTCCCGAAGAATGGGATGTCTCCAAGGCCCGGCACTTTGCTGAGCTGTTCCGTGGTCCGGTTATCGAGCAATCCCGCGATGGCGAAGCTCTGGCCATTTTCCAGTTCGATCTCGGTCGCCACTTTCCGGCTATTAATCCCGGGCACGGTGTAGCCAGCCACAACCAGGGCATTTACGAAGTCCAGCGAACTCACCTCCGGCGCCACCTTCAACCGAATGGAGCCACGCGGCGTGAGCGAAGGCGTGAAATTCAAACGAATGCCGTATTCGCGGAACTGAATGGCGATTGTGCCCAAACCGATTGCGCCTACTTGGGGGACCGGGTACGGAAACTCGCCGCCGGCGAGAAAGCTTGCTTCGCGGTCCTGGCTCGCAAGCAGATTCGGCTCCGCCAGCACTTGGACCAGCCGCTTACTCTGCAAGGCTTTCAGCGTGAGACCGAGATCGAGATCCGGCCGGAACAAGAAGACGTTCAGCGCATCGGACAACGTCGCCATTCCCTTGCCGCCTTCCACGACCCCGGTGGTGGTTCCTCCCACTGAGGAGCCGACCTTGGGCGCACTGAACTGCCCCGTACTTACAGAACCGACGGCGCCCACGGCGCCGGTGGAAAACCAATTTGCGCCCAGCTCCTGAATGGCCGCACGGTCCACATCGGCGAATCGCACTTTGAGCAAGATTTGCGCCTTCCCCTCCGGCACGGCCACTTTCAATAAGTTGACCGGCTTACCCAGCGCTCCGGCCAAAGCCAGAGCGCGGTCCGCGCTTGCCATGTCCTTCGCAGTGCCTCGGAGAAACACCAAATCCTTGTCCACTGCGACCTCGATGTCTTGACCGGCTAGTTCACGCTCTATCTCAGCCCGCACGGCTTCCAGCCTGGTGTCCGGCAGCCCTCTGACTATCACGTCGAAAAACATCCGGCTCCCGCCTTGCTGCCAGACAATTACGGAGGTTTGCCCAACCGCCTTGCCATTGAGCAGCACTTCGCGCGGCGAGACCCCCACCACTTCGACAATTTCCGGACTGGCCACGGACGCCCGGGTGATGTCAACGGGGCTGTCAATCAAGATCGACTTGCCCACTTGAACTCGCAATTCCCGCGGCGGGGAAGAGACCGCCTGCCCCAGCACGGCTGTCGCGGCCAGCGCCGCGATGGCCCCAACTGCAAACGTCCGGGCAGCCGCACCACACCCTTCAGCCTCGGTCGAGCTCATCTCTTGCCCTCCTTCACCTCGCGCTCTTCTACTGTCTGCCCTACCTTGACTTCTTGTTTCTTGGACCCTGAGACGATTTCCATAGTCACCGGAACGACCACCAATTCCGTCCTAGGCTGCTTGGCCTTCACGTCCGCATCGGGAGGCTTACTCTGAACGTCCGGCCTTTTCGCTAAGGCGGGCGGCGCCTTCGGCTGCCCGGAAAAGAGGTACTTTTCCGCGGTCCCGGGAGTTCTCGGCGTCTCTGTGTCGAGGGGATTGCGCAACACAAGCTGTATCTTGGTTTGGTTGGCGGCCAAGCTCAAGACTTCAGCCTCCTCCGGTGAAACCAGTAGGTTGACCACCTGGCTCACCACCGGCTTGCCCTCGTTATCGCGCTGTATGTTCTGCCCCGCGGATAAGACCTCTATGTTTTGCAGGATCGTCCGCGATTGCGTCCCCAGATCGCTCTTCGACTTATCCGGCGCTTCCCCACAGGCGATGACATCGACCTTCATTCCGGGGAGAACATAGCCAGCCAGACCGACTACTTCGTTGACCTTCACCGCCACCGCCCTTTTGCCGGGAGGAATGGTAGCCGCCAATCCGCCGCCCGCCCCCCGAGCCGCCAAGCGTCCGTCCGTCACCGCCTCACCCTGATAGATGGTGGACAGCACCCCGCGTCCAACCGCTTCCTCTTTCTTTCGAATCACCCCTGCCGGCGCCGGACCGGACCACAAACTCTCTTTCAAATCCGCGTCCTTGATGACCTGCCCGACTGGGAGATCTCGGGTCGCCACCACCACCGGAGTCTTATCCGCGTCGCCCGATCTTGCCATTTTCCGTGACAGGAGCTGATACAAGATAGCGCTCGCCGCGAACGCCACCACCAGCGCGAATACGACCACTCCCACGATTCTTCTGTTCATCTGCGGAAGCTCCCTTTTTCGCCTCCTCTCAGGCGCCCGGCGCCTTCAGGCGGCTGTCCATCTCAGTCCACAACGCCCGGATCGCGCCTTCCAACTCCGCCACCGCCGCAACCATAACGAGTGCGATGCCGCCTAGCAAGAGGGCGTATTCGACGAGGTCCTGCCCGGAGCAATCCCTCCAAAAGCCCGATCCCGCCTTGCCTCCTCGCTCCCTCATCGCATCCATCCTGTCTCGCGCGCGGGCAGGATACCCTCCTGCCCGCGCCCGAGAGTTGCCTTAGCTCCCACGCTTGGTGACTTCACCAGCCGTATTTGTGAAGATGCCCGAGATGGCGCCGCCGAGGGCATCGATTCCTGCGAGAGCCAGCAGGACCACCCCGCCAAGCAACAGCGAATATTCGACTAAATCCTGACCTTGCTCGTCGCCCATCAAATTATGCATGAACTCCTTCATGGAACCTCCTATGTCCTTGTCTAATGTTTGGGCCGGTTTCTGCCGCCCGAATTTCCTTTCGTCACCAATGGAACCACTGCGTTTCCGGGATTCTCGCCCGGATCCCGGAATTGCACCTGGTCAAATTGCAAGACAAGCCAGACCATTCCACCCGAAGTCTTGGAGCTTCGAACTACACGAGCCAAGCAATGGATGGATCGCCCCGTCTGGTCCGGTAGAGAAGCCCCACGCACCTCGAGTTCCACTCTGCTTCCCCTCGAAGTGTCAATGGCGCCGCCGTCCGGCATGGTGTCCAGCGAAACCACGGCGCCGTGGCGGTCGAGCGAATGCGCAACAGCTCGAATGGCGCCGGCGCCGCTGCCTGGCACAACCACGCTGCATGGCAGCGCCCCCGGCTGGAAAACCGAAGGTTTCATCGAGTGCGGCATGACTTGCCCCCTTAGCATTGCGCCGCGGTCCCGGCAAAGCAATCCTGAATTTGGTTATCATTACCAGGGTTAATAGCCGCCCGGCCGCAGATACTAGTCACATTGGCCCGGACAGAACTAGTACCTTCGCTCAACGAAATAGCCCTTGCGGCCTTCAGATTTCTCCGTTAGACTCGGTGTGTCTGTAGTGCGTTAAACGGGGTGGTTAGTATCGCCACTCCGGGGTTCATCGCATTGAGCTCGCACGGAGGTTCCGGAGATGGAGAGGCCGGCGGCGGCCGGATCCGGGACTCGGAGGAGTACATGAAGGTTGATGTGGTGCTTTTCTCCCGCCAACCGGCGTGGGTGGCGGGAGTGAGTCTCTTCTTGTCCAAGTCCCCGTGCTTTAGGGTAACTGGCGCAGTGTCAGAAATTTCAGCGCTGACAGGCATGGCAAACCTGCCTGATCTCCTCGTTTGGGATTTTGATCGCGAGTGCCAAATTCAGACGGTCCGCGAAGCCTGCACTTTGCTCCCCAACACGAAGGTGGTGGTTGTGGCTGGCGGCATTTCGCCGGAAGCGGCTTTTCAGATCCGCGAAACCGGCGTCGCCGGCATTTTGTCTTCCACGATGGATTGCCAGGAGTATCTGGACTCTCTGGAGCGTATTGCGGAAGGATATGTGCTTTTTGACGCTGATTTGATGGGCGAATTGGGCAATTTGAAGAAGATACACCTGACTCCGCGGGAGGGGCAATTGGTGTCTCTTCTCGCTCAGGGATTGAAAAACAAGGAAATAGCCAGCGCGCTTGACCTAACTGAGGGAACGGTCAAAGTTTACCTTTCCAAACTGTACCAAAAAGTTGGCGCCAAGGATCGATTCGAACTGGCCCTGTTCGGAATTAAGAACATGAGCGTGGAACGTCCGGCAGGAGAACACGGCGCCGAGCGGCTCGCCTCCCTTGCCCCGGAAATGAATCTGGCAGGCGCGCTCGGATCTTTAGCCGTGCGGCGGCCAAGTGCGGCCGGTTATTGTATTCCGCGGACGCTGATCGCATAGTGGAATTCTCCCCATGCGCATCAGGCTCACGATTGTTCAATTGGGACGGCAGGAGCCTCTGCGTTCGGAAATCGAAGTCTGCGCGTTGCCGGCGCCACTATTCGTTCAGTTGGCGCCGAGGCGAAAGCCGATGCTCGCCTCCATCGCCGGGTCTGTCGCTCTCCATTGCGCGCTAGTGGCCGTCTTGCCTGTGTTTGTCCAATTGCTTCCGTCCACCCGGCGGGAAGTTGTACATGTAGCGGTCTCGCAGCGCGAGCGAACCCAACTGGTGCTCCGGCTCCCGGAGTCGCTGATCCGGGTTCACCCGGCGCCGGTGCAGAGGAACAGGATCCCGCCACCTCCCCGGTTGCAGTCCGCGAGTTCCAAGCCTCCGGGCGGAGGCGCGCCGGCGGCCCTAACGAAAAAGGGGCAATCTGAGTCCCTTTTGATCCTGCCCGAACCGGCGCCCATCCTGAAAATCGACGCACCCAAGCTCCCAATGATCGTGGCGTGGACCGGAGCCCCTCCGCCAAAGCCGCCGGATGAGGTCAAAGCGGGCGAGCGCCTTCCACGCCCCCGGGCCGCTGCCGCAGTCCGATCCCTCGTTGCGCCCGCCGGCGCCGGCGCCGGTGGTTGAGATGATCCCCTTGCCTGAAATCAGCCGGACCTCAAACCGGGGACTCATCTTGAATCCCTCGGGATCTTCGCCGTTCCGGGCGCCATTGCGCGACATCCCTCCGCCGGAATTGCCGGCGGCTCCGAGCCTGAACATTCATGGAGAGAATATCGCAGTCATTTCGATTTCGCCCCGCCCGGCTAATCCCGGGGAAGTAGTCAAGATCCCGAACGCCACTGTGCTCCCAGAGGGCGGGGCGCCGGCTCCGGCTACAGCTACCAGCCGGGCAGAGCTGGCTTCCCGTGCAACCGGGGGAGCAGGAACAGCAGGGGACGCGAGGAAGGGAGACGGCCCCGGCTCCGGTCGTGGGGCCAGCGGAGAGCCGGGAGCAGGCGGCAACTCAATGGCGAGCCCATTCACGGCTCTGGGAGCTGCCCTCTCCACTATCCCGTTCCACGGGGGGCTGATTACCGTCCACAAGGCGGCTGACGGCTCACTCCATCTCGCGTATCCGAAAGGGGGCAACTACGACGTCGTGACGGTCCAAAGCTCGGGGGCCGCCGATGAACCGGAGTTCCGCATTTTGCGAGGGGGTCCGGTTCACACAGTGTATTTGAACGTGGGCGGACCCAAGGAGTGGGTTTTGCAGTTTTGTTTAGCCACGGAAGGCGACGGGGCTTCGGCGCGGCACGGGCATGTGATTTCCGCGGCGCCCGTTCCAGCCTTGACTGCGCCTTATGCCCAGAGCATCATCCTGCCGCCCACCGGCGCTCCTGCCCCCGCGCGCCGTATCGTCATTCACGGGCGGATCGGGGCGGAAGGCAGGTTACGCGACTTGAAGGCATTGTCCGGCCCTGCACACCTCATCCTTCCCTGGCTTCCTCGTTGGGAGTTCCGGGCGGCGCAGGCGGGAGGGAAGCCGGTAGCAGTCGATATTGTGCTTATGATTCCGCCCACGGAGGTCATGTGACTTCCCATAACCAAAGAGAATCTTGCCGTCTGCCGGACAGCCCCATAACTTTGTCTCAGGAAGGGAACCCAATGTCTCGCCGTATCCGGAATCGGGCAGGAGTGGTGGCGGTGGCCTTCGCGATCTCCCTGGTGGTCATCCTGGGATTCGCCGGTATGGCAATTGACATCGGGCGCTTGATGCTCATCAAGGGTGAAGTTCAGGATTATTGCGACGCGGCGGCTCTGGCCGCGGCACAAGCGCTCGAAGGCGTTGGCTTCGCGGCGGCCGACGCTGCGGCGACGGCGGAGTGGAAGCGTTGGGATATGCAGAATGAGTCGTTTACAACCAAAGCTACCATCGTGGTTCAGTATTCCAACTCGCCGGATTCCGGCTGGAAAACCTCCGCCGAGGGGCCCGACCCGGCGCACGCCCGCTTTGCGAGAGTCCAAGCTACTGTGCAGCCGGCGGTTTATCTTCTGCCGGTCATCACTGGGTCAGGCGCCGGGACGGTCACGGCTGCTGCTGTCGCCGGGCAAGTGAAGCTCACAAGGATGGGAGCGGGGCTGTTTCCCTTCGCGCCGATTGCCCCAAACTCCAATCCCTCGCAGGATTTCGGCTTTGAGCCCGGCATGACGTACGCCTTCCGGTGGAGCTCGAAGGCAGACGGCGCGCTGGCGAAATACATCAAAGATCCTAAGCCGTCCACCCTCAAAGCCTTGCAGGATGAATTCTGCGACGGCGATCTCTATTACGCCAGTGGAGCTATGAAGCCCTTGGCCGATCTCCAGGCGGCAGTCAACGCCTCCAAAGACCGTGGTTTTTATGTGGATCCGGACGAGGGCGGGAGTGCGAGCTATTACCGGAGCCTGGTGCTGAACGGTGAGACCGGAAACAGGACGTGGGGAGGGGGCGATTTGTTAACCTTCAAGCCGTCCGCCGTGCAGTCCGTACTCGATGCGATGAAGGACAGGATCCAGCGTGACAAGTACCCCTTGGCTTGGCGCTACAATTCCTCCGGGCCTTCGCATCTGCCGGACCCGCTGGCGACAGCTCCGAATTACTACAAGACGGTAAATGACAGCAGCCCTGGGAATTTCTTGCGCGTGGTCTACGTTCCGATCACCAACCGGGCCACCGGAGCGGTTTTGGAGTTTCGTTCGTTCCTTCTTGGTCCGGTCGATTTCTACTTCAAGAGCGGCAACGAGAAGTGGTGCGCTGAGTATATCGGTCCGAGGCGCGTTGACGGACGAACGCCTGTCGAAAGAGATGGCATCTATACGATTCGGCTGGTGAGGTGATGGCGGTGTGGAAACGGAACCGGCGTGGCGGAGTGGCGGTGGAATTCGCCATCATCGTGCCGGTAATGGCTTGGATCATCCTTGGCGTGTGGCACTTCTCTCACTCCTACCTCGCCTATTCCAGGCTGCAATGGGCTGTTCGCGAAGGGGCGCGGTATGCGGCGCTCAGCACGTATGTGGAAGGATCGGAAGCCGCCTTCGTCAACGCGGTCAAAGATGTGGTCTGTTGCGGGAGCCAGGGGTGTGATTGCGCTTCGCGGCCGGTGGTCCAGGGGCTTACAAAGCAGCAGGTAGACGTCGTCGTCAGCAAGCCCGGCGCTTACTACCGGCCGGTAAGCGTCCTGGTGAGGATCAGCAGCTTTTCCATGAACCTGCCCTATTCTCCGCTCAACCTCACCAACAAGCCGCAAGTTCGGTATCCGTTCGTGGGTCTTTATGCCGCGTTTCCGCCACAATAGGGAGGGTCACTTGAAGCGGTGGGGCGTCCGTGGCCAATCGCTGGTCGAATTGGCCATCATGCTGATTCTGTTCCTGACCGTTCTTTTCATGGTGATCGATTGGGGATGGGTCTATTTCCAACGCCACGAACTGAACCGCCGGGTCACGAATGCCGCCCGGTGGGGAGCGGCTCGCAACCTGACTGCGGATATGGATCCTGCGATTGTCCAGCAAGTAAGGAATCTGGTTTCATGCGACAACCCGGCAGGCGGCTGCACCCCGATTTTTAATGTCGGCGCGGGCAACGGCGCGATTCAAGTGCAAGTCCAGACAAGAAGAGAACAGATCTACGGAGCTACAGGACCCAAAGCCGACCGCTTCTATGTGGTTGTCAGGGTGACAGGTTTTCAATTCCACCACATCACGCCGTTTCATTGGGAGCCGGTGGCTTCAGCCAGTATCGAGTCCGCCCAACCGGCCGAATGCCAGGAATTCAGCCAGGCGGATTGCCCGGTCACATAGCTTGCGCCGCGGCTCAATCCCCTACGACTTTCTTCTTCGGCACGCCTTTGGGGTGACAGTCGATGCATTTCACCCAGTGGACGTTGTGCTTGCTCTTGGGATTGAGAAACGTGGTGTCCATCTTTTCCACGTCCAGCCCGCAGTTGGACAAGCGCGGGTGGCATTCGGCGCAGGAGGGACGCGTCCATTGCCCATGCTTTTGATGGCAAGCCAGGCAACTGAGTCCTTCGTGAACTCCAATCGGGGTCCGGTCGTCGCCGGAGCCCACCTGCGCCGACGCCAGCGGCGCGTGGCATTGATAGCAGAGGCCCTGCCTCCGGTCCGGGCTCATCTTCACCTTGCGTGCTCCCTCCATAACGGCGGGCACGGGGAGGCTTGTCACGTTCATGTACTCTCGTGAGCGCCGGTCGAAAAACGCGAGCGACGGGCGGACGATCTCCTGCTTCGCCCCCACCCGCTCAGAACCCTTCGACATCGTTTCGCCTTCCCGGTGGACGGCGTGGCATGTCAGGCAGGGAATGGCGGGGCGGTTCACAAAGTCCGCCCGTTTCAGTTGCCACGGTCCGTGAGTGTTCAATGGCTGCACGATGTCCTGAATCGAGCCGCCAAAGTGCATGCCGTGACAGCGCAGGCAGTCATCCATAAGCTGCCGTTTGCGGTTATGCTCCGGGTCTATGAAGATACGAGCGTAAGTGGTGCTGTGCGGCCCGCTGCGCCACTGCGCGTACTCTTGCTGATGGCAGGACCGGCACTTTTCCACCATGGCGAAAACGTCCTCCACCGGCAGGTGAATTCGGTCGGGAACTTTCCCCCGCCAGTGCGCCGCCACGCGCCGCAGGCTTGCGCGCAGCGTAGTGACGTGGCAGGAGGTGCAATTCACTTTTCGGTGTGAGGCGGTGCGCCACGAATCAAAGTTGGCCTTGATTTCGTGGCAGCGGGCGCAGCCTTCGCCCCACGTGGTGGTGTAGTAAAAGTTCGCCGCAGGCACGGCCAGAACGGCGGCTAGCACGACCGCTGCCGCCACGGCCCAATAAATGCGCTTCATGAACGGAACCTCGTCCCCTTCCAGGTCTTGACGATGTAATCGGCGGCCCAATATCCAATGGCCATGATGGTCAGCACGGGGTTGAATCCGCCGTTGGTGACGTGTACGCTGCCGTCGGCCACAAACACGTTATCCACCTCGTGCAATTGGCAGTATTTGTTCACCACCGAAGTCTTCGGGTCATTGCCCATCCGGCAAGTGCCCGCCTGATGCTGCCCGCCGCTCAAACCCTGTCCGGCGCGCTTCGGCCACACCTGTACGGCGCCGGCCTGTTTCAGCCACTGAGCCGCCTTTTCCGACATGAAGTTGCCGATTTCCAGGGTATGCGGATGCCGGTAGCCGGACATGCGCAGCACGGGAATGCCCCACCGGTCTTTCACCTTCGGATCCAGTTGAACGCGCGACTCCCATACGGGCATTTCCTGCGTAGGACCTTGCACCGCGATGGTGTGCGTGTAGAACTTCCGCATGGCGTCCTTGTGGGCTTTGCCCCAACGCGGGGCGCCGGGCGGCAGGAAGTTGAGGAATTGTATGGGCAGGCGTATGAACTCGTTGGCCAGCATGGCTCCGCCGCGCAAGCCCTTGTTTCCGTGGTTGTAGTCACAGATGGCGATGCCGGCGCCGGGCCCGAGGTCATCGTAGGTTTCTTGCTCGAAAAACCCGATGGCGCCGGTGTAGGTGTGCCCCTGTAAGTTCCTGCCCACCCAATCGTACCGGTTGCCCAACCCGTTCGGGTGAAGGCGGTGTTTCGAGTTGAGCAGGAGCCGCGCGGATTCCGTCGCCGCGCCGGAGACAACCACCAAATCGGCAGGCTGCTCCTGAAGACGCCCGTTGGCGTCAAAGTAAGCTACGCCTTTGGCGCGCCCGCGGTCGTCGAGCAATATCTCCTTCACCATGCAGTTCGAGCGCAGCTCGCAATTGCCGGTCGCGAGCGCCGCCGGGATGACGGTGTTCTGCGTTCCGTTCTTGGCGTCCACCTCGCATAAAAATCCGACGCACCAGCGGCAGCGCATGCAGGAAGCCCGCCCCCCGTAAGGCACGCTATTGCGCAGCATGGGGATGTTGAAGGGATGCAGCCCCAGGCGAAGGGCGGCGGCTCTCAGAATCGTCTCTTCGCGTGAGGGCGGCAGCGGCGGCATCGGCAGCGGCTTCTTGCGCGGGCCCTTGAACGGATTGCCTGAGTCGTCTCCCGAGACTCCAATCTCCCACTCGGCTTTCTCGTAGTGAGGCTCGAGGTCGTCATAGGAGATAGGCCAGTCTTCCAGCGTGCTGCCTTCAGGCGCGCCGTATTCGGACCGCATCCGGAAATCCTTGGGATGGAAGCGCCACGCCATCGCGCCGTAGGTGGCGGTGCCGCCTCCCACGCAAGCCGCGTTGTTGTTGTAGCCGCCCTGGCTCGGATACACAATCCTCTCGCGTCCCTGCTGATCGACTAGCACCCGCGGATTGCCTTCGTCGTCGGGTCCGGTATTGTTGCCGAGAATGGTGGTTCGTTGATTCCGCAAATCGTCCTTCCGGCAATCCGCCGGGGTGTACCATTTGCCTCGTTCGAGCAACACCACGCTCAGCCCGTTGACAGCGAGTTCCTTCGCCACAACGCCGCCGCCCGCGCCGGCGCCCACCACCACAGCGTCAACTTTCTTGAGACTCATGACTTCACCCCTTTGCTGCGGTCGTAGTGTTCCCGCCCACGGCTCGGGGACACCGGAATTCCGAGCATCTGCCAGCTAATCCAGTCCCGGTTCCCTCCATGGCGGGGGGACCCGTAAAAACCTTGCATCGTATGAGCGACCGCCAAGTCGAAAAATGGACGGACTCCCTTGTCCTTCTCCGCCTTCTTCAAGACCTCAAGCTGCTTTCCCGGGTCCAGCGTCTCAAAAGGAGCGCCGGCGAGGCGGTTCACCGCAGCGATGCCGTCGCGATAGGTCTTCTGGTGTTCGCGGAACCTTCCCATCAGTTGCCGGTCGATGTACCGGATCACGCCCGCCCAAGCGGCGCCGGGGGCGTCGTCGGCGGGGATGATCTGCTCGCAGATGGCATTCATGGTTTGCGCCTCCCCGGCGGTAAAAAAGCGCCAAGGGCTGCGCGAAGCCTTACAACCCACCGCCGGACCCGCCGCGGCTGCGGCGGTGGCGGCAATGAACTTGCGGCGATTCAGAGATCTGGTCCGTTTCATCCTGTCACCACGAATCTATGAAGTCATATCATAAGTTTGTGCCCTTCGTGGTGATCCTCTTGCTGTGCCTCCCGCTCGGGGCGGAGATCCTCGTGGACACGGATTTCTCCGGGCGGTGGACTCCCGTCACGGCGAACCCGCGCGCTACGGGGTCTCTGCCAGCCAACTGGCGCGACAACTCGGAGTGGGCGAAGGTTTGGGTCGACTATCAGCGCGTGACCGAAGAAGCCCATACGTTTCTGCGGATCGACGTGAAGCGCGTGGACGAAGGCTGGGCGCAGCTTTCGCACTCCATCCCCCGCGTCACCGGAGAGACCTATTTCCGCATGAGCCTCACTGTGCGCAACCCGGACGGACTGACTTCGACCTTTGGGCTGCGCCGCTCTGGCTCCCCATACAACTGGCTCTGGCAGACCACGCAAACTTATCCCGGCGGCTGGCGCGAGTTGACGTACACATTCCGCGCTGACCGCGCCGATTATGACGTGGGCGTTTACGTTCCCCTCACCGGCGTGGGGCGCTTCGATTTGGCGCGCTTCCGTTTGGAACGCTTTACGCGCGAGGCATACGCCGAGGAACTCAGCCGCATCGCAGCAGCCAACTCCCGGCAGAACCTTGTCCGCACCAGCCGTTTTCCCCTCGGCATTCAAAGCGGCTGGGTGATCGACCGCGATTCTTCGGACGACTAGAACGAAATCGCGCCTGACAACTCCGTGACAGGACCAAGCGGTGCGCCGGCGTTACGCGTGCGGACGGTACGCACCGTTTCTATCTACTCCGCGCCGTTTCCCGTGCACGCCGCGCTCGACATCCACACCGCCAGCATCTACGCGCGCGGGCGCGGCACGGTGCGGCTGAATGTGCTTAGCGAAGGGCGAAGCGTGGCGCAGCGCGCGGTCACGGCGGAATCAGACGAATGGCGCCGGGTGGAAACGTCCTTCCGCGTGGACCTGATCAACAGAACCAACACCGTCCGGTTCGAAATCAGCGGAGAACTCTGGCTCGATGCCTTTCAGGTGGAGCGTGGCGCTCCAGCGAGCCGCTACGTTCCCAGCGGACCAGCCGAGGTGTCGCTCCAAGTGGACTCGCCGGCGAGGGTGCTCTTCGAGGACGAAGAGCAAAAGGTTCGCTACGCAGTGACCGGCGAAGCCCGCGGCGGGCGGCTGCGCGTCCGCTTAGTGGACCTTTACGGCGGAGAACGCGACATTGCCCTCATCCCTCTCGCCGGCGATTTCCTGAATACGGGTGAAGTGGATCTCGCCCAGGTTCGGAGCCCCTATTACGGCACGTTTCGGATCGAAGCCTGGGTGGAGAACGGGAAAGGCGAGGCCATCAGCCCGCCGAACGAACTCGTGGTGCATAGGCTGAGGCGCCCGCGTTTTTGGATGCAGGATGCGCCCGCTTCGCCCTTCGGCGCGCACACCAACTCCACCCTCCGTCACATACTTATGGCCAAAGCCGCCGGCATTAATTGGGTGCGGTTGCACGACGCCGGCACTCCCTACATCGGCTGGTATCATTTGGAGCGAAAACCGGGCGAATGGACGTTTCGCGACGAGGACATCTACCGGTATCGCCGCTACGGCCTGATGGTGCTCGGCGCTTTCGCCACCGCGCCGGAATGGGCAAGCCACTTCGACAAGCCGCGCAACAACTATTACGACCGCTATTACCAGCCGAAGGATTGGGACGCGTTCGAGCGTTACGTTCGGACGGTCGCTGAACGGTACAGAGGCGTCATCTCTCACTGGGATCTTTGGAACGAACCTTGGATTCCGGGTTACTGGGCGGTGCGTTTCGACGAATCCCGCAACGACTACGACTTCGGCCCCGATCCCGCCGGGTCGTTCGTCCGCCTCATGAAGACGGCGTGGGAAACCGCCAAGGCCGCCGCTCCCGAAGCGGCGATTCTCGGCGTCAACAGCACCACCAACACCTCGTCCGCCAACAACCGCGTGCCGGGCGCTCAATGGACGCGCAGCGTTGTGGAAAAGGGCGGGCTCGAATACTGCGACATCATCTGCTACCACCAGTACGCCTCCGCCGAAATCGGCTACCAGGGCGATGAAGTCGAAACTGGCTTCAGGAACGCCGCCGGCGCCGCGGTTTCCAGCGGCAAGCCTGTGTGGATGACAGAAGGCTCCTCCGTAGCGGGCGGGCGCACCGGGACGGGATTTCTCCGTTACTCCGCTCCGGTGGAAAGTTTCGAAGACGTCTGGCAAACGTCCGACCGGCTGGTGCGTTTTGTCACCGGCTTGCTGGCGCAGGGAGTGGAGAAGGTCTTCCTGTACTCCATGCACACACACGTCTACTTCGGGATGGGCAATGAATACCGCGTGCTGGTGGGCGAGGACGGATACCTGCACCCGAGCGCCGCCGCCCACGCCAACATGGCTTGGCTGCTCGAGGGGACGCGGTGGACGCGAACGGCGGCCGTCGCCGAAGGGGTCACTGCGTATGAATTCACCGGCGATGGTTACGCCGTGACGGTTCTGGCGCCGCGCGCCCGGCACGCGCCTTACAAGCTTCCCGCAGAGGGACTCGACCTCTTCGGCAACCCGGTTCCGGCCGGCGCCGAGTTGGGCCGCTACGCCGTCTTCCTGGTCACTTCCGGCGGGGACTAGCGCAGTCCCAACCGCTCGAGCAAAGCCGCCGGATCAGGGTCGCGCCCCATAAACGAGCGGAACAGGTCCGCCGGGTCTTCGCTGTCGCCGCGCTCCAGGATTTTGCTGCGGAATTCGCGCCCTACCGTTTCGCTGAAAACTCCTTCCGAGCGAAACCGTGTGAAGGCGTCGGCATCCAGAACCTCAGCCCACTTGTAAGAATAGTAGCCCGCCGCGTAACCCACCGGATTCGAGAACAGGTGCGAAAAGCCGGTGAGCATGGAGTGCTCGGGCGGCAAGGGCGCGGGAGAAAACTCGTTCAAGATCCTGCGCGCATACTGGATCACGTCTCCGTCATGCTCGGGCGCGTAGCGCATATGCAAAAGAAGGTCCGTCATGCCGAAGCTCAACTGCCGCATTTGCGCGTTGGCGGCGCGGAAAGTGCGCGCGCGCCGCATCCGTTGGTAAAGCTCCTCGGGAATCGGCTCACCCGTCTCGAAATGCCGGGAAAAGAAATCCAGCGCATCGCGCTCCCAGCACCAGTTCTCCATGATTTGCGACGGCAGTTCGACAAAGTCCCACGCCACATTGGCGCCTGCCAGGGCTCGAATCTCAACCCGGCTCAAGCACTGATGCAAGAGGTGCCCGAACTCGTGGAAGATGGTCTCTACTTCGTTGTGGGTTAGCAAAGCCGGCTTGCCGCCCACCGGTGGCGTCAGGTTCCCGCAGATGAGACCGAGGTGCGGTTCCATGCGCCCGCGCCGCTCGCCCCCGATGATGAGCGTGTCCATCCATGCGCCGTCGCGCTTGTTCTCCCGCGGGTGCAAATCGGCGTAAAAGCCGCCTAGAAACTGGCCACTCTCACGATCATAGATCTCGTAATAGATCGTTTTCGGGTCCCAGGAAGGCATACCGGAGCGCTCCTCAATGCGGACGCCGAACAGGCGGCTGTACATCGAGAGCATGCCTTCCAGAACTTGCGGCGCCGGAAAGTAAGGGCGCAGCGCCTCCTCGTCGAATTCATACAGCTTTCGCCGGAGCTTCTCCGCGTAGTAAGCGACATCCCAGGGTTGCAGCTCAGGCGCGTCCGGTCCTTCGAGGCTGCGCCGGAATTCGTTCAGTTCCCGGTTCTCACGCTCGAACGCAGCAAGGGTCTTGGACTTGAGATCTTCGAGGAACGACAACGCCCGGTCACCGGACTTCGCCATCCGGTCTTCCAGCACAAGATCCGCGAACGTCGCATAGCCGAGCAGCTTCGCCTGCTCCCTGCGAAGCTCGAGTATGCCCGCAACAAGCTCCCGGTTATCCCAAGGCGGCTGCGCAGCACGAGTTACATAGGCGCGGTAGCAACGCTCTCGAATCGAGGCGTCGTCGAGGTAAGTCATGAGAGGTATGTAACTCGGCTGTTGCAGCGTAAATCGCCACCCTGTGAGTCCTTTGGATTTCGCGTTCTCCCGCGCCGCCTCCCGAGCGGTTTCCGGCAACCCAGCCAGCTTCGCGGGGTCGGTGATGACAAGCTCGAATGCGTTGGTCGAGTCCAGAAGATTTTGCGAAAACCGGGTCGTCGCCTTGGACAACTCCACTTCCAATTCCTGGAGGCGCTGCTTGCCTTCCAGCGGCAGTTCGGCGCCGTGGCGGCGGAAGTCGTCGATGGTCTTCTTCAGGTAGCGCCGCCGCGCACCGCGCAGCGCCGCCGCTTCCGAGCTGGCGGCGTAGCCCTTGATCGCCGTCCAAAGTCCCTCGTGCAATGGGATGGAAGCGTAAAATTGGCTCACCGCCGGCT
>Ga0101944_10003575_pt1 | contig 21284 bp, 14 predicted proteins | sample DewCreD2012metaG_FD_75245 | JGI IMG/M metagenome (GOLD analysis project Ga0101944, IMG submission 75245) | Hot spring sediment bacterial and archeal communities from British Columbia, Canada, to study Microbial Dark Matter (Phase II) - Dewar... ... | reverse complement strand
CCCTGCGGGAGTTGGGGTTGGACGAGGCGGGTCTCCATATCGCATGCCGCCCGGCTACGGCATACCACGGCAGCCTGAAAGTGGCGCTGGCGGAAACCCGCTCCCTCGTCGAGCAGGGGTACCGGGTGGCCATCTTTGCGCCTTCCGCCGGCGAAGTGGAGCGGCTGGCTGACATCTGCCAAGAGTACGAACTGCCTTTCCAGCTTGGGATGGAAGCATCCGCGGCCACGCCGCAGTATCTGGCAGAAAGGGCGTACATGGCCGGCTCACTGGCCAGCACTTATCTGATCAAAGGGAAGGTGCGGCGCGGCGTGGTGCTGCCGGAGGCGCGGCTGGCGATCACCGGCGCCGAAGATCTCTTCGACGCTTCCGCAATCGTGGCGCAACCGGCTCGCAAAGCGCGGGCGTTCGCGGCTTTCACTTCGGATTTGGCGGAACTGAAGCCCGGCGACTATGTGGTTCATCTGGAGCATGGCATCGGGCGATTCCTGGGAGTGCGAGAGCTCGAAGCCGGCGGGCAAGACGGCGACTTCATGATGCTCGAGTACGCCGGAGGGTCCAAGCTGTACGTCCCTCTCTCGCGCCTGGACTTGGTGCAACGGTATCGCGCCCCGGGCGACGCCGCAGTTTCGCTGGACCGGCTCGGCGGCGCGACGTGGCGGCGCACGAAGACCCGCGTCAAGGCCAAGATGCGCGACATGGCGGATGAGCTGCTGAAGCTGTACGCGTCACGCAAGCTCGCCGAAGGGTTTGCTTTCTCGCGCGACAGCAACTGGCAGCGCGAATTCGAAGACGCTTTCGAGTACACGCCCACCCGGGATCAACTGACCGCCGCCGCTGACATCAAGCGCGACATGGAAAGCCCCCAGCCGATGGACCGCCTGCTGTGCGGCGACGTGGGGTTCGGCAAGACGGAAGTGGCCATGCGCGCGAGCTTCAAGGCGCTCGGCGACGGCAAGCAGGTGGCGGTGTTGGCGCCGACCACCGTGCTTGCTTATCAGCATTACGAGACTTTCCGGCAGCGCTTTTCGGCATTTCCGGTCCGCGTGGAGTTGTTCAGCCGCTTCCGTTCGCCAAAAGAACTGAAAGCCGTTCTGGAAGATTTGGCGAACGGAAAAGTGGACATCGCCATCGGCACGCACCGGCTCTTATCGAACGATGTCCACTTCCACGATCTTGGCTTGCTGATCATCGACGAGGAGCAGCGGTTCGGCGTCCGGCACAAGGAGCGCATCAAACAACTCCGCAAGAACATCGACGTGCTGACCATGACCGCCACGCCCATTCCGCGCACGCTTCACATGTCTCTGTTGGGGCTGCGGGACATGTCGGTGATCGAGACACCCCCCAAGGACCGCCTGGCGATCCATACCGTCGTGACGCACTTTCAGCCGGAAATGATTCGCGCGGCGATTGAGCAGGAGCTGGAGCGCGGCGGACAGGTGTATTTCATCCACAACCGCGTCGAAACCATCTGGGAGCGCGCCTCCTGGGTGCAACAACTCGTGCCGAACGCGAGGGTCGGCGTGGGGCACGGGCAGATGGGCGAGGATGCGCTCGAGAAAGCCGTGCTGGCGTTCATGCGCCACGAGGTGGATGTGTTCGTCTGCACCACGATCGCGGAGAACGGCTTGGACATCCCGCTGGCGAACACGATCATCATTGAAAACGCGGAGCGGTACGGGCTTTCCGAGCTGTACCAACTGAGGGGACGGGTGGGGCGCTCGAACCGGCGAGCTTACGCCTATCTGCTTGTTCCGCCTGAGGCGGAACTGTCCGAAGTGGCGCGCAAGCGGTTGGCGGCGCTCAAGGAATTCAGCGATTTGGGGGCGGGCTTCAAAATCGCCGCGCTCGATTTGGAGCTGCGCGGCGCCGGAAACCTGCTGGGGGGCGAGCAGCACGGGCACATCGCCGCGGTGGGTTTCGATATGTACTTGCGCCTGCTGGAAGAGACGGTGCAAGAGCTGAAGGGAGAGGAGGTGCGTCCGGAGCTGCATTCATCGCTGAGCTTGGGACTCGACCTCCGCATCCCGCCCGGCTACATCGCCGACGAACGGCAGCGGCTCCGCTATTACAAGCGCATCGCCGACGTGCGGAGCCGCGAGGACGCCGAGCGGGTTTTGGGAGAACTGGCCGACCGTTACGGCGCGCCGCCGGATAAAGTGCGGCATCTGGCGGAATTCGCGCTGCTCAAATCGCGCGCCGAGCACCTCGGCGTGGAGTCCGTGGAGAGGCGCCAAGGAATGCTCAACGTGAAGTTCCATCCTCAAGCCCGCGTGGATCCGGCGGCATTGATGGATTTGGTCCGCACGACCGAGGGCGCGCAGTTCACCCCCGCGGGAGTGCTGCGCCTGCCCGTGAACGGGCCCCAAGATCCGCCGTCATTGCTCGCATTGATCCGGGAGAAATTCGAGAAGCTGTAAAGCCCGCGGCGAACTCAGGCGCCCGTCTTGCGCCCGCGCCACTCCGTGTCGAAGGAGAAGAAACCTCGAACGTTCTCGCTCAGCAGTTGCGTAAAAGACTTGTCGAGATAGGACCGGATGGAGACATAGCATTGATCGCAGGTGTTGTTTCGGGTGAACTCCTCGATCATCTTTTTTTGCTCGTGCAGCCCATAGCGGTGGAATTGCATTGAGCAGGGCTGAAGGGCGCCCTGCGCCGTCACTACCAGGAAACGCAATCCCGCCGTGCAGCCGGGGCGTCCGCCGTTCTCAAAGTACTGGCGTGTGGCTTCGAGCGTCGTGGGAGAGTTGACAATCCAATTGGTGCCGTCGCGGCGAGCTTCCACGCGGTCGAGTTCCGAGTTCAGTCGCGCTATCTGTGGCTTGGTGTTGAGAAAGAAATCCTGGCATCCGGTGCGCCGCGGCGAATACGAGCTGTAGCAAATGTTGACGCCCCACTCGCGCGCTTTATCCGCCATGGCGTTGATTTCGCCCACGTTTTCGCTGGTGATGCAACTGTTCAGCACGATGTTGTCGTGGCCCAAACGGGCGAGGCGCGGAACCAGATCCTCCAGGTGCGCGTACAAGCCGGGGTAGCAGCGGAATTCGTCGTGGCGGCTGTCGGGAAAATCCAGGCTGACCGAGAACTGATCGACGCCGGCTTCGGTCAGGGCGAGGTATTTGTCCTCGGTCATGAGAGACCAACAGGAAACCAGGATCGTGTACGGGAGCTTGCCGCCGCCCTTGATATTGCGGACAATTTCGACCAGGTCATCGCGCAGCAGTGGTTCGCCGCCTGACACCTGCACCACGCAAGGGTTGAGAGTCTCCATGTAGCGGCGGTAGTCGGCGGGCTTCAGATTTCGGGAATCATCCTTCATGCCGCCGTGGTCGCAATGCCGGCAGTGGCAAGTGCAGGAATCGGTCACCTCGAAGGAAACCACGATCGGGCGGTGTGCGATCCAGTTAGCTGTGCCTCTTCCAATGATTCTGAGCGACTCGACAATAGGAACTTTTCGCATAATTCGCAATGAGGCGCCCGCCCCATCAGGCCGCCTCGGCCGGAAAAAACCGGCGCTTGTTTGATTATACCCTGGCAGGTCAGCGGCCCTTCTGGCCGGACGCTTCAGCAAGTTTGTAAACGCGCAGCATCGAGGGCTCCGGCAGCGGTGGCTCGCGCGGGCGGTCACGATTCGGCCCGAGCGTTTCCCAGCGCAGCAGGTACTTGGCGTCGCCGCCGCCCCGGCGCAGATGCACTTGCATTCCGGGAAAGGTGGATTCCGGTTTGCTCAGTTCCGGCGGCCATTGGGGCGCACGGGTGGCGGACCCGAGAATCCTCAGGGTTTCCTCGTCCAAACGCCACGCGCCGGAGCCGTGCTTGGCGTGCGTGTAAGCCAGCGTGAGCCCCTCCCGGCTTGCCGTGACCCCGCCGACTGTGATCTCGAACGGGATCGAACCGCCGCCCTGGAACTCCCAACGGTAGTTCCAACGGGAGATCTGATAAATCTTCCAGCGGCCTTCCTCCAGCCGGGCGCAGTAGATCTGCGTGTTTCCAGCAGGGTCGTGCTTGTGATAGGAAACAATGACGCGGCGCTTGGAATCAAACCCAATTTTCGTATTCCCGTTGATGAGCCCGCCGCGCACCGGGATGGGATCGACGATCTCCGCGGTCTCAAGGCGTATGGGAAGTGTGAGGGGCTTGCCGCTGGTGGTTTCCCAACGCTCGAGGTCCTTGCTGCGGGCATAAGACAGGTCATGGTTGGTGGCGCAGTCCGGCGTGTCGCGCCACGTCCAGACCAGATGATAGTAGCCGTCCGGACCGAGGACAGGACCATGAATGTACGCATTCATCTTCCCCTGACCATCGGTGAAAGGCGTGTCGAGGAGGCGGCGCCACTGGCGCGCCTTGACGTCATACACATTGAAAATTTGATCGCCGCTCCCGCTGCGCCCGTCGCGATAGGTGAAGATCATCTCGCCGTGAGGACCTCGCAGGAAACGGGGATAGGTGCAGCGTTGCTCGTTGCGCCCTACCATGGACGGGATGCGCTCGAAGGTCTCGATGTCGTACGGCCTCGCGGTCCGGAAGTAAATGAGCGGGACTACATGCATATTGCCGCTTAAATGGAGGTAGCCTTCGGCGTCGATGGCCATGGTGACGTAGTTGTGGCTGTCCCACTTTACTTCCGAAGGCAGGCGGACGAACTTCCACTGCTTCGAATTGAGACTGCGGAATGCGACAGTCATCTTCCGGTCTTTGTCATAGAACGCGACAAACTGCCGCCCGTTCTGCGTCAGGAGGTCGAAACCCACGGGATGGCCCGCCCACACCGGGGCGACATCCAGAGAGTATTCGATGCGCGGCGCGCCGGCGGACCATCCGGCAGACGCCGCGGCGCAAAGAAGCCATAACGTCCGGACCATACTGAGGGCAGTCTACCGCGTTGCGCCGCCGGATTCGATACCATCTCTTAGAGTCCAGAATGAGTCGAAAAGGAAGAAGGCCGGAGTCCGGCGAGGATAACTTCGGCTTGATCTTTCACGCCGCGGCCGACCCGATGGCCATCCATGACGAAGAAGGGCGGATCATCGAAGTCAATGAAGCGGCGCTTCGCCATCACGGGTTCTCACGCGAGGAGATGCTGGCGCTTGGACCGGGCGGCGCGGAGCCGCCTGAGTACCGCAAACACTTCCCGGAACGCGTCCGCCGGTTCAGGAAAGAGGGGAGTGTCGTCTTCGAGACGGAGCACATCACGAAAGACGGGGGGAGGATTCCGGTGGAAATCCACAGCCGTCCGATCGTTTACCGCGGGCGCCCGGCTATTCTGAGCATCGCGCGGGACCTGCGGCGGCGAAAAGCCGCCGACGAGAGCCTCCGTCAGAGCGTCGAGCGCTTCGAGCTTGTGATACGCGCTTCGCGCGACGCCATCTGGGATTGGAACCTGAAAACCGGAGAGATCTACGGCTCGCCGCAGTTTTACGAGATGCTGGGATTCGCCCCCGGAGAGCATCGCCCCACTTGGCAATTCTTCGAAAGCCTGCTGCATCCGGATGACGTGGAAAGCGTGCGGGTGGCGCTGGACTCTCAATTGCGCACGGATTCGCCGCGTGTCACCCGCTACCGCATCCGGACAAAACAGGGAGAATACCGCTGGCACGAAACGTACGCCGTGACTTTGCGCGACGAGAGCGGCGCGCCGGTTCGCATAGCAGGATCGAGCCGCGACATCACCGAACAGAAGCTGCTTTCGGAAAGACTGGAACAAGCGCAGCGATTGGACAGCATTGGGCGGCTTGCCGGCGGCATCGCGCACGACTTCAACAACTTGCTTACCGTGATCAGCGGCTATACCGAATTGCTGCTGGAAAAGTTGCCCGTGGACGACCCCTTGCGTCCCGTCGCCGAGGAGATCCGCTCCGCCGGGGAAAAGGGCGCGGCTCTGACGCGGCAGTTGCTGGCGTTCAGCCGCCGTCAGGTGATGCAGCCGGAGGTGATGGACCTGAATCAGAGCATCCGCGGCATGGAGGGGATGCTCCGCCGTTTGGTCGGAGAGAACATCGAGGTCTTCACCCGGCTGCGCCCGCGCCTCTGGAAGGTTTTGGCCGACGCCAGCCAGATGAATCAGGTACTGATGAATCTGATAGTGAACGCCCGGGATTCCATGCCGAACGGTGGCAAGGTCTTCGTGGAAACCGCGAACATCGAGGTTACGTGCGGCGACGCCGCGGCGCCTCCCAACGTAGAATCAGGCCAGTACGTCAGGCTGACAGTGAGGGACACTGGCGCCGGCATGGACGAGGAAACTCGGAAGCACGTTTTTGAACCGTTCTTCACCACCAAGCGCCCGGGCGCCGGGACGGGATTGGGCTTGGCGATGGTTTATGGCATTGCCTTGCAAAGCGGAGGGTTCGTCACCTTCGAGAGCGAAGTGGGGAAGGGGTCCGAATTCCACGTTTGTTTGCCGCGGGCGGCGGAGCGCATCAGTCGCCCCCGGAAGATCCGGCCGGAGCCTATGCCCGCGCCGCGCGGCGAGACGATCTTGCTGGCGGAAGACCAACCGGAAGTGGCGGCTTTAGTGCGGCGGACGCTGACTAAGCGAGGCTACCGGGTCTTGGCGAGCGGCAACGCCGACGAGGCGCTGCGCTTGGCGAAACGTCACACCGGACCCATTGATTTGCTGCTGGCCGACGTCGTGATGCCGGGGATGAGCGGACCGGAGCTGGCTGCGTGCCTGCGCGGGATGAGACCCGGTCTCCGAGTGCTTTTCATATCCGGCTATCCAGACAACGACTTGCTTAGTCACGGGATTCTGCAAGGCGAGGCGGACCTGGTGCCGAAGCCTTTTACGCCTAAGGAACTGGTGAGAAGGGTGCATAGGGCGCTGTCGCGCCAGAATTCCCTGGGATGAGGTTGCCGCTCGCATCCGCCCGTCTACGGCTCGCCTTGCCACGCCGCAGACCTGGCGGCGATAAACTGAAGACTTCGCACATGCGAGGAGGCTTGGAATGAGTTCATTAGACCGCCGGGAGTTCCTTTCGACGCTGGCCGCCGCCCCGGCGGCCACACAGCGCGCGGCTTCCGCTCCGCCGAACATTCTCATCATCTTGACGGACGACCAAGGCTACGGGGACCTCTCCTGTCACGGGAATCCCGTGCTCAAGACTCCCAATCTGGACCGCCTGCACAGCCAGAGCGTGCGGTTCACAGACTTCCATTCCGCGCCCATGTGCACCCCGACGCGCGGGCAGCTTTTGAGCGGTTTGGACGCACTGTACAACCGTGCGACATCGGTCACCGCGGGCCGCGCGGTGCTGCGGCGGGACGTCCCCACCATGGCTGACATCTTCTCCGCGGCGGGCTATCGAACGGGCGTTTTCGGCAAATGGCACGTCGGCGACAACTACCCTTACCGCCCGATGGACAGGGGATTTCAGGAGGCGCTTTATCATCTCGGCTTCGGCATGTCGTCGGCGCCGGAATTCGGCAACGACTATTTCAATGGACGGTATCGCGACAAGGGCGTGATCAAGAAGTTCGAAGGGTACTGCACGGACTTCTGGTTCCGCGAGGCGATGCGGTTTATGCGGGATTCCCACAGCCGGAAGCAGCCGTTCCTGTGCTATCTGCCCACGAATGCGCCGCACGGCCCGCATTGGGTGGATGAAAAGTATGCCGCGCCGTACAAGAAGCACGGCGGAGTCGCGAATTTCTTCGGCATGATCGCCAACATCGACGAGAACATGGGCAAGCTGGAGCAATTCCTGGCCGAAACCGGGCTGCGCGATAACACCATTGTCATTTTCATGACAGACAACGGCGGCACGGCAGGCGTCAAGATATTCAATGCCGGGATGCGGGGGCGCAAGCAGATGTATTACGACGGAGGGCATCGCGTACCCTGTTTCATCCGCTGGCCGAATGGCAAACTGCGCCAGCCGGGCGACGTAGCCACAACGGCTCAAATGCAGGACATCCTGCCCACTCTAATCGACCTGTGCGGCATCAAGAAACCCGCCAATGCGCGTTTCGACGGAGTCAGCCTCACTCCGCTGCTGCGCGGAACCGGAACCATCGCCGACCGCATGATGGTGGTCCAATACGGCCAGATTCTGAAGAAATGGGATGCTTGCACGATTTGGGGCAAGTGGAGGCTGGTCGGTCAGGATGAGTTGTACGATCTCCGCGAAGACCCGGGTCAGGAGAAGAACCTCGCCTCGCAAAACCCCGAGGTGCTGGCGAAGATGCGCGCCTATTACGAAGCCTGGTGGGAGAAGAATGTATCCGTTCTGGACGACTACCAAGCCATCAGCCTTGGCGCCCCGCAGGAAAACCCCGTGCACCTGACTTCTTCTGACTGGCAGGACGTCTACGCTGACAACCCAACCCATGTGTCGAACGCGGTGGGAGGTCCGCGCGGCGGTCCGTGGAACGTGTTTATCGAACGCGACGGGGAGTATCAGATCTCCTTGTCCCGGTGGCCTCCTGAGCACAATCTGCCACTCACCGCCGGACGCCCGGTGCAGAAAATGACGGTGGGCGAGTTGCCGGAGGGCAAAGCCATGCCCATCGGCGGCGCGACGCTAACGATCGCGGGTCAGACCGCCACCACGAAAACCAGGCCGGAGGACAAGGCGGCGGTGTTCAAGGTGCGGTTGAAAGGCGGCGTCAGGACCAGGTTGCACGGATGGTTTCTCGATAGCGCCGGCAACGATCTTTGCGGCGCTTTCTATGCCGTGGTGACACGGCTCTAGGCGGTTGTCCGGGGGCGGCTAGAGCTCGAAGCGGTGTTCCCTGCCCTCGTGGCGGATGAGCAAAACGTCTTCGGAGTGAAACTTCAGCGACCCGCGCCCCGGCGTGGCGCGGGTCATGCCAATCGCCGCATCCACCACGCAGCCCCGATGCAAAGGAACGGTGATGTCCCACACCGCAGGCTCGCTCCCATTAAGAACGCTGTCGCGAAAACTCCAGATGGCCTCCACCGTCCGCTCGAGAGCGGCGCAGTCCTCCCCATGGAAATGCAGCGCCTGTAACCGCAAAGATTCCTTTAATGCCTCCGGCGACGCCGGCTTTCCGATCTGTGCGTTATTGGCGGCGAGAATGGCGTCGCGGGTGACGAAATAGGGTTTGATGTCGATGATGGGCGTGCCTTCGAGGAAGTCCAAACGGTCCACGTGGATCTCGCCCTGATCCCGTGCCAGAACCCGGCATGCCGTCAGTCCGATCGGGTTAGGGCGCACGGGCGAACGCACGGCGAACACGCCATGAAGCCCCGCGGGGGACTTGTCCGCCACGCCGCGGGGCGTCACCTGCAATACGTCGCGTTCCGCCTGGTCGAGCCAAGCCAGCACCCAAATATGGGAATGCTTTTCGAAGCGTAACAACCCGGCGGCGTACTCGGCGAATATCTCGATCACGGCGGGCGCGCCTAACGAGGGCATCTGCTTGCGCTCCCGCACCCCTGAGCGCACGACTCCGATTTGCCTCAACTCGGCGGTCACGGGCGCCTCCGCGGAGCCGGGTAAGGGATCCGGTCCCCGGTCCTGCGAGACCAGCTTCTAAGCACCGCCGTGAGTTCGTCCACCCTCCGGCGCTGGGTCTTGTCTTCGAACTGGTTATTCATCTCGTACGGATCCTCCGCCAGGTTGAACAAATGCGTCGGCTCGAATTTGGCATTCACCACCAGTTTGTCAAAGCCGCGGACGACCATGCGCCATTCATCCCCGGTTCCCAGGCGCCCTTGCACATAAACTGATTCGGGCCTCCTGCCCGTCCCGCTGAGAATCAGGCCGCTGAGATTCTGTCCGTGGACTCCTTCGGGAATCTCGAGTCCGCACATTCCAAGGAGCGTAGGCATGAAGTCGGCGCAAGACACAAGGATATCGTTCGTGGCGCCTCCCTTGATTTTCGCGGGGTAGCTCATCAACAACGGGATGCGGGCGGATTCCTCATAAGGCACGCCTTTGTACTCCAGCCCGTGGGAGCCGAGCATGTCCCCGTGGTCGGCTGTAAACAAAACGATGGTGTCGCCGAGCAGGCGGCTGTCTTCGAGCTCTCTAAGCAAGCGCCCCAAGTTCTCGTCCAAAGCCGAGCACAGGCCGTAATAGCCTGCGTATCCCTTACGGGCTTCGGCGGCGTAAGAAGCCGGTACGTTTGGCCGGAGGTTGAACTTTCGGGGATCATATAACCCCTTCACCCGCTCAGGAGGCGTCCGGGGCGTGTGCGGCGGACCCCATGAGAGGAAGAGGAAGAAGGGCCTCTCGCGGTTTGCGCGGATGAAATCAATGGCCAAGCCGGTTTGGTAGTCGGGTTCGAAACCTTCCGGCCGGATTGGCTCAGGGGTGTCGCGGTAGTAAGTGGAGCTGTAATAAGAATGGCCGCGGTTAAACGCCGCCCAATAGTCGAAACCGCGGCGGCGCGGGCCGGGAGGCACGAAGCCGGGGCGGTCCTCTCCGTCGAGATGCCACTTGCCGATGTACCCGGTGGCATAGCCGGCGCGCTTGAACTGTTCGGCGAGGCATCGCTCCTCCAACGGAAGCAGGAGATTATTGCCCGGCATCTTGCAGGCGTGGGGGAGGCGTCCGGTCATGATGGCGGCGCGCGCGGGGCTGCAAACCGGATTGGCGGTGTACGCTCTTGAAAACGTAACGCCGAGCTCGGCAAGCCGGGCGAGGTTCGGCGCCTTCAGATCCGGGTCGCCGGCGGAAGGCAAAGTCTGCGCCCGCCATTGGTCGGCCAGGATGAAGAGAACATTCGGGCGGGGCGGGCCGGCGGCCGGGGGCTGAAACAGCGCTCCAGCGGAACAAAGCAGATCCCTGCGGGTTATCATTCTTCAGGCACAATATATAATGAAAGGGCTTCCCAAGGAGTAGCTTTGTCAAGCAATTACCGTCCCATGCCGCCACGGCCGGGCGCGAGCCCCACGGGCATTCCGCGTTCCGCCGACCGGTATTTCGAACTGAAATCGGAGATTCATAAGAAGCTGATCGGCGTCCTGAACATGGACCGCGTCTCGACGCTGCCGAAGGACCGCGTGCGCGCGGAAATCGGGCGCGTCGTCGAGCGGCTGCTCGAAGATGAGCGGGTGCCGATGACCACGGCTGAGCAGAACAAGATCGTCGAGGAAGTGCTCGACGAGGTTCTCGGCCTCGGACCGCTCGAGCCGTTGCTGAAAGAGCCGACGATCTCCGATATTCTGGTGAACGGCTACAACAAGGTTTACATCGAGCGTTTCGGCAAGCTCGCGCTCACCAGCGTCCGGTTTAAGGACAACCAGCACCTGCTGCACATCATCGAGAAGATCGTTTCCCAGGTGGGGCGCCGGATTGACGAAGCGCAACCCATCGTGGACGCCCGCCTGCCGGACGGCTCGCGCGTCAACGCCATCATCCCGCCCCTCGCCTTGGACGGACCAGCGCTCAGCATCCGCCGCTTCGGGCGCCACGTGATCACCTCTGACGAGATGATCGCCAACAAAACGCTGATGCCCACCATGCTGCGCTTCCTGGCTGCGGCGGTGCAATCCAAGACCTCGATTCTGATCTCCGGCGGAACCGGTTCGGGCAAAACCACGACGCTCAACGCGCTGTCGCGCTTCATCCCCGAAGAAGAGCGCATTATCACCATCGAGGACACCGCGGAATTGCAGTTGCAGCAGCGCCATCTGGTGAAATTCGAGACCCGCCCCCCGAACCTGAACAAAGAGGGCGGCATTAACCAGCGCCAACTGGTGCGCACGGCTTTGCGCATGCGCCCGGACCGCATCATCATCGGTGAGTGCCGCGGCGCGGAAGCGTTGGATATGCTTCAGGCCATGAACACCGGCGTGGAGGGCTCCATGACCACGATCCACGCCAACTCCCCCCGGGACGCCTTTTCGCGTCTGGAAGCCATGGTGCTGATGTCCGACCTGCAAATCCCGAGCCGCGTCATTGTGGCTCAGCTTGCCAGCGCCATCAAACTCGTGGTCCAAGTGGCCCGTTTGCAGGACGGCTCGCGCAAGATCATTTCGATATCCGAAGTGTTGGGCGTCAAGGACGAGCATGTGGAGACTCAGGACATTTACGTGTTCGAGCGCATCGGAGTGAACGACGCCGGGAAGGTCCAGGGGCGCTTCAAAGCCACCGGCGTGAAGCCGCGGGTGCTCGAGCGCATACGCATCGCCGGCATCAACCTGCCCGCGAACATCTTCGACGAAGTGGTGCCCGTGAATCTCTAGTTGGGAGACGACATGAGAATGAGATCTTTGCTGTGCAGCTTGGTGGCGGCTGCCGCGCTGCCTGTTTGCGCCTCTGCGCAGTCATCCGGTCCGGTGTATGAGTTGCGGACCTATACCACCGTGGAAGGCAGGCTGGACGCGCTGCTGGCGAGGTTTCGCGACCATACCACCAAGCTGTTTGAAAAGCACGGAATGAAGAACGTGGGTTATTGGGTTCCGGCGGACGAACCGCGATCCAAAAACACGCTCATTTATATCCTCCGGCACGAGAGCCGTGAAGCCGCCAAGAAGTCCTGGGATGCTTTCCGCAAGGATCCCGATTGGATCAAAGCCCGCACCGCATCGGAAACCAGCGGCAAGATAGTCGAAAAGGTGGAAAGCGTCTATCTGACGCCCACCGCCTTCTCGGCGCTGAAGTGAGCAGGGAGTTCGATCTCAAGCTACTTGACCGCTTTGTCCGGGTTTTCGCGCAGCCAGGCCAGGTATTCCTCCACCGTATAAAAAGCGCGGTCGCGGTAGAGGCGTCCCTTGTCTTCGACCGGTTCTTTCCAGTTGAATCTCCAGGCATCGCCGGTTCGGTCCATCCACTCCTTGAGCTTCCGTTCCATTTCCTCGCGCAGCCCCTTGGCGGAGGGTTCCCCGGCAAGATTCCGGAGTTGATAGGGATCTTTCTCAAGGTCGTAGAGAACCCAGGGGTGGTCCTCAAACCGGGCGTATATGTAGCGGTTGGTGCGGACTCCTCTCCATGCGTCCTCGGTCCCGTCGCCTTGAAATGGCCCAAAGATTTGAAAGAAAGCCGAGTCCGGATGCTTCTTCTCCCGCCCGGTAAACACGCCGCTCAGGTCAATCCCTTGCATTTGCCGGGGTACGGGCACTCCAGCTAAGCCGAGCAGCGTCGGGGCAAAATCGACATGCGTAAAAGGACAGTCGAGCGTCCGCCCGCCTCTTAGCACCCGAGGATACCGGATCACCCCTGGCACGAGAATGGACTCCTCCCAGGGCTTGCGCTTCAGCCTCCGCCCCTGCGAGCCGAGCATGTCGCCGTGGTCGGAGGAAAACAGCACGATGGTGTCTTCCGCCATACCCAGCTCATCCAGTGTTTTCAACAGACGGGCGAACTGATCGTCGATGGCGGTGATCATTCCGTAGTACTCGGCAATCTGCGCCGGTCCCGGCAGATTAGCGCCGCTTTGCCAGTTCTTTCGCATCTTGAGCCTGGCTGGGTCGTAAAGGCGCGAGTATTCCGGCGGCGCTTTGTAGGGATCATGCGGAGGTCCTATTTGAATCGTAAGATAAAACGGCCGGCCATCTGTTTTCGATTCTCGTAAGAATTCGATCCCGACATCCGTCCATGCCTCCACTTCAAACTTTCGGATGGGGATCGGATCCGGCGTGTCCCGGAAATACTGCGTATTGAAGTGAGCGTGGCTGCACTGGTTCGCCGCCCAGAATTCATAGCCTTGGCGGCGCGGACCTGGAGGGACAAACCCGGGCAAGCGCGGACCCCCGTCGAGATGCCACTTGCCGATGAAGCCCGTTCGGTAGCCTGCCGCGGCGAGCGCTTTGGCCAAGCCCGGTTCGGACTCTCTCAGCCGCAGGTCGTTGGCCACCATTCCGTTGGTGTGGGCGTAGCGCCCTGTGAGGATGTTGGCGCGCGCTGGGCAGCACACCGGCGTGTTAGCCAGCGTGTTCTTGAGGATGAGGCTCTCGCGCGCGAAGCGGTCCAGAGTGGGCGTTTTGACGTCCTCGTTTCCCATGAATCCAACCGAATGGGCCCGTAACTGATCGGGCATGAAGAACAAGATGTTCGGCCTCTTCGGCGCCGCCGCTGCGGCAACCGCTGGAGAAGCGAGAAACTCTCGCCGTGTCAACGATTGGCTCATGGCTCACAACTCCGATCTGAATTGGTACGTTCCCGAACCAACCTCGAATACCGCCGCGCCGCGTTCCACGCCCAAGAACCGGACCCCCTTCGCTTGGCCCGCAGGCGCACCCGACTCGGTCACGGCGGAAGGATTCTTGGATGGCACATGGACGGTGGCGCGGGCGTTCGCCGGGACAGTCACCTGCAAGGTGAGCGTCGAACCCGTCCTGCGCCAGTGAGTGGCATAACGCCCGTACATGGAAAGGTGGGAAGCCTTGACGTAGCTCAGGTCGCCCGCCACGGTGGGACGGATGATGGCTCTTTCGAATCCTGGCTTGTCTGGATCGGGGCGGATGCCGCCCAAATAAGCGTACAGCCAGATGCCCAAATCTCCCACCTGCATGACGTGGTTGCCGGAATTCATGGCGGGGTCCGCGGTGTCGCCGTTCCAAAGTTCCCAGATGGTGGTGGCGCCCTTTTCGATCATATATCCCCAGCCCGGGTAAGTCTTCTTGGTAGCCATCGCATAGGCCAAATCGGGACGTCCGAAGTCGGAAACCGTGCGCATGAGCCATTGCGCCCCTACCAGCCCGACGCCGATGTGACCGTTGCTTTCGGCTTCGATTTTCCGCACTAAGGAATCGAACACGGTTTTCCGATTGCTTTCGGGGGCGATTCCCAACGCCAGCGCCAGCAAGCTCGACGTTTGGGTGCCGTTGTCGTATACGCCGGCTTCGCCGCGGAAAAACTTCCGGTGGAACGCTTCGCGCATCTTGGCCGAAAGCGCTTCGTACTCCGCCGCGTCCTCTGGTTGCCCCACCAAACGCGCATAGCGAGCCATCAACCGCAACAAATGCTGGAAATAAGCCGTGCCAATGAGCGTCCCATCGGTCTTCCGCGCGGGATCTTTGGAATGAATCAACTCGGGCGATTCGGGCGGCACGCACCAGTCACCGTATTGATCCCGCGGCATCAGGCCATCTTTGAGGAAGCCGCGCATGTAGGCGATCCATTTCTTCATGGCGGGATAGTGCTTTTCGATCACGCGGCGGTCGCCGTAGTGTTCATACAGCAAGCCGGGGACGAAGATGAACGTGCTCGGCCAAGTGACGTCGTCGTGGTAGAAGACCCAATACGCTGGAGAGACCACAGGCACGCTGCCGGTATCGCGCTGCGAGTCCTCTATGTCCTGCACCCACTTGGCGTAAAACGCAGCGATATCGTGCATATAAGCCTCGCTGCGCGAGACCATCGAGCGGTCACCCAGCCATCCCTGCCGCTCGTCGCGCTGCGGGCAGTCGGTGGGAATGCTGCGGTAGTTTCCCCGCATGCCCCACAAGATGTTGCGGTGAATCCGGTTCAACAAAGCGTTGGACGATTCGAAGTCCGCAATGCGCGTCATATTGTCGTGGACCACTCGCCCTTCGAGGGAGTTCAACGTGGGGACGCCGGGGAATCCCGTGACCTCAACGAAGCGGAACCCATGGTAAGTGAAGCGGGGCTCCCACACCTCGACGCCGCCCCCCTTCAGAACATACACGTCGGTGGCGCGCGCCGATCGCAAGTTGTCCACATACAGCGAGCCGTCCGGTCGCAGCGTCTCGGCGTGCCGCAACGTGATGGCGGTTCCTTTCGGACCGGACACCCGCAAGCGGCACCAGCCGACCATGTTCTGGCCCATGTCAAAGATGAAAACGCCCTCACGCAAGCGGGTGATCTTCACCGGACGCAAAGTTTCGGTGACCCGGACCGGTTCCATCATCTGAGCCACCAGCCGCCCGGGGGGCGCCTCCACCACGCGCGCCGCCTCCCACTTCGAGTCGTCGAAGCCCGTACGCGCCCATCCGGGCATCTCCATCCGCGCGTCGTATTCCTCCCCGTCGAATTCGTTGTTGGCGCGAATCGGTCCGCCGGTAGTGAGCTTCCAAGTCTCATCGGTGACCACGCGCGCCGTTGAGCCGTCTTCAAACTCCATCTCAAGCTGCGCCAGCGCCTTGGGATAGCCGAAACTCACCTGTGGCACGGGAACGCGGTCCCTGGGCGACCAGAAGCGCCCGTTGCCGAGCAGGATGCCCACAGCGTTGCGTCCCAGCGCCACGAGCTTGGTGACATCGTACGCGACATAGAACACCCGCTTGCGGTAATCGGTGAGTCCGGGCGACAGCACATCCTCGCTCACCTTGGCGCCATTGAGGTAGAGTTCGCTCAAACCAAGTCCGGATAAGTAAACGGTGGCGCGCCTTACCCGGTTCGGAACTTCAAATTCCTTTCGCAACATGCGCGCCGGCAAAGCACGTTCCTCGCTGAACCCGGCTTCGCCCCACGGATCCATCCCATATGGACCCAGGTCCTGCGCCGCGCGCCAGCGGGAGTCATTAAAGGACGGGTCCTCCCATCCTTGCTCTTCCTTTTCGGCTGATTTCCAGGCGCCGTTGGTCGTGAACAACAGCGGCGCACCGCTCGTAAACTCCACGCGGACGGCGGCAATGAGGCCTGCCGGACGCTTGGCCCCGGCGTTGTTGGCGCGGACTGCCAGCGCCAGCTCGCCCGGCGAAGTCATATGCGTCATGTCATAGACCTCCGGCATGCGCACCCAGAAGGCGCGTCCGTGGCGCTTGCCATTCCAATAAAGCTCATATTTCGCGTCCGCGCCGATGACGCAAGTGACCCGCTTGATTTTCCGGTCCGCCGGAATTTGGAATTTCGCCCGGAAGAAGCGGTGACCGGCGGCTGCGGCTTTCGCCGGTTCGCCGCCCGGGAACCAAATCCAGCGGGCCTTTTCCAAAGACCAATAAGGACTCGACGGATTGCGGTAAAGCTTGTCCTCGTCGCGTCCGATCCACTTGCCCTTCCAATCGCCCGGCTCCAGCAGTCCCATGGACCAGAACGCCGTTTCGCTCCACCGCGAAGCCCGGTTGTCCTGATCCCAGGTCTGTACTTTCCAGTAGACGCGCATTCCGGAGCGCAGCGGCTTGCCGGCGTAGACGATTTGAGCAGAGGCTTCCGAGCGAACCAAGCCGCTGTCCCACAGGTCGCCTTTGCCCGCGCTAAGCGAGGCGCGGTCCGACGAAACCAGAATGCGGTAAGCCGATTGTTTCAACCCCCGCCGGCTGGGATCGGCAGCCGCCATGCGCCAGCTCAAGCGCGGCTGCGAAACGTCAATCCCCAGCGGATTCACCCGGTACTCGCAACGCAGTTCCACCGGTTGCATGGAGCTTTGAGAAAATAGCGGCGCCGCCATGGCGGCGGCCAACAACATCCCGGTTCGCATGTGCTTGCCTTATGACACTTGGGCGATGACCACAATCGCCGCGATAAGAATCGCCACGCCCAGCCAGGACAAAGTCCGGGCGCGGCTTCCGGCGCCTTCCCATTCGCCGGTCAAGGCGCCCCAAACATTGGCTGTGACGATCACCATGGACATGAAGACCGGCCAGCCGACCACAGCCCCGAGCGGGCTTCCCATAGCCGCCGCGCCCACTCCGTACACGGCGATGCCGCCAAACCACATCAGTCCCATCGCGGCGGCCAGCGGCCAATAACTTGCCGGAGCTCCGGCTTCACGGTAAACCGCCCACGTCCGGTTCTTGGAAAGCAGGTATAGGGCGTACCCGGCATTGGGCAAAAAGCCGCCCGCCAGCGCCGGCACCCAAATCACAGTAGAAGCCAGATCCGGGCGCGCGCCGAGCGAAGTAGCGGCGTCCTGTAACGGCTTTCCATACACAAAGCCAAAATTGAGCATCGGCGAGAGAATCCCCGAAGCCAGGCAGATCAGAAGCCCGGAGAGAAAGCTCTTCCGCCCGCCCGCATCCGCAGCCGCGCCTCCTTTTTGATCCTTCTCGCGCTGCGCCCCGGCAATCGAACAAGCTACGATGCCCGCGATGGCGACGGCGAGACCGGCGAGCAGCGTCACGCCGCGCCGCGTGGCAAGCTCGGAGGGATTGGAGATCAGTAACGGCAACAGCGAGCCTACAGAGCTGGTGATGCCCAAAATGATGGCGAAGCCGAGCGCCAGTCCTAGTTGCGCGATGCCGAGTCCGAACAGAGTCGAACCCAAGCCCCAGCCGAACCCGAACAGCGCTACCAGAGCGATATTCGAAGCCGGGGTATTTGCGTACACGGAGCCGAGTTCCGGGACACTGAAGAACGCCAGGAGAGCCGGGACAAAGACCAGCCCGGCGACCGAATACACCAGCCAGATGTTCTCCCACTTCCAGAGTTTGAGCTTCTTCATGGGCAGAGCAAAGCTGCCGTGAATGAGGCCAGCCGCCACCACCACGAGCGCCGCGGCCACGTTCGCTTGTCCTTGCATGTAAGTCCGTCCTCTTCGGCCGGAGTTTCTTCGGCGGGGCGCCGAGACGCCGGCCCAGCCAACAGACTACTCTATCGCTTTCCGCCTCATGCGGCGGCGGACCGGTTTTCGGTGGAATGGCCGGCTGGGCGCCTTACGCACCCGCCCCGTAATCAGTGCCCTTCGGCGTGGAGATACCGTTCGGCTTCGATTGCCGCCATGCAACCCGCCCCGGCGGCGGTGACCGCCTGGCGGTACACGCGGTCCTGCACGTCGCCCGCATGGAAGACGCCCGGAACGCTGGTCCTGGCGCCGCCGTGGGAGACGATGTAGCCGTCCGGGTCAAGCTCTAGCTGACCTTGGAAAACTTTCGTATTCGGAATGTGGCCGATGGCGACGAACAAGCCGTCCACCTCGCGGTCCCACGTTGCGCCGGTTTGGAGATTGCGCAGGCGGACGCCTGTCACCACGCCCTTCGAGACATCATAGACTTCATCCACTACGGCGGGCGTGATGATCTTGATCTTCGGATTGGCCTTCACGCGGTCGAGCATGATTTTCGACGCGCGGAACTCGTTGCGCCGGTGAACCAGCGCCACTTCAGAGCCGAAGCGGGTGAGGAAGTTGGCTTCTTCCATCGCGGAATCGCCGCCGCCCACGACCATGATCTTTTTCCCGCGATAGAAAAAACCGTCGCAGGTGGCGCAGGAACTGACGCCGTGTCCGATCAGCTTCTGCTCGCTTTCCAAACCCAGCCACCTCGCCGAAGCCCCGGAGGCGACAATCACCGCCCGCGCCTCGATCCACTGCCCGTCGATATTCAGCCGGAAGGGGCGCTTTGAGAAGTCCACTTCGATCACCGAGCCGTGGACGTATTCGGCGCCGAAGTTCTCCGCCTGCTTCTTGATGTTCTCCACCAGGTCCGGACCGTTGATGCCTTCGGGAAAGCCGGGGAAATTCTCCACCAGAGTGGTGAGAGATAGCTGCCCCCCCGGCTCATGTCCGCTCACCACCAGCGGATTCAGCGACGCACGGGCGGCGTACACAGCGGCCGTATTGCCGGCGCATCCGGAGCCTACGATTACGATGTTTCGCATAAAGGTTCGACGTGGTGGGCGCGCAGGGGCTCGAACCCCGGACCTCTTCCTTGTAAGGGAAGCGCTCTAACCAACTGAGCTACGCGCCCTTCTTTTGATTCTCCCTCATTCTAGCCCATCGCCGCCCGCCGGGCCGGGGCCTTCTGCTATTGTCGTGTCTTTGGAGGCCGTTCATGAACCGCGAGCAGGCATGGGAAATCCTGTGTGAGTTTACCAAGTCGGAGAGTTTGCGGAAGCACGCTTTGGCTGTGGAGGCGTGCGTCACCGCCTATGCGCGCAAGTTCGGCGAAGACGGCGAAATGTGGTCCGTGACCGCTCTGCTGCACGACTTCGACTACGAGATGCACCCTGACGCGCCGGACCACCCGTTGAAAGGCGAGCCGATTCTGGCCGAACGCGGCGTGAGCCCGGAAATCCGCCGCGCCATCCTGTCGCATGCCACGTACTCGGGCGTGCCGCGCGAGACTCTCCTCGAAAAGACTCTGTTCGCCTGCGACGAACTCGCGGGGTTTCTCACGGCGGTGGCTTTGGTGAAGCCGCACAAGAGCATTTTCGAGGTGGACGCCCGGAGCGTCCGGAAGAAGATGAAGGACAAGGCCTTCGCCAGGAGCGTGAATCGCGATGAAATCCTCGAAGGCGCAGCGGCTTTAGGAGTGGATTTGGACGCCCACATCGAGTTTTGCATCGAAGCTCTGAAGCCGCGCGCCGAAGAACTCGGATTGAAAGGAACCTGGGAGGAGTCACATGAGAGTTAGCCGCATCTTGGCTGTAATGTTGACCGCAGTAGTGGGGCTGCTGAACGCGGGCCAGCCTGCCGAGGAGGTTCAAGCCGCGGAGAAAGCCTGGGCGCGAGCCGTGGTGAAGAGGGATTACGCAGCGCTCGAAAGACTATACGACAACGATCTGATCTATGCCCACTCGAGCGGCGTGGTGGAAACCAAGAAGGAGTACATTGACAAGCTGCGCACTGGAGCGCAGCGTTACGACGCCATCGAGCACAGCGCCGTGAAGGTGAGGGTGCATGGCGACGCCGCGGTGGTGCATTGTCACGTCGCCATGAAGGGGGTCAACCCCAAGGGACCGTTTGACGACAAGCTCATGATGCTGCACTTGTGGGTCAAAAAGGGCGGCGTTTGGCGGCTGGTTGCGCACCAGACCACCAAACTGCCGGCCGATTAGCGCCGGCGCGGTTTCAGAACTCCTTGAAATCGTCTTCCAAGGGGAAGGCTGCCAGTTCCTTCTTCTTCGCTCCTGGAGCGGCGAGCAGCGGCTGCTTCACAGTGGCGGCTACAGGCTTTAGAGTTGGGCGCTGGGGCTGGCGGGGCGATGCTCCGCCCAGACCGGCGTCGCCTCCGACCATTTCGCGAAGATTCCGCACCAGGTTCAGGAGTTGCGAAGCCTGCGCGTTGAGTTCCTCGCCCGCCGAAGCGCTTTCCTCGGCGTTCGCCGCAGTCTTTTGCGTCACTTTCTCCATCTCGACAATCGCTTTGGCGATTTGCTCGATGCCGCGCGCCTGCTCTTGGCTGCTCAGGTTCACCTCATCAACCAGAGTTTTGACCCGTCCGGCGTCGGCCGTGACGCCCGCAATGGCGGCTTCCACTTCTCTGACCCGCCCGGTGCCTTCGTTGGCTTTGGCGATGGAATCTTCGATCAAACCGGCGGTGTCCTTGGCCGCCTGAGCGCAGCGCTGCGCCAGGTTGCGGACTTCATCCGCCACCACGGCGAATCCCAAGCCGGCTTCTCCCGCCCGCGCCGCCTCCACCGCGGCGTTCAAAGCCAGAATGTTGGTCTGGAAGGCGATTTCGTCGATGACCTTGATGATCTTCGAGATCTTTTCGCTCGATACGTTGATTTCCGCCATCGCCGCCACCAGCT
>Ga0101944_10003574_pt1 | contig 21285 bp, 18 predicted proteins | sample DewCreD2012metaG_FD_75245 | JGI IMG/M metagenome (GOLD analysis project Ga0101944, IMG submission 75245) | Hot spring sediment bacterial and archeal communities from British Columbia, Canada, to study Microbial Dark Matter (Phase II) - Dewar... ... | reverse complement strand
AGGCGGGTGCGGCGGCGGCTGCGGCAACTGGGCTTGCTGGCGGTGTATCCGAAACCGCGTTTGAGCCAAGCGGGCGTGGACAAAAACGTGTTTCCGTCTCTGCTGCGCGGCTTGGCGATTGCACGCCCGCATCAGGTGTGGGCCACTGACATCCCCTGGGTGCGGCTGCGGGGTGGGTTCGCGTATCTGGTGGCGCTGTTGGATGGGTTCCCGCCGCAAGGTCTGCGTCATCAACCGCACCCCGTAATGCGGATGCGCCGTGTAGCGTTCATCCAGCCGATGACCCAGCGCCAGTTCCGCCGCGTCCGGCCCGACCGGCTCGTAGTAGATCCCGCTGCGGTCCAGCCCCAGCACGCGGCACGGGTGGCGCACCGAGAGCGTGTCCTGGCAGTCAATCATGGCGCGGCGGGCCTCAGTCGAGAGGGCCGAGCTTTTTTTTAAGCCAGCCGTTCTCCCTCTCCAGCCGCCCGATCTGCTCGTAAAGCTCGCGCTCCCGCGCCGCCACCGCCGCGGCGTCGCGCTGGACCTTCTGGCCGAAGAGTCCCGGCAGGGCCAGCAGCGCCTGTTTCTTCCAGTCGCCGATGACGACCGGAGGCACGCCAAAGCGCGTGCTCAACGGATTGAGGGTTTGATCCTCGCGCAACGCGGCCGTGACCACCTTGGCCTTGAACTCCGCGCTGTGCCGTTTCCGTGTCCGTTTGCTGGTCTGTTCCATCATACCAAGGGTTGCCTTTCACAGCTTAACCACTGGTCGGATTTTTGGGGGAGCACCTCAGGGATGCGACCGCCCGGCTCTGTCGCGCACCACGAAACACGAATTCAATTGGCCGCGCGATAGGATGGTTGCGCTGGCACCTGCATCGCAAACTGGGGCTGTGGGATTTGATTTGGCCGGTGAGTGGCACAAAAAAGGTGCAAAGCCCGCCAAGATGCGTTTAGCCTCCGCGCGCGGCGGCGCTATGGTTTCAACCGCGTGAAAGCTCAGACGGGCGAAGGTTGTTCACCAGCCGGCCGGGCCAGCACGCGATGGAAAGCAACACCAATCAATCTCCGGAGTTTCCGTCCGCTGCCCCGGCGGCGGACACCGCCATGAACAGCCGCCACCGTTTCCTCGCCGCCGTCCGTTGCGAGCCGCTGCCTTACCCGCCCGTCTGGCTGATGCGCCAGGCCGGGCGCGCCTTGCCCGAATACCGTGCACTCAAGGAGAAGTTCACCTTCCTCGAATTGGTCCAGACCCCGGAACTCGCCGCCGAAGTCACCCTGCAACCGATCCGCCGGTTCGGTTTCGACGCGGCCATCCTGTTCAGCGACATCCTCGTGGTCTGCGAAGGGCTTGGTCAGGGCTACCACTTCCGCGAATCCGGCGGCATCGGCATGGAGTTTCCCATCCGCACCGCCGCCGACGTGGACAAGCTCGACGTCCGCGCCGTGGTGGAACGTCTGCACTACGTCGCGGAGGCGTTGCAACTCATCCGCGCGCAACTGGGGGGTCGCACGGCGCTGCTCGGGTTCGCCGGTTCGCCGTGGACGCTCGCCAACTTCATGATCGAGGGCGGGAGCGCGGCCAAATTCACCCGCGCCCGGGCGATGTTCCACGAGCAGCCGCAGCTTTATGGCCGCCTCTGCGAGAAACTCACCGACGCCTGCACGCGCTACCTGCAAATGCAGATGGATACCGGCGTGGATGCGCTGCAAATTTTCGACACGCTCGGCGGGGAACTGACGCCCGCCGAATTCCCCGCCGCCTCGGGCCGCTGGTTGCGGGACATCGTGGCCGGCCTCAAAGGCGGCACGCCGGTCATCGTCTTCTCGAAGGGCACGCACGCCAACTGGAACGACCTCGTCGCCACCGGCGCGTCCGTGCTGGGCGTGGACCACGGCGTGCGCCTGGCCGACGTCGCCGCGCAACTGCCCGCCACCGTGGCCGTGCAGGGCAACCTCGACCCCGCGCTGCTCGCGACCACGCCCGAGGCCGTCGCCGCCGCAACGCGCCGCATTCTGGCGGACATGAAGCGGCGCCCTGGCCACATCTTCAATCTGGGCCACGGGGTCACGCCTGAATCCAAACTCGAGTGCATCCAGGCGCTGGTGGACGCGGTGCGGGGTTGACGGCGGCTCCCGCATATTCGTGTTTATTCGTGTGCATTCGCGGTTAAAGTGACGCCCGCATGAGCACGCTGAACGTTGACCTCGCGCTGGTGGAAAAATACAACCAGCCCGGCCCGCGCTACACGTCCTACCCGCCCGCGACGAAGTTCACGGACATTCCGTGGGACGCGCTCCGCGAACGGATCGCGGCCAACAACCGCACCGAGCGCGGTCTGTCGCTCTACTTTCACATCCCGTTCTGCGAGACGCTCTGCTGGTTCTGCGGCTGCACCACGGTCATCACGCTCAACCACGAGCGCGGCATGGCCTACGTCGAGGCCCTGGGCCGCGAGGTGGCCACCCTGGCCCCGCTCATCAACCCGCAGCGCAAGGCGGTGCAGCTTCATTTTGGCGGCGGTTCGCCCACGTTCCTCCGGCCCGACGAAATCCGCCGGCTCGGGGAAATCATCCGCCGGCATTTCGCCTTCGCCCCGGACATCGAGGCCAGCGTTGAGGTGGACCCGCGCCGCCTGACGCGCGACCACGTGGCCGCCCTGGCGGAAATCGGCTTCAACCGCGCCTCGATGGGCGTGCAGGATTTCAACCTGCGGGTGCAGGAGGCCGTGCATCGCATCCAGCCCGTCGCCATGACGCAGCAGGCGCTCGACTGGCTGCGCGAACTTGGTTTCCGCTCCGTCAACCTCGACCTCATCTACGGCCTGCCGCATCAGACCGTCGCGTCGTTCAACGAGACGCTCGACATCGTGCTGCGGATGCAGCCCGACCGGCTGGCGGTGTTCAGCTACGCGCACGTTCCGTGGATCAAGCCCGCGCAGAAGATTCTCCAGGCGAAGGTGCTGCCGCCCGCCGCCGTCAAGCTGCAAATCCTCAAGACGGTCATCGAACGGCTGACCGCCAACGATGAATACGCCTACATCGGCATGGACCATTTCGCAAAGTGGAACGACGAACTGGCGGTGGCGCAGCGCCAGAAGCAGCTCCAGCGCAATTTCCAGGGTTACAGCACGCGCGCCGGCTCGGACATCTACGCTTTCGGCATGTCCAGTATCTCGCAGATTCCCGACGCCTACTGGCAGAATGAAAAGGACATCGGCCCCTGGCAGGCGGCGGTGGACGCGGGCCGCGTGCCGCTGCACAAGGGCTATTTCGTCACCGAAGAGGACCACCGCCGCCGCGAGACGATCATGCGGGTGATGTGCGACCTCTCGCTCGATTTTGCCGCGATGAGCCAGCGCCTTGGGATTCACTTCGCCGAGCACTTTGCCCCCGAACTCGCGTCCCTCGCGCCCTTCGCGGCCGACGGGCTGGTGAAGCGCACGCCCGCCGGGCTGGAAGTCACCGACACGGGCCGCCTGTTCATCCGCAACATCGCCATGTGCTTTGACAACACGCTGGCACCCGTCGGCGAACGCCGCCATTCGCGGACGATTTGACGGCTCGGGAGTGCCGCTGGACGGCCCCGCCGCACGTGCGCTGGACGGCCCTCAATGCTTTCGGGGGGGCGGCGCCGATTGGAGCAACTGCGCCAGTTCGAGGAGAAACGGCGCCTGAGCGGGGATGATTTTCCGGCGGGCCTCGTTCAGGTCAAAAAAGGCCGCCCGATCCACCTCGGGGAAGGCCCGTTTCTGGCCGGAGTAGGGGGGCCACTCCATTTCGAAGCTGATGCTGCGCACCCGGGCCGGGTCGCAGTCGCCTTGAAACGCCCAGGCATGGACCACCTTGCCGCTTTTTTGCCGGATGGGTTGGAGCGGGAGAAAGGGACCCGAACACGCAAACCCCGTCTCCTCAGTGAACTCCCGCTGCGCCGCGACCAGCGGCTCCTCGCCGGGTTCGATGCCGCCTTTCGGAATTGTCCACGCGCCGTTGTCCTTGTGCTGCCAGAACGGCCCGCCCGGATGCACCAGCAGCACCTGCAATACGCCGTCACGCACCCGGAACATGACCAGGCCCGCACTGACCTTGTCGAGGTTCTGACGGTGTTTGCGGTTGGGGGGGGTTCGTGGCATCGGCGCGCCGAGCATAAATTCGCAGCCCCGTGGGCGCGAACCAAAAAACCGCCTTCCTGACTTGTCCCCCCTGCTCCAAACGCTCCGGCCATGAAGTGGCTGCGGAATTCGGCGATGCTTTCCGCCTGACCTCCGGCCCTTCCCAACGCGTGCCGATTGGGATGGAATTCAAATTTTACCGCCCGGCCTGGCTGCCCCTGGTCCGCCGACCGCTCGCGCTTTTCCGACGCCACCGAACGAACGGCCGCGGCTCGACGCGCTGCTGGCGGCAACCGGGCCGGGGGAAAATCGGGCAGCCGTCTCGAACCGGAACCGGGAATCAGCCCGCAATCCGAAGTTCGGAATCCGCAGGGGCAAGAAACCCGAAGCCCGAAGTCGGCATGGCCGTGGTGCGACCGTTGGCCTGGCCGCACGGATTCCCGCGCCGCCGCCAAGCCCGGTTCGGCCCGCGGCATTCGCATTTTCTACGGCCCTCGGGGATTCGGATTTCAGATTAACGCGCCCCGCGCCTGCCCGCTTCGGACTTCCCTTGTGCGCCGTTCCCCGGTTTCCTTGCGGCGCCCCCATGAAACTCCTGCTCCTGCGCCACGGCATCGCGGTGGAACCCGGCACCCCCGGTTACGAAGACGATGACGCGCGCCCCCTCACCGCCGAGGGCCGCCGCAAGTTGGAACTGGTCGCCCGCGCGCTGGCCCGGCTGGAACTGGTGCCGGAGGTGATTCTCACCAGCCCGCTCGTCCGGGCGCGCCAGACCGCGGAGATTGTCGCGGCGGGGCTGGAGCGAACACGGCATCTGCATGACTGCCGCGCCCTGGCCCCCGGCGGCAACCCGGTTTCCCTGCTGGCGCTGGTGAAGAAGAACCATGCCCGCGCCGGCGTCACGATGCTGGTGGGGCACCAGCCCGACCTGGGCGAACTGGCGTCGCATTTGTTGACCGGCAACGCCCTCGGGGCCGCGCTGGAATTCAAGAAGGCCGGTCTGGCGGTGTTCGAGTGGAACCGCTCGACTGGCGGCGGCGATGCTGCCTTGCAGATGCTCCTGCCGCCGCGCGTGCTGACGCGGCTGGCTTGAGCGGGCGGACCCGCCGGCGTTCGCAGCGCTTGGAATCGCGCCGGGGAAAAAGGTCCCGAGGCCGCCCCGCAAGCATGGCGGATGGTGTCCACCATCCGGGAAAACGCCTGTCCTGTTCTTGGGATTGCAACCCGCACCCGGCCTCTCGGCGTTGGCACTGCGGCTGCACCTGTCAGCCGTGTTATGGAGATGCCGTCTCTTGCCACCAGATCACGCTTTGCCTGCTCCGGATTGACGCTGACGGAGGTGGTGGTGTCGCTGGCCATTGGGGGCATCGTTTTTGGCGGCATCTTGCGCGGGTATTTGCAGGCGGCGCGGCGGGCGGAGTGGTCGGCCTGCCATCTGGCGGCGCACTCGCTGGCGTTGCAGCAATTGGAGAATGTTCGCGCCGCCAAGTGGGACACGCAGGCGGCGCCGCCAGTGGACCGGTTGGTCGCGGCCAATTTTCCCGAAACCGAAGACCTTCTCGATGTGCCCGTGGCCGGCACCAACGCCGTCATCGCCACGACGAGGGTCAGCATCAGCAACGTCTCCGCCAACCCGCCGCTCAAACTGGTGCGGGTGGAGACCGTCTGGCCGTTTGGCGGCCGCCTTTACACCAACCGCATCGCCACCTACCGCGCCCCCGACCAATGAAATGTCTGCCGCCTGCCACTGTCCCGCGCCGTCGTTGCCGGGGCATGACCTTGCCCGAGGTGATGGTGACGAGCGCCATATTCGGGCTGGCCATGGCCGGTTTCCTGGCCCTGCACCTGTTTGTGCTGCGCTACGACCAGAAGGTGAAGCTCAAGCTCTCGGCCTGCAACGACGCGCGCAACGCGCTCAACCGCCTGGCGGCTGATGTGCGCGGCGCCGGGGTCGTCCGGGTGGGCAACGGCGATGCCTCCGGGTTTCGGGAAGCCGCCTTCGGCCAGCCCCAGGTGGGCAACGCTCTGCAAATTCATCCGGTCAAAGGCAACACCAACGCGTTCATCCGCTACTACTGTGATGTGGAGGATGAACTGCTCAAACGCTTTGTCTCCGGCGAGCCGGAGGTCGTGCTGGCCCGGGCGGTGACCAACACCCTGGTGTTCGCCGCGGAGGACGGCACGGGCCGGGTGCTGTCCAACAATTTCAACAACCGCGTCATCAGCGTCACGCTGCTCTTCAATCAGGATCGGAATCCGGAGGGCGCGCCGCGCAGCGGCTTCCTTTACGACTATTACCACATCCGCACCCGCGTCACCCGGCGCGCGCTGGAGTAATTCCCGCCGTCTTTATGCACCTTCATCCCCATTGCCCGAACCGCACCCGTCGCGGCTCGACCCTGCTCATTGTCCTCGGCCTGGGTGCCGTGGCCCTCATGGTGTTTGCCGGCACGGTGCGGTGGACGGCCGGCACGGCCCACATCACCGACCAGTCGGTGCGCCATTCCGTGACCCTGGCGGCGGCGGAAGCGGCGACCGAAAAAGTGCTGGCGGAGATAGGACAGGATTTTTCCAAACAGGGTGCCGGGGTGGTGAACAGCAAGCTGCCGACCTACCGGGGCCGTGTGCCCCGGCCCCAGGAGCATCCGCATTGGGGCCGTTTCCGCTTCAGCAACGGCCGGGGCAACCAGGATGAAACCCGGCTGGAGATTGTGGCGCCGTGGACCAATGGCACCCCGCTCATTTCCCAGTATCAAGGGCTCAAGGGCTATGCCGCCACGTTCCGGGTGACTTCCCAGGCCCGTGACCTGGAGGCCGGCCGCACCTTGCTGGGCGCGGTGCAGCAGGAGGTGCAACTGGCGCTCATCCCGATTTACCAGTTTGCCATCTTTTACAACCTCAATCTCGAGGTTAATCCCGGTCCGGACATGACCGTTGGCGGCCGGGTCCACGCCAATGCGAATATTTACACCCAACCGCAGGCCCGGCTGACGTTCGAGGGGGATGTCACCAGCACCGGCGAAATCATCGCGGGCAAACACCCGCTGGATCCGCTCTATCGGAGTGGCGGCACCGTTCGGTTCAACGGGGAGTATGACAGCGGCGTCACCAGCCTGAACCTTCCGATTGGCACCGCCAACACGCCCGAAGCCGTCCGGCAGATCGTCGAGATTCCCCCGAACAACGAGTCTCCCAATTCCGACCTGGGCCGCCAGCGCTTTTTCAACAACGCCGATCTTGTGATCGTGGTCACCGATTCCAGCGTTTCGGTGCGCGGCGGCGGGGTGGGCAACGGCAACGGCCCCAATCTGAGTTGGGGGTCCGTCAGCAACTTTGTCCGGCTCGACCGCACGCTCTTTGACAAGCGCGAGCAGAAGACGATTAAGCTGACCGAGGTTGATGTGGCGGGGCTGGTGGCCTGGAACGCAGCGGGCAACAACGCCCTGCGGAACGCCCTTGGTCGCTCCATCCACTCCGTCTATATCGCGGACCAACGTTCGCGCAACGCCACCACCGGCACCGCCGTGCGCCTCGTCAACGGGGCCGTGCTTCCGCCCCTGGGCCTGACGGTGGCCACGCCCAACCCGATCTATGTGCAGGGCCATTACAATGCCACCGGCGCAGCCGTGGGCACCACCAACACCGCCGGCACCAAGCCTGCCGCCATTGTGGCCGACGCCATCAACATTCTTTCCGGCAACTGGCAGGACACCAACAGCACCAGGGGCCTCGCCTCCCGCTCCGCCAGCCACACCACCGTCAACGCCGCCTTCCTGGCCGGCATTGTCGAAACCGGCAACGGTTACTACAGCGGCGGCGTCGAAAACTTTCCCCGCTTTCTGGAAAACTGGAGTTCGCGCACCTTCACCTACAACGGCTCGATGATAGTCCTTTACCGCAGCCAATACGCCACCGCCCCCTGGCGCGGCACCGGCACCGGGCCGGACATCTACAACGCGCCCAATCGCAACTGGTATTTCGACCGGAACTTCATGGATCCGGCCCGGCTGCCGCCGCTCACCCCGTCGGTGCGCGCCATGATTCGCGGCCAGTGGCGCATGCTTCCGCCCAACACCTGAACCACCGGGGCGCCCCGGCTCATTCCACCCGCAGCCAGAGTGTTTTGAGATGGCCGGGTTCCGCGCGGCGGATGGGGAAATCCGGCGGCTGCGGGAAAAAATATTCCACCGCAAGCTGCCGCCCCGCCGCGTGAACGGCGGCCTTCACTGCGGCGAGGAAACGCTCCGGCGCCCACGTCGCCGCGTTGGTGGAAGCCAACAACACGCCTCCCGGTGCCAGCACCGCCAGCGCCGCCCGCACCAGCGCCCCGTAATCCTTCTCCGCCCGGAACACGCCGCCGGCCTTGGACTGTGAAAACGTCGGCGGGTCCAGCACCACGGCGTCGAACCGGCGGTCCTTCTTCGCCAGCCGCCGCAACCAGTCGAATGTGTCGCCAAAAATGAAATCGTGCGCCGCCGGATCCAGCCCGTTCAGCGTGAAGTTGCGGCGGCCCCAGTCGAGATACTTCTTCGAGAGGTCGAGGCTGGTAGTGCGCCAGCCCGCCCGCGCCGCGCACACCGAGAAGCCGCAGGTGTAGGCAAAAGTGTTCAGAAGTGCCGCGTTCCCGGTTGCGTGTGCCGGGTTCCGCAACGGGAATCCCGCCCCGACGTGGCCGGTCAGGAACCGGCGGCGCTGGTCGCGTTGATCCAGGAACAGGCCGACGGAATAGCCCTCCCGGAAACTCAACTCGAAGCGCACGCCGTTCTCGCGCACGACGAATCGTTCCGGCGCGGAGTCGCCGAGAACGAGTTGCGGCGCGGCTTCCTCCGGCGCGGTGTGGCGCACCTGACGGTCGAGGCGTTTGTGATACGCGCCGCGCGTGCCGGTGGCGGCCAGCAACGCCGCGAGCGTGTCCCGTTGCGCCACCGTCAGCGGACCGGCGGATTGCGAATACAGGAACCCGCCCAACTGCTCGACGTGCCAGCCGGGCCAGCCATCGCTCGCGCCGTGCAGCAGGCGGAAGGCATCGGTTTCGGCGGCGTCAATCAGGGCGCGGCGTCTGGCCACGGCCACGGCCAGGTTGTCCACCGGAGCCAAATCTGCTCCCGCAAAGGATGCGTCCGAAGTGAACCGAATGGCCGCGCCGGTGGCGGGATGGTGAAAGGCCAGTTCCGCCGCGTGCAGATGCACCCGCGCTGCCGCCGGGCCGCCGTAAAGCGTGTCGCCCAGAATCGGCAGGCCCGATTCGGCGGCGTGGACGCGGATTTGGTGGGTGCGCCCGGTGCGGGGCCGGGCCTCGAGCAACGTGTGGTCGCCGCTGCGCCGCGCCACGCGGAATTGCGTCTCCGCCGGTTCGCCGCCGGACCGCGCACTCGCGTATTTTTCACCAACACGGACGAGGGAGGATTTCACGGTGAATTCCTCGCGGCGCACGGGCCGGTCGGTCAGCAGGAGGTAAGTTTTTCCCACCTCATGCGCCGTGAATTGCTCCGTCAGCGCGCGGTTGGCGGCGGCGGTCTTGCCGAAGACCATGACGCCGCTGGTGTCCTTGTCGAGCCGGTGCAAAATGGCGAGGTTGGCCCAGCGCGGTTCGCGGTGGCGCAGCCAGTCGTAAAGTCCCTCGCCGGCGAAGGGCGCGGGCGCGTGGGTGTTCATTCCGGCGGGCTTGTCCACCACGAGCACGTGCTCGTCTTCATGGAGAACACAGAGGATCATTCACCGTCCGTTTCCGCTCAGAAGAATTTCCAGTCGCCTTTCCACACCACCCAGACCGCGAGCAGGAAATTGGTGATGGCATGGGCGGTGATGGCGTCGCCGAGGCGTTGTTTGCGGATGACGAGCCAGTGCATGGCGAGCGCGAAGAGGATGCCGGGGAGCCACTGGTAGTGCATCAGGCCGAACAGAATCGAGGCCGCCACCATCGAGGCGCCGGCGAAATAACCGAGCGGCACTTTCTCCCAGTCGTTCTTGATGAAGAGCCGATACACGAACGAGCGGTAAAACACCTCCTCGATGGGCGGCACCACAAACGTCATGCCGAACGTGCGGATGACGATGAGCGCCCAGGCGAGCGCGGGGGAGTCCTTGAACCGTTCCAACGGCACCCACTCATCGCCCGGCACGGGCTTCATGATCACGTGGTTCATCGGATAGAACGGGTCCAGTCCGATCCAGGCGACGCACATGACGACGCCGGCGACCACCGCCTCCCAACTGAACGCCCAGCGCGCCTCGGCCACGACGCGGCGCATTTCCCAGACGATCCAGACGCCGACAAGGGTCTTGAAGGCGTAAAGCCAGTATTTCCCATCCGCCCCGAACATGCCCTGCGCGAACGTCAGGCCGGCGAAGATGAAGAACGGCGCGACGCGGGCGTGGCCGGGCGAGCGTTCCAGCAGTTGGCGCAGCGGGTTCATCAAGGGCGCGTCTGTCTAGCAGGCGGCACCCGCCAAGTCACGGCAAAGTCGGCGGCGCATTTTTGGTTTTCACCGACCGCCCGGCCGGCCTAATTTGGCGGCGCAATTCGTTCACCCACACGCATCACAAACTCATTCATCCCATGGCACAACGACCTCTCAATGTCGGGCTGGTTGGCGGCGGCAAGGGCGCGTTCATCGTCCAGCCCCACCAACGGGCGATCCACTTCGACGGCACCCGCCGCGTCACCGCCGGCGCGCTTTTCCCCGATCCCAAGATCGCGCTCGAGGAAGCCGCCAACTGGCCTTACCCGATCAAGGGCTACACGTCCTATGATGACATGATCGCCGCGAACGCCACCGCGCCCGCCGATCAGAAACTGGATTACATCCTCATCGTCACCCCCAACCACGTCCATTTCGACCCCGCCATGAAGGCGATGAAGGCGGGCATTCCCGTCATGTGCGAGAAGCCGCTGACGGTGAACCTCAAGCAGGCCACCGAAATGGTGAAGCTCCAGCGCAAGACGGGCGTGCCGTTCGCCGTGGCGCACACCTACCTCGGCCACTGGACGAGCCGGTTCTCGCGCTTCATCGTGCGCAGCGGGTTGCTCGGGGAGGTGCGCTGGGTGGACAGCTATTACATCCAGGGCTGGCTGGCGACCAAGCTCGAGGCCACCGGCCAGCAACAGGCGTCGTGGCGCGTGAATCCCAAGCTCGCCGGCGCGTCCGGCTGCGGCGGCGACATCGGCACCCACGCGTTGATGCAACTCCGCTACGTCACCGGTCTCGAGGTCGCCGAAGTCAGCGCAAACCTCGAGACCTTCGTCCCGGGCCGTCCGCTGGACGACCACTTCACGACCTACTGCAAGTTGAGCAACGGCGCGAAGGCGCTGGTCCGCGCCTCGCAAATCTGCATCGGCCACAAGAACGACCTCGGCATCGAAGTCTGCGGCACCAAGGGTTCCTTGCGCTGGCGGCAGGAAGACCCCGAGGCCATCACCATCAGCCTGCTGGGCCAGCCGGACCGCGTCTATTATCGCGGCGCGGTGACGGCCAACGACGGCTTCCTCGGCGAACTGCCGGCGGATTTGATGGCCGAGCCAAACATTCCGCCCGGCCACCCGGAGGCATTCCACGACGCGTTCGCCCGGCTGCATCGCTGCTTCGAGGCGGACATCCGCAGGTGGCAGGCCAGCGGCAGGGTCAAGGCCGATGGCAGCAAATACGCCACGATTGAGGACGGCTGGACCGGCCTCGCATTCATCGAGACGGCGGTGAAATCCTCCGCCAAAAAAGGCGCGTGGATGAAGATGCCGAAGGCGATTTGAAGCCGCTTCCGCGCCGCCCGCCCGGAGCCTGCTTCCGGACGGGCGGCACCGTTTTCATGACCCCCGCCATCTTTCTGGACCGCGACGGCACGCTCATCGAGGAGCGCGAATACCTCGCGGATCCGGCGGGCGTCGTGGTGTTTCCCGGCGTGGGCGCGGCCCTGCGGCGGTTGCAGGACGCGGGCTTCGCGCTCGTCATCGTTACCAACCAGTCCGGCATCGGGCGCGGCTACTACACCGAGGCGGACATGCACCGGGTGAACGCGCGTTTGTGCGAGCTGCTCGCCGCCGACGGGGTGCGGTTCGCGAAGATTTATTTCGCGCCCGAAGCGCCCGGCCAGCCCAGCCGTGGCCGCAAGCCCAGCCCGCAGTTTCTGTTCGACGCGCGCGACGAACTCGGCCTCGACCTTGCGGCCAGCTACGTGATTGGCGACAAGCTGATTGACCTGGAATGTGGGTGGAACGCCGGTGTGAAACGGTGCGTGCTCGTCCGCACCGGCTACGGAGCCACGCTGGAAAAGCAGTCCCCGGAAGCCCTGGCCCGCGCCTGGGTGGTGGACGGCGTCCCGGCGGCGGTGGAAAGAATCCTGGCCTGCAAGTGAAGCACCGCCGACCCGGGCGCCGGGCGCGGCTCAATGGTGGTTGGCGCGGCCGGTTTTGGAACGCGCGCGTTGTTCGGCGAAGAAGGTCAGGAGGAGCTGGCGGCATTCTTCGGCGCGCACGCCGGCGGTGATGTCCGCCCGGTGGTTCAGGCCGGGGAATTGCAGCAGGTTCAAGGCGCCGCCCGCCGCGCCGCCCTTGGGGTCCGCCGCCCCAAAAACCACCCGCGCGAACCGGACGTGAACAATGGCGCCCGCGCACATGGGACAGGGTTCCTTGGTGACGTAAAGGGTGCAGTCGTTGAGGCGCCAGTCGCCCACCGCCTGTTCGGCGGCGGTGATGGCCAGCATTTCGGCGTGGGCGGTGGCGTCCTTGAGCAGTTCCACCTGGTTCGCGGCGCGGGCGATAACGTGGCCCGCGCGGACGACGACGGCACCGACCGGCACCTCGCCGGCTGCGCCGGCGCGCCGGGCCTGCCGCAGCGCTTCCCCCATGAAATGGTGGTCGCTCTGGAGGTCCATCAGCGGCTCGTCCATGCGCGTCACGCGGCGGCGCCGCCGCCCGCCGCCGCTTCCTCGACCGAGGCGCGGATCAACTGCTTGAATCGGTCCACGCCCTCGTCGAACGCGGCGGCGATGGGCAGCACGGGGGTTTTGCGGATTTTGCGTTTGAAGGTCCTGAGGTTCGCCTCGGACTGCGGCTCGTCCATCTTGTTGGCGACGACGTGGCGCGGGCGTTCGAGCAGCGCGGGGTCGAACCGGGCCAGTTCCTCGAGCAATGAATGGTAATCGTCCCACGGGGCGCGGTTGTCCGTGCCGGCCATGTCGAGCAGGAGCACGAGGGAGGTGCAGCGCTGGATGTGACGGAGAAAGGCGTGGCCGAGGCCGACGTTGCGGTGGGCGCCGGCGATCAGCCCGGGCACGTCGCAGACGGTCAGGCGCTTCCAATCCGGGTATTCCACGATGCCAATTTGCGGGGTGAGCGTGGTGAAGGGGTAGGGGGCGATTTTGGGGCGGGCCTTGGAAATGGCCGCAAGCAGGGTGGATTTGCCGGCGTTGGGATAGCCCACCAGGCCGACATCGGCGACGATGCGGAGTTCCAGCAGATATTCGCCCTCGTTGGTGCCTGGCTCGCCGGGCTGCGCGAACCGGGGCGTTTGCCGGCGGGCGGTGGCGAAATTGCGGTTGCCCAGCCCGCCGCGCCCGCCCTGGCACAGGACAAATCGCTGACCGTGCCGGGTGAGGTCACAGACCAGTTCGCCTTTCGCCCGGGCGCGGTCCGCGCCCGTTGTTTGCTCGGCTGCCAGGTTCACTTCGGCGGCCCGGGCGGTGCCGGCGGTGCGCATCACCGGGCGCCGACCGGTGGCGAGTTGCAGCGCGGCCGGGGATGGCTCCGGACGGGCGGCCGGCTCTTCCGGCTCGGGGGCGGGTTGGGCGAGCCGCCAGACCAGCGTGCCGCAGGGCACCTTGACCACGAGGTCCTTGCCGGCCTTGCCGTCCATGCCCTTGCCCATGCCCGCCTGTCCGTCGGCCGCTACCAGGCGCGGGTTGAAAAACTGGGCGATCAGGTTGTTCAAGTCGTGATCGGCCTCAAGGATCACGTCGCCGCCGCGTCCGCCATTGCCGCCGCTGGGGCCGCCCTTGGGCACGAAGGCCTCGCGATGAAAGGCCACCGCGCCCTTGCCGCCGTGGCCGGCGCGGGCGTAAATTTTCACTTCATCCACGAACATGGCGTGATTTTGGGAAGGGCTGCCGGGCGCGAAAACAAAAAACGGCGAGGCTGAGCCGCCTCGCCGTTCGGGAAAAACCGGGCGTCAATTGGCTGCCGCCGCCACGGGCGCAATGTTGACGCGCTTGCTGTCGCGGTCGAAAAACACCTTGCCGTCGCAGAGGGCAAACAGCGTCCAGTCGCGACCGGTGCCGACGTTTTTGCCGGCCACGAACTTGGAGCCGCGCTGCCGGACGAGGATGCTGCCGGCGGTGACCAGTTGCCCGCCAAATTCCTTGACGCCGAGCCGCTTGCTGTGGCTGTCGCGGCCGTTGCGGGAGCTGCCCTGACCTTTCTTGTGTGCCATACGATGTTACGCGTTGATGCTGGTGATTTTGACAACCGTCAGTTCCTGGCGATGGCCGATGGTTTTGTGATAGCCCTTGCGGCGCTTCATCTTGAACGCGATGACCTTGTCGCCGCGTTTGTGGCTGACGACGTCGGCCACGACGGTGGCTCCCGCCACCGTGGGCGCGCCGACGGTCACCTTGCCTTCGTTGTTGACGAGCAGGACGCGGTCAAAAGTGACCGGCTGGCCGACTTCGACCGCCAGACGCTCGATCTCGAGTTGATCGCCCGTGGTGACGCGATATTGCTTCCCACCAGTTTCTAAAACGGCATACATAATTTGGTTCCGCAAAGGGGCGAAGATAACACCAAAATCACCCGGGGCTGTCAACGCCGGTTTTCCGCCCTGTCGTGTAAAGGGCGCATCTCAGTTTATTGCAGGCGGTGGCGGCAGGCATCCTGCCTGCCGTAGAAGGCGGCATCCTTGCCGCCCGGAATGAGCGTGGCTCCGGGCGGGCGACATGAATTTGCCGAGCGCCCCGTGCGGGCGGGCGTTGCTTTCCGCCGGGCTGGGAAGCCCGGCTCCACGTCAGCCAAGGATTGCCGACGCTACCACCGCACACATATGAAACGGACTTGCAAGAAAGTGAGATGCGCCCCTGGGGCACGCCGGGCGGCAAACCGTGTTGCATCTGTCGGCCAGTTGGGGTGGACTCGACAAACACAAGCCCTTGCTGGAAGCGGTCTTGTCCTGGAAAAACCAAACCTCGCCGAAGTTGGTTCCGCCCGAAGACCAAATCACCGCCGCCCCATGCCGAATCTGATGAAATCATCAACTCAACTTAGGTTTTCGGGTTTAACCACGGATGCACACGCATGGACCCAACGCGGCGGGGCCGCCACCACCCCTCTGGAGTGCTGCGACTTGTCGCAGCTTTTTTGCAGCACGACTTGTCGTGCTGCTTCCCCGCACGGGGTTTGCCCGGATATTTCACCCTCCGGGGGCCGGAGCGCCGGTGGGCAACCGGCTTATCGCGGTAAAACCTCCCAAGCTGGTCACCGACCGGCACTCCGCTCGGTCGGCATTGCGTGCGGAGTGTGAAATATCCGGGCTGGCCGGCGAGCCGGCGGCGGGCCAGATAATGGCCCTCCGGCAGAGGATGCTGGAGCCGGCCCATTGCCTCCGCGGCGACGAGCCGCACCGTCACGCGATCCAACCCGTCGCGTTCGCTCGCAACTTGGGGCATCTGCAGGCGGCGAGCCTCGGCGAGGGGCGCAGAAAAGTTCAGTCATATTTCGAACTTCCCCCTTCCAGCCCGCCTCCTCCTCATCCAGATGAATCAGCCGTTGGGACGGGATTGCCTCGCTGGGGCCTCGGCCACAGCCCAGGTGAATATTCTCCAATGGCCGGGACTGACACCTTTTCACCTTTTCACCTTTTTGTCTCGGGCAACGCATGTCCGCAGTAACACGCCTGGCATCGTGCAGACTGCCGGGCAATCACCGGTTCGCGGGTTCCGGGCGGCACCCGGGGTGGAACATGTGCGCAGCGGCGTTGCTCGCTGGCGACGTGTGGTGCCTCGAGGGCAAACGTTGCGCCTTCCCTCCCCCGTATTTGGTATGGCAGCTAGCCGCAGCTAAATCGTATTTTTTCTCTGCCTTTCTTTCCCAAACCAGCACCGCAGGAGGCGGTTGAGTGAACATCCGGGGGCGAGGCAACCAAACAACAGAAACCAAAATCCATCCAATGAAAAACCCATCCAAACTGCACCGCACCGCAGTCCGCTGGCTGCTGGTCGGAACCCTCGCCGCAAGCGCGCTCACCGCCCACGCGAATTTCTCCAACACCGTGAGCAGTCTCAACCCGATTGGCTGGTGGCGCTTGAACGAGAGCGGCGTCTCCTACAGCGCCGGGGTGGCCACCAATCTCGGCAGCGTGGGCGCCGCCGGCAACGGCTCCTACTGGTTCGCGCCCGCCCTCCAACAAACCGGCGCACTCGGGCCGACGGGCGACAAGGCGGCGCTCTTCAACGGCGTCAACCAGTTTGCCGAGGTGCCCTACACCTCCGCGCTGAACTCCGCCGGCCCCTTCACGGTCGAGTTTTGGGCGAACCTGACGAACAACACCGCCGGCGCGAAATCCGGCCCGCATTCCCGGCTCATCAGCGGCAGCGTGCAGCAGGGCTGGCTGTTCTTCGCCAACAACGGCAACACCACCTGGCAGTTCCGCATCTACAACGGCACCGGGGCGCACACCATCACCGCCACCAACTTCCCGGCCATCAGCGGCGACACCTGGTATCACGTCGTGGGCGTCTATGACGGGTCCAAAATCCACATCTACGTGAACGGCATCCAGACCAGTTGGGCATCGGCCACGCCGCTGGTGTATGCGCCGAACACCAACGCGCCGATGCGCTTTGCCGCCGGCACCCCCGAGACCGCGCCCTCGCTTTTCTTCCCCGGTTACCAGGACGAAATCGCCGTGTATAACTACGCGTTCACAGCCGCGCAGGTGCAGGCCCGCTATGACTCGGCCACCACCAACGCGGCCGGCTATGCGGCCCAACTGCTCGCGGCCAACCCCCTCGGCTACTGGCGCTTGAACGAACCCGCGCTCCCGCCCATGCCCAAGACCGCCAACCTCGGCTCGCTCGGCAGCGCGCAGGATGGCGACTACGGCTATGGCGTGACCAATGGCGTGCCCGGTCCCCGGCTGACGCAGTTCGCCGGCTTTGAGGCGAACAACAACGCCGTCTCGCTGAATGGTTCGGTCGCCGGCCTCATCAGCATTCCCGGGTTTGCGACGACCACGGACACCTTCACCATCGCCGCATGGTTCCGGCGGCAAGGTTCGCAGGTCAACGCCTCGCCCATCATCGGCCAGCGCGCCAGCGGCTCGCCCATGACCGGCCTCGTGGTGGATTTCACCGACCGCCTGGGCTACGTCTGGAACGACAACCCGGCTACCTACAACTTCAACCCCGGGCCGCGCTTTACGATTCCCGACGGCCTCTGGACGTTCGGCGCGATGACCATCAGCCCGAGCGGCACCACGCTGTATCTGGGCACCACCAACGGCCTGATTTCCACCAACCACGTGGTGGCCCATTCGCCGCACGATTTCAGCAATGGCCCGCTCCAGATTGGCCGCGATGGCACCTCCGGCACCCGCTTGTTCCGGGGCGGCATTGACGAGGTCATGCTGTTTAATTCGACCCTCGACGAGACCAGCATCTCGAACCTGTTCTACTCCGCCACGCCCGCGCTGTTCAACGTCACCCGCACGCCGGCCAATCCGGTGTTTGAAGGCAGCACGTTGACCCTCACCGCCTTTGCCACCGCCATCGCGCCGCTCAACTATCAGTGGCGCAAGAACGGCAGCCCCGTCGGCACCAACGGCCCCGTGTTGAGCGTCGTCAATGTCTCGACCAATGACTCCGGCAACTACGACGTCGTCGTCACCGCCGGCAGCCAGTCCGTCACCAGCGTGGTGGACGCCATCACCGTCCTGGCCGGCCCGCCGGTCATCTTCACGCAGCCGCAGTCGCTGACCCGTTACGCGGGGGCGTCGGCCACCTTTAGCGTGGTCGCCGGCGGCAGCACACCTTACAGCTACCAGTGGTTCAAGGGTGCCAGTCCGATCGCCGGCGCCACCAACGCCTCGCTGACGATCACCAGCGTCTCCACCAATGACGCGGGCAGCTACACGGTGCAGGTCACCAACCCCTACGGCACGCTGCCCAGCAGCGCCGCCACCCTCACCGTGCTGACGGTGCCCAATTCGTATGGCCCCGTCGCACTGAACCTGGGCGCGGCCTCCTACTGGCGTCTGAACGAAACCTCCGGCACCACCGCGTTCGACTACGCGGGCAGCCGACACGGCACCTTCCCCGCCCCGCCGTCGGTCACCCTCGGCGTCGCCGGCGTCCAACCGCCGACGTATCCCGGCATGGAGGCCGCCAACCCCGCCTACCTGCTCGACGGCTCGACCGGCTGGGTGACCACGCCCGCCCTGAACTGGACCACCAACCGCGTCACCTTCACCGCCTGGGTCAAACTCACCGGCTACGACGACGACCTTTCCGGTGTCGTGTTCAGCCGCGGGGCCAGCGCCTCCGGCCTCGACATCCGCAGTGACGGCGAACTGCGCTACCACTGGAACGGCGGTTACTGGGGTTACAGTTCCGGCATCTATGTGCCCACCAACGAATGGGTGTTTGTGGCCCTCGCGATTGCGCCCGACGGAGCCACGCTGATGATGGCCTCCACCAACGGCATCCAGACCGCCGTCAACGCCACCGCCCACCCGGCGGTCCTGCTGAACGACCCGCTCTACCTCGGCCGCGACCGCACCGACCGCCCGCTCTGGGGCGCGATTGACGAAGTGGCCATTTACCAGAAGACCCTTACGGCGGCGGAACTGAGCACGCTCTTCGCGGTGGGCGCGGGCACCCCACTCGAGGTCGAACTCACCCCCGGCGGCATCGTCGAGGACACCAAGCCCGTGGGCGCGCCGATTCATGGCGTGAACAAGGGCACGGGCTGGGCGGCGAGCAGCACCGACAGCAACGGCACCAACCGCACCGGCGTGGCGCTGTTCAGTTCGCCGTCGCCCACGCAGATCGTCGTGCCCGCCGATCCGGCCTTCAACTCGCCCACCGGCACCATCTCGTTCTGGTTCCGCGCCAGCCTGCCGGTTGCCCCGGGCTTCGAGGGCGCCATGCTGGTGGACCGCCGCACGACGGCCGGCACGGTGATCGTGCTGACCGACGCCGGCGAACTCTTCATCCAGTGCGCCGGCGGCGTGAACACCTTCTACGCGGGACTGGGTTATGCCGACAACAACTGGCATCACGTTGCCGTCACCTACGGCCAAGGCGTCGGGGAATTCATCACCGTCTATGTGGATGGCGCCTTGCAAAACCTCCAGGCCAACACGGGCGCCTGGTCATGGCCGGCCACTCAGCCCATCGAACTGGGCGTCAGCCATGACGGCTACTGGAAGCGCCTCGACGGCGCGATGGACGACTTCCGCATCTACAACCGCATCCTCGACAACACCGAGGTCGCCGCGCTCTACACCGGCGCCCTCGTGGACACCAGCGCCCTCAAGGTGCGTTACAACTTCAGCACCCCGGGCATCGGCCAGACGGTCTCGTGGAGCTATGGCCGGCTGCAAACCACGCCCTCCCTCAGCCCGGCGGCCTGGGCGGACGTGCCCGGTGCCACGTTGCCGAGCTATCCGTTCCTCATGACGAACGGCACGCAGTTCTTCCGCGCTGTAGCCCCATAAACCAGCGCATCCAGGCTGAAATCATCACGCGACCGGGAAAGCGATTTCCCGGTCGCTTTATCCCGAAAGCCTGAGTTGGAAAAGAGTCGTTCTGTTCCTGAGAGCTGACGCAGAATGGGTTTGAACCAAGAACCTCTGCGCCAGAAAGGAACAGAACGATGCACTTGTTTGTTACTCCTCTTTTCAGCCATACCAAAGTCAAACTTTCCCAAACACCACGTGCGGTCACGCCTTTTGGCGGGCTGGCCAGCTTTGTGGCGTTTCTCCATCAGATCGGTTACGCACAACAGGTCCAGGCGCATTTGCCCTGGCAACTTTCCAGTCCCAACGCCATCCCGCTGGCGCACACACTGACGGCGTTCTGCATCGGCGTGGTGGCCGGAGCGCGCCGCTTCGCTCAGACGGAGATGGCGCGGGCGGATCGGGCCTTGCACGCGCTGCTGGGAGTGCAACGCTGGCCAGGGGCGGACACGGTGCGGGGTTTGTTTCACCGGTTCTCCCCAGGAACGATCCAGAGCTTCTGGCGGCCGTTGTGGGGCTGGCTGTTGGGAATGGTGCGTTGTCCGGCCAGCGGGTTTTCCCTGGACCTGGATTCGACGGTGTTCCAACGCTGCGGCGATCAGCAAGGCGCGGCCAAGGGCTACAATCCGCGTCGTCCGGGGCGCAAGAGTCATCATCCGCTGCTGGCGGTGCTGGCCGAGGTGCCGCTGGTATTGCACGGCTGGTTGCGCAGCGGCAAGACCGGCGCGGCCCGCGGCGTGGTGGCTTTCCTGGCGGAGGCGCTGGCGTTGCGGCCCCAAGGGATCTGGATCCGTTGCGTGCGGGCCGACAGCGGCTTTTTCGAAGAATCGCTGCTGGCCTTTCTGGAAGAGCGGCGCCTGCCGTATCTGATCGTGGCGCGGCTGACGCAGCGGCTCAAGCGGCGGGCGGCGATGATCGGCCAGTGGCAGGAGGTGGATGAAAATTATTCGGTGGGAGAGTTCACGGCGCGGCTCTTTGGCTGGTCGGCGGAGCGGCGTTTTGTGGTTGTGCGCGAGCGGGTGCGGGAGAGCAAGGCGGCGGTGGGACGCAAGCTCATTGACGTGCCGGGCTACACCTTTCGCATCTGGGTGACCAACCGGACGGAGTCGCCGCTGGAATTGTGGCGTGATTACAACGGGCGGGCCACGGTGGAGCAACGGATCGAGGCGTTGAAGAATGATTGGGGAGCCGATGATTTCTGCACGCAGAACTTCTGGGCGACCGAAGCGGCGTTTCTGGCGGTGCTCTTCACGTTCAATCTGCTGAGTCTCTATCAGCAGCAGAGCGCGCCCCAGGCCGGCTACCGCCAGCCCGCCACGCTACGGACGGCGGTGTTTCTGTGTGGAGCCATCCTGGGGCACGCCGGGCGGCAAACCGTGTTGCATCTGTCGGCCAGTTGGGGTGGACTCGACAAACACAAGCCCTTGCTGGAAGCGGTCTTGTCCTGGAAAAACCAAACCTCGCCGAAGTTG